>CEOE01027509.1_pt1 | contig 19324 bp, 19 predicted proteins | sample 530211 | NCBI WGS metagenome assembly CEOE01 (sample SAMEA2619779, study PRJEB7988) | marine metagenome | isolation source: saline water (ENVO:00002010), including
CGGCGCGAGCTGTCTTTGGTCGCCAACAACATCGCGAACTCAAGCACAACCGCCTTCAAGCGGGAAATCGCTCTCTACTCGCCTTATGAAACCGACACCAAGATGGACGAAAAGCTGGACTTCGTGATCGACCACGGAACCATTGTCATCCATCAGCCCGGCACACTTCAGCCGACACAAAACACTTTCGATGTCGCTATCGAAGGCCCGGGCTTCTTCACGGTCGATAACGGCCGGGAGCAAATGTACACACGTAACGGCAACTTCAAGCTCGACCCGAGCAATCAGCTTGTCACCGGCAACGGTGAGCTGGTCATGGATGCGGACGACAATCCGATCTTCATCCCGCAGGACGGCCGCAAGATCGAGATCTCGCCGGATGGCACCATCAGCGCCGGTCCGGAAGTGCTCGGAATTCTGAAAGTCGTCGAATTCGACGACCTGCCGCGCATGCAGAAGCGCGGCGGCAGCACATTCGAGACAACTGAAGCAGCCCGGCCCGCCGAGCGTTCCAAGCTGCTCCAGGGTCACCTCGAGACCTCGAATGTCTCCGCTATCTCCGAGCTGACAAGGCTCATCGACATTCAGCGCAGTTATGAAGCGGTGAAGAACATGCTGGACCAGGAAGCCGAAAGGCTTCGCACCTCGGTCCGTAAACTCGGCACCGCAACAGCCTCTTAATTTGCCGGAAGAAGGAAGAAAACCATGCAGTCTCTTAACATCGCCTCCACCGGCATGCTGGCTCAGCAGACCAACGTCGAGGTTATCTCCAACAACATCGCCAACATGAACACCACCGCCTTCAAACGGCACCGGGCCCAGTTCCAGGATCTGCTGTACCAAGATCTGCGGCGGGTAGGTTCCAACTCCTCGGACGCGGGTACGATTGTTCCTTCCGGTATCCAGCTTGGTGTCGGTGTTCGTACCGCCGCCACCTACCGGGTCAACGAGCAGGGCTCCCTGATCCTCACCGATAACCAGTTCGACCTGGCTATCCGCGGAAACGGATACTTCCAGGTTCAGCTTCCGGATGGCGAGACCGCCTATACCCGTGACGGTTCTTTCCAGGTGAGCCAGGACGGCTCGCTGGTGACCGCGGACGGCTACACCGTGCAGCCGGGCATCACAGTCCCGGCCGGCGCGATCGGCGTGACCATCAACCAGTCCGGCCAAGTCCTTGTGAAACTGGACGGCCAGACGGCGGAATCGAATGTCGGCCAGATCCAACTGGCGACCTTCCAGAACGATGCCGGCCTTGAACATGCCGGTAACAACCTGCTTCTCGAAACCGAAGCTTCCGGTGCGCCGAGCACGGCCAGCCCGGAAACGGACGGCTTCGGCGGTCTTTTCCAGGGCTACATCGAATCCTCGAACGTGGATCCGGTACAGGAAATCACCGACCTGATCACGGCCCAGCGCGCCTACGAGTTGAATTCGAAGGTCATCGAGACCTCGGATCAGATGATGGCCACGGTCAATCAGGTTCGCTAAAGCGGCCTGACCCCGGAAACCAGGGAGACACGACATGACACGCAAAATGCTAAAGCCACTGAAGCTCATCACCGCCGCCGCGCTCTTCGGGATTGCCCTCGGCATCCCGCAGCCGGCGACGGCAAGCGAGACCAAGGGCGTACCGCTCTTTGCAAACGAGACCGTCATGCTCGACCGGGATTCGCTGATGCTGAGCGATCTTTTCATCGGCCTGCCGGCCGGAAAAGACGCCCGCGTCGGCGATGCCCCGCTCCCCGGGGAAAACATGGTTGTCCGCCTAAGCACGCTTCGGAAACTGGCGTCGATCCACGGCCTGGACTGGGCTCCTCCGCACAGCCGCGTCCGTGTCGCCGTTCAGCGCGAAGGGCGTGCGGTTCCGCTGCAGATGGTCCGGGAAGCCATCGCAGAACGGCTGCAACGGGACTATATTGCCGATGACATTGATGTCGAGCTGACCAACCGTCGGCTGACATTGATGATCCCGGCCGACATGCCGCCGGAAATCTCGGTCGATACAATCGACTATAACAGCCAGAACCAGCGCTTCGCGGCCTCGATCTCCGTGCCGATCGGTAACGGCAAGGTCATCCGCGCCCAGGCTCAGGGTGAAGTCTATCCGGTTATCGAGGTTCCGGTGCTGAGCCGCCATGCCGCGCCCGGCGAGACAATCCATGCCAGCGACATCGTCTGGACGGAGATGCGTGCCCGCCGCAGCAACTACAACACGGTAACTTCTGCCGACCAGCTCGTCGGCATGAGCGCCCGCCGTCCGATCAGCGCCGGCCGCGTGATCCGGCGGACCGATGTGAAGCCGATCGAACTGATCCACAAGGGCGATCTGGTGACCATGATCTTTAGAACCTCCTTCATGACGCTGACATTGCGCGGTCAGGCCCTCGAGAGTGGCGCGCGCAAGGACACGATCCGCGTGAAGAACCTCTCCAGCGGCAAGACTGTCGTCGGTTCGATCACCCAGTCAGGCATCGTCTCCGTTGCTGGCCCGCGTCTTGCGATGAACTAGGCACTCCTTTCAAGGAACCGGAACAATGAAAAACAAGTCCATAACCGCTCTGCTCTCCCGCATCACCGCTGTTGCCCTGATCGGTATGTCTGTCAGCGCCTGCAACGTCTTCCAGCGCCTTGCCGACATCGGCAAGACCCCGGAACTTTCAGCGATCCAGAACCCGACGCAGGCGAGCAACTACCGCCCCGTCTCGATGCCGATGCCGGCACCGGTCACCGCGACCCGGCAGGCAAACTCACTCTGGGTCGAAGGCTCCCGCGCCTTCTTCGAAGATCAGCGCGCCAGTCAGGTCGGCGACATCATCACGGTGGTTGTCGAGATTGCAGATGATGCCGCCATCGATAACCGCACCCGGCATGACCGCACACATTCGGATGGCCTTGGCATAAACGGGCTGTTCGGCGCCGAGTCCTTGATGAGCGATATTTTCGCCGAGGGAACGACGGGTGCCGGCCTTGTGGATCTGAATTCGTCCCTTGCCAATGACGGCCGCGGCCGGATCGACCGGAACGAGACCATCAATCTGCGTGTCGCCGCCGTGGTGACGCAGCAGCTGCCGAACGGCAATATGGTGTTGTTTGGCCGCCAGGAAGTCCGCGTTAACATGGAAGTTCGCGAGATCGTTGTTGGCGGTGTCATCCGCGCGGCTGATATCACTTCCGAGAATACCGTCAGCTATGACGAAATGGCCGAAGCCCGTATCGCTTATGGCGGTCGCGGTCAGCTCTCCGACCTGCAGCAGCAGCGCTACGGAGCCCAGGCTCTCGAAATCCTGATGCCCTTCTGATCCCCTGATACTCTTCTGATCCAATGGCGCCGGGCGGTAAAATTTACCGCCCGGCTTTGCCATGGCCGGAAGCAGCGCTCACGGCAGCAATATTAACCAGACTCAAAAAGGCCGCTCCTAAGGAACGGCCTTTTCTTTATTTTCGTCGGTATATCGAGGTCAGTCGTCGCGGTGTGTCCGCTCAAGGCGTTCATGCCGCTCCTGAGCCTCGAGGCTCAACGTCGCAATCGGTCGTGCTTCCAGACGACGCAAGCCGATCGGCTCATCCGTCTCTTCACAATACCCGTAACTGCCATCCTCGATCCGCTGCAGCGCCGAATCGATCTTGCTGATCAGCTTACGCTCCCGGTCACGAGTCCGCAGTTCGATCTGATGATCGGTCTCAAGCGAGGCACGATCAGCCATATCCGGTTTCTGCAGATTTTCCTGGGTCAAGTGGCTCAGCGTCTCGTTCGCCTCATGCAGAAGCTCAGCCCGCCACTTAAGCAGCTTTTGGCGAAAATACGCCTGCTGCTTTGAACTCATAAACTCTTCGTCTTCCGACGGCGTATAGTCCGGCGGCAAAGTGACGCTCATCCCGGTCCTCCACGACAAAGGCTGATGAAAGGCAAGCTTTCTGCCCTTTTCGAGCGGCCGGAGTATATGTCCGAGGCCCACTCGTTTTCAACCCTCTGTTTAAAGATGAAGCGCATTGCGTTTCAGGCGCGCAAACTATTGAAATTAAATAAGAATTTTACAACCAACTCACAAACTCACAAAAAAGTGCCGAGTTTCGCGAGTTCGACCCGTGCCCGGAGCTCGATTTCATCCAGTATTTCACCCAGCCTGGGGTCGGTAAAATTCCGCTCCCGCGTCGTGGTGATACTGGTCGCAAGAGCACGTAATTCGGATTCGGGGATCGCTCCCATAAGAAGACCGTCGCGAATCCGTTCAAGCTGGGACAGCAGATCTTCTCCGCGCTCCGCGCCCTGCTTTCCCCGGCCGCGGCCATCCGGGTTTGTTTCCTGAACGGCAAGCAGCCCGTCAACCGACATCGCCGGGCCGGAGCCTTGCGCGGACGTGCTTTCCTGAGCCCCATCGAGAAGACCGGAAAATTGTGTCCCCCCTGCACTGCCCGACTTTGAGGTTTTACGGGTGGCGGGGGTACTGACACGGCGTGATGGATCTATTTTCATAGTGCAAATCCTATCTATTCCGGAGTCATACACTATCGGCAAGACACCGTCATAGCGAATAAAGCCTTGCGAATTCCTGCCTATCCGACCTCTGCAAAGCTGTGGGAAAGCCGTGACCGAAGCTCCAGATCATATCCACTCAACAACTGGCACGGTATTCGCATAACCTTCACCAACTGAGTCTGAGAGACGCCTCCAAGAGAACACGAGGAACCGATAGAGATGTGGCCGCCAAAAAACAAAAAGACCCGCTCGTCGCTTTTCACAAGCTCCATCCTTGGCCTTATGGTCGCGGCTGCTCTGGTAATTGCCGCACCGGCACAACCTGCGCATGGCCAGACTCGCATCAAGGATATTGTCGATTTCGAAGGCGTCCGGGAGAACATACTCGTCGGCTACGGCCTCGTGGTTGGCCTGAACGGCACTGGTGACGCGCTCGACAGCGCGATTTTCACCCGCGAAAGCCTGGTCGGTATGCTCGAACGTCTCGGCGTCAATGCCCGAGACGACGATCTCGATACCGACAATGTCGCCGCCGTTATGGTGACTGCGACCCTCCCCCCCTTCTCCAAGCAAGGCAGCCGTATCGACGTCTCCATCTCCGCTATCGGCGATGCCGAAGATCTCCTGGGCGGCACCCTGCTGGTCACGCCGCTGGTCGGCGCAGATGGAGAAGTCTATGCCGTGGCTCAGGGACCAATCGCAACCGGGGCAATCTCTGCCGCGGGTGACGGCCAGAGCGTTATCCAGGGCGTCCCGACCAATGGACGCATCGCCAACGGTGCCATCATCGAGCGGGAAATCGCATTCTCCATGGCTTCCATGGAAACCGTCACCATCGCCCTTAAAAATCCGGATTTCACAACGGCGCGGCGGATCTCCCAGGCCATCAACGCCTTTATCGGACTGCCGATCTCCCAGGCGAACGATCTCGCTTCAGTCCGGATGATCGTTCCTGAGAATTATCGGGGCAACGCTGTTGCTCTCATCACGGACGTGGAACAGCTTCGTGTGACCCCGGACATTGCCGCCAAGGTCGTGATCAACGAGACGACCGGTATCATCGTAATGGGCGAGAATGTCCGGATCAGCACCGTCGCGATCGCCCAGGGCAATCTGACGATCCGGATCACGGAAACGCCGCAGGTATCGCAGCCTCAGCCTTTCGCACAGACCGGAGAGACCGTCACTGTCCCGCGGACCCAGATCGAGATCGATCAGGACGAAGACAAGCAGCTTTCCGTCCTCGCCCAGAGCGTGACTCTCCAGGAATTGGTGGACGGGCTCAACGCCCTCGGGATTGGTCCGCGCGACCTGATCTCGATCCTGCAGGCAATCAAGGCTGCAGGCGCCCTGCAAGCCGAAATCGAAGTTCTTTAAGGGAGCCGAATGATGCAGACCACATCCCTCACCGACTCCGTTGCCGCCAGCGCCCAGGCCCAAACCGCCCGTACGAACGCCGCTGTGCAGAAACTGCAGGCCGTCGGTGGCGACAAAACGGAAATCCGCCAGGCGGCCGAGGAGTTCGAAGGAATCTTCATCAGCCAGATGCTCGGCCACATGTTCAAGGGAATGGAAAGCAACCCGATGTTCGGCGGCGGCCAGGCAGAAAACATCTACCGCGACCTGCTGGTCGATGAATATGGGAAGCAAATGGCCGGCACCGGCGGCATCGGACTTGCCGACAACATCGAACGCCAGTTGATCGCGTTGCAGGAGGTACGTTGAAATGCCTGATTATTCCATCGTCGAGGCATTCCGCGAGAGCATGATCGGATTGATGAAGCTCTTGAATGAAGAAACCGCATTGTTGAAAAAACGCGAATTCAAGACTCTGGATAAGCTTCAGGCCCGCAAGCGCCAGCTGTCCCTTTCCTTCGACAAGCATCAGACGGAGGTACGTGCTCACCCGGAAGTGCTGGATAATGTACCGGATGATGACCGGACAGAGCTGCGGGAACTCTATCAGCGCTTCCGCTGCACCCTGTCGGACAACATGCTGGCACTACGCTCCAGCCACGATGCCGCAGAGCGAGTTGTATCACTGATCATGGAATCGGTGCGCAAGCAGCGCGGGATCGATGCCGATGCACCGACATTCGGGAAGACACGCACGGGCTACGCCGCTTACGCGCCCCTGGCCCAGCCGGTGGCAGCCGTCAGTAAAAACCTTTGATGATTGAGCGCGCATACCGCACTCAATGAGACGGCTTTAAATCACACAAGCAGTCAGGAAAGAGCAGACGCCCTGTCTTCGGCATCTTTTGCCGCTTCCTCGTTTCCGGCCTTGCCATGCAACCGCGCGAGCAGTTCAAAACTTGCCGCGTTGCTGGCATCTAGTGCAACCGCCCGTTCAGCTGCAACGATGGCATCATCGTCGCTCCCGAGAGTTTCAAACAACAGAGCCATCTCGTTGAAGCTCTCGCTTTCCGCAGGCGCCTCGGCGAACAACGCCTCCAGTTCGGTGATAGCTTCGTCACGTTTGCCCATGCGTTTAAGCAAAACAGAGAGACGGCAACGCGTCCCTATATCGCTCGGCATACGTTCTTTAACAGAAACGTAGCAGCGCTCTGCGATATCAAGTTCATCAAGCTCCATCATGACATTACCGAGCGTAATCATCGCCTCGATATTCTCATTGTCGGCATTGATAGCCTGATGCAGAAACTCGGCAGCGCTCGGAAGGTCTTCCCGGTCAATTTCAAGAACACCACGCCAGGTCAAAAGCCGACTGTTGTCCGGGTCATGGGAAAGACCGTTTTCAATCACAGAAATCGCATCGCCGATTTTTTTCTCCGCCCGATAAACCAAAGCAAGAGAAAGAAATGACTCACTGATCTCAGGGTCGTTGGAGATCGCTTTCTTGAGCAGTTCCGTTGCCCGCGCGAACTGGCCCCGATGCAATTCAAGAGTACCCGCATGGCAAAGATAGCGACCCGATTCAGGCTCGAGTTCAATGGCAGAAGCGAAAAAATCCGACGCAGCGTCAAGCTCATCGCACTGCATGCAGAGCAAACCGGCAAGATCCAGCGCCTTGTGATTTCGCGGATCCCGTTCCAGGATCTCGACATAAATATTGCGCGCCTCAACGACTTCATCGGCTTCGTGATGGCTGATACCGCGCTTCAGCAGCTCATTGATCGCGTCTTCGTCACTCACGCTGGGATCCTCCATCGAAATACTCAAACCCATTCATAGTTCGTAACATAGTTGGAACTGTAGGGGAATTTTCGGAAACTCCCCCTCATCAATTACTTTAACATCTATCCAGAAAATTTCGGCCCAGACATGAAACAAGGGCGCCGGACCCGCGGTCCTCGCCCTTTATCACCCATCCGAGCGTCATTGCAGCGCTTACACAAAGCCGCCGACCCAACTCAGATCAGAACGTCAACTTCCTGGTCCGCTCCGGTATTTGGAGACGACTCGCTATTTACCGCAGCGTTCGCATTTGCTTCCCCGCCGGTGCCGGAAGTTTGCTCCGACGTGTCGACAGGTTCCTGTGCAAGACCAGCACTTTTTTGAAGTTCGCGAACGACACTCTCTGGCGGGAACTGTTTCGTCACTTCGCCTGAACGGCTGTCACGAAGTTCAAAAATCACAGCCAAAGCTTCCGGATCAAATCTGATGACCGGGCTCAGGTAAAAATCGGACGATGTATTTTGAGGGGCGCTAGCAGAATCAGAAATCGGCGCCTGCAGCGATGGCGACGGGACGGTTTTCGCAACTGGTTGTGCGGTGGTCGCCCCGGAAAGGATTTCGACCATGACCATCTCCATTCTGGAGTAAAGTAACCTGCCTTTTATCGGCAACTGTGAATGTATATAACACTCGACAAAAAGAATGTCGAGTCATTCACATTTCATTATGCAATTTAGGAAAATACGGCGGAAAAAAATAAATCCATATATTAGAACTGTTTCGAAGCGATTTTACCCCCAATCTAAATATAATTGGCGAGCGAGAGCTGCCGCAAAGATGCCGTCGTCTGATAAGCTGCCTGAAGTTGTCCCTGAAGCAGCTGAAATTCCGCTGCCGCTTCAAAAGGATCAACGTTTTCAACACCATCAAGCTGATTCGATAATAGTGTATTATCGTCCTTATGCTGCGCTTCAATATCCGTCATTCGCGCCTGTGTCGTACCAACCGACGCAACCATCAGGCCAATCTCATCGGCTGCTGCCTCAACCCGTGCCAAACCATCATCAACCAGAGCGCGATAGTCGTTATCAAGACCGGCAGCAAAATCAACATCCGCAAAGATAGAGAACACCTCGAAGAGTTCCTCGAAGGTTGAATCGTCATTGGCAAGCTCGCCAAACTCCAGGCGCACACCTTCTGCCGCATCAAATGCAAACGGCTTTGTCTGTCCCGGTACGAGCCCAGCAACATTATTCCAGTTTGCATCGGTCGCAAACTGGGTCGCCGACGCCGTGATCACTGCCGCGGAGTTGCCGACGGCCAGCGCCGGAATTGCGGCATAAGCCGCAGTTTTCAGAGTTGCGGCATCATCCACAGGCGCCGTCGAAACATCCGTTCCGTTGAAAAGGTATCGCCCCTCGGATTGCGTGTTCAGAAGGCTTACAAGCTGATCAATGGCGGAATCCGCAAACTGCTTCAACACCGGAGCCGTATCGTCGAACTTGCCCTCCTGCTGATTGATAAGCTCAACCCGCATTTGCTCCGCAAGATCCTGTATCCCGGTCAGCGCAGCTTCCATGATCTTGGTCCGCGTCCGCACCTGCTCGATGGTGGTGACGTAGGCTTCCTTGGTCTGGATTTCCTCACGAAGCTGGATCGAGACACGCGCATCGTCGCCCCTCAGACCACTGTAAATCTGTGAGATCTTCCCGGTGGAGACCTGCTCCTGCGCACGCGAAAACTGGTTCTGAAGATTCAGAACTGTATTCTGTGCCCGTAGCGACATTGTCAGGGTGGCGACACGCATCGTCTCACTCCTTCCTAACGTATAATGTTAACGAGTTCGTCAAGCGACTGCTGGACAGTCTGCAAGACGCGAGCAGAGGCCGCAAAAGCGGCTTCCAGTTCGATCAGTTTGGCGAGTTCTTCATCTGTATTGACGCCGCTCTCATCCCGATAAGTCTGTATCAGGGTGTCACGATAATTCGTTTCGAAGGTGAGCTGGCTCTCAAAAGTCGCGTGCTGGTTAGCCTGAAAACCAACCAACTCGGCAGCAAAGCCTTCAATACTATTGTCGGCAGTCAGGCCAAACCCATCAACGAATGTCTGGGTATTCTGAAACACATCAAGCATGGCATTTGCGACGCGATGATCGCCGGAGCCGATGGCAACATATGTGTTCGCGCCATTACCGGTATCGCCGGTAACGAGAATTGAAGGCGTCGCAGTCACCAAAGCATTAACCTGGATGACTTCCGCAAAGCCCTGCTCATTGCCCAGTGCATCAGCCGGAACGGCACCACCGCCATCGACGAACAGGTTAACCACCGCCGTCGTGCCGTTGATCGTGAAAGTGTCCAGATCATTCGCCAGTTCGTGCGCCAGTGTGTCCAGCTGGTCCTGAGCTTCGACCAGAAGCGTATCGCGTACCCGAAGAAGCCCAGCCAACTCGCCGTCCTTGCCGGATACCTCGGACGAAATATCCGGGTTCGTGGCGATGCCCGGAAGCCCATCTTCAATCCGCAAAGGCTGACCCGCTGTTGTCGCGGTGAAAAGAGATGTTTCCACGAAAGTCAGGGGGAACTTTGTGTCATCGAGCAGCAGCCGGCTGTCACCGGTCAGAATGGTCAACTCGCCGTTCGAGCGCTCAATCACATTGATGTTCATATACTGCGACAATTCTTCAACGAACTGATCGCGGCTATCCTCAAGATCGGCGGTCGTAAGGCCCTGGGTCTTACGCGTGGCAATTGTATCATTAAGTGTTTCGATATTCGTCAATGCCGTGTTCACCAGATCGACGGTATCCGCGATCTGCCGGTCCGCTTCCTTCCGCAGATTGCTGATGACCTGCGTGAGTTCCTGGAACTCGGCCGCCACGCTCTCCGCAGCTCGCAGCACTTCAGCCTGGTTCGCTCCAAGCTCCGGAGCGATCGACAGGGCCTGAAGCTTTTCCTTCAGATCGGTAATCTTGGAAGAAATTGAATCGTCATCGCCAGGCCGGCCGAAAGACTCGACCATACGCTCAAGATAACTATCCAGAACCGTAAGCTCTGAAACGGTTGCCTGCTGAGAGCGGATATCTTTCTGCAGGCCTTCATTGACGGTGCGCACCACCACGCCAAGATCAACACCTTGCGCCTGACCGCCAATGATCCGGGTCTGGAGCTCCTGCGATTTCCGAGTGTACGTCTCGTTCGCGGCATTCGCCACGTTCTGGGACACCACGTCGATTCGAGCCTGAGCTGCCGACAGGCCGGACGTCGCCGCGAGTAGAGCGCTGTTAATTGACATGGTGGCTATCACCTCCGAAGTCTCATAGGCAAAGTGCCTCGGGAGTATGAAAGCAAGAAGTGGGCCACATTGATCTTTGGGGCTCTCACGGAAAGACTTTCCGATATACAGCCGTTAGTGCAGCATCGGCGAATGTCGACTCTTTCCCAAGCTGCTGCGATCCAGATCCTTCAGAACGCCCTCACGCACCATAACGCGGGCCGGATCGGAGAGGCATTGCCCCTCTATGAGACCGCAGCTCCTCAACTGCAGGATTTGAGCCACTTCTGGCATTTCTACGGGCTGGCTCTTTTTCAGTCGGGCAGGACCTCAAAAGCCATTGATAGCTTTCGCCGTTCTCTCCTGCTTGCCCCTGGCGACGCCAACTGCATCAATCGGTACGCTTGCGTTTTTCTGTCCGGCGATGGACCCGACGAAGCCTGGCGCCAATTGCGGCATGCATTGGCAATAGCCCCCGATCATCCGGAGGCCTGGCGGAATATTGCCGAGGCGGAGCGGCTCCGCGGCGATCCCTCCAACGCACGTATATCGCTTGAAAAAGCGATGGCTCTGCGTCCGGAGGAAGCAAGCTGGCAAATGTCTTACGCTGCAGTGCTCAATGATCTGGAGCAGCCCGAGGAAGCGTTGTCGACCCTGCAGTCACTCACCAAGATTTCGACGCCAACTCCGGAATATTATTTTCAGGAAGCCCGGGCTTTCTTCGATGCATTCAAGGCGAGCCGGGCAATTATGTCCTATCGAAAATCTCTGCTTATGACCCCCGGGGCGCCACAGGCTCTGAATAATCTGCATCTGCTTGAGCGAAGAATTGGCCGCATGCAGGAAGGCATCAAAAGCGCGACGCGAGCATGCATCCTGGAGCCGGAAAATACGGGCTTACAACACAGTTTGACAGACGCCTTGTTGAGCGCCGGCGAAATCTCACGAGGACAAGCCCGCAATTTCTGGCGCCATCTGAAGCCGGAAATTCGGATCATACGCCAAGGATTGCCGGAAGAGTGGGATGGCGAGCCGTGCAGGGATGGGGAAGGCTTATTGATTTGCCACGAGCAGGGCATCGGAGACGAGATCCGCTTTGCCTCTTGCATCCTCGATATACAAAAACGCTTCGATGGCCCCCTCTTTCTGGAATCGGATAAACGCCTGACGAAGCTCTTCGCGCGTTCCTTTCCTGGCGTGACGGTCATCGAGAAAGTCCAGCGTTCGGACGCCAATCCGCCGACAGCCCAATACCACGCGCTTATCGAACAACATTATATAGGGCAGCATATAATGCTTGCCGACTTGCAAGCCGTTGTTCGCCCATCTCTCGATAGCTTTCCAACGGAAGCCGGGTACCTGGTACCAGACAGCCATGAACGCAAGCTCTGGAAAGATCGGTTTCGCGCCATCGGGAGCCGGCCAGCAGTCGGCATAAGCTGGCGTAGCGGCATGCGCAGGACCGGGGCCCGGCACAATTACCCGGAACTGAAAGATATTGTCCCGTTGCTGCAAGCTGCTGAATTCCTGCCCGTCTGCCTTCAATATGACGCTTCAGGCTCTGAAATAGCCGCCATCCAAGCCGCTTGCGAACAACAAATGTGTATTCCTTCGGGGATCGACCAGAGAGATGAGCTGGACAGGGTGGCGGCAATGATTGCCGCCCTCGATCTGGTTATATCGCCGAACACATCCGTACTGATGATGGCTGGCGCTGTGGGGACACCGTCGATCGGGCTTCACTCCCAATGCGGCGCCATTTTTTTCGGCACCGAGAGGGATCCTTGGTTTCCTGGAGAATGCAGTCTCGTAAAAACTGGCGACCGCTCTTGGCCGGCACTGATAGATGAGGCGGTCCCTCATCTGATACGAATGCTGCCAGACGGCAGCTAGCAGGATTCCGTCCGTTAGGTCCGTTAGCTGGCCTCAGCAAGCCGGAACTGGTCCTGAAGCCCCTCCATGATCTGACGATTCACGTTGATCATCGCCTTCAATTCAGCCTTGCCTTCGATCACAAGCTCGGTTTCCTGGGCGACCCAACGGGCAAGCTGAATCAAGCTGTTCTTGAGCTGCTCCGGCAATGTGTTACCCGGCTCGGACAGATCACAGAGAAAAGCGGCCCAGACCTTCCCGTTCCACAGAGCCGCATTCAATTTGTCCTGAAGCGTGGCTGTATCTTCCTGCGCCTTGCGCAAGGCACTCGTCACCTGCCCAAGCAAGCGATACTCAATCTGCTGAGGGCTCTCGGTCTTGGTTTGAACTTTCGAATATGCGGCATACCCCTGACGCAATTTACGATCCTCCAAGAACTATAGGTCCGCCGCTTACTGGAACAGACCCAGGAGGACCTGCGGCGCGTTGTTTGCCACACTGAGAACCTGCACGCCGAGCTGCTGACGTACCTGCAAAGCGGTAAGCTGCGCAGACTCCCGGGCAAGATCGGCATCAACGATGTTTCCGAGCCCCTCTTCCGTCGCATCGCTGACCTCAGTCAGGAATTCTGTCTGGAAGTTCAATGCCCTTGTATCGGCACCAAGTTGACCGAGCGCGATGTTAATCGTCGATTCCAGATTGGAATACTGAAACGTCAAAACGCTCTGCGCATTCGTTGCAGTCGTCAGCGTAGCGCCGCCTAGCGAGTTGATTTCAGTCAGCAGGTTTCGGGCCCGCAGGGTAATCGTGTCATTGTTCAGGTTCGACAGCGTATTCACGGCTGTCGAGGTATCGAGAACGTTCACCCCGTTGAAAACCGCGTTGGAAACGAAGTTACGAGCCTGGGAAAGCAACTCGTTGAAGTCATCCTGCAGGATGTTGCGCTGCTGTGTCGTGATGCCTTCGTTCGAAAGTTCCGTCAGCTTCTGCCTGACATCCGCCATCAGATCTGAAATCGAGGTTGTACCAGCAAGCGCAACCTGGGCGATGCCCTTGGTGTTGTTCAGCCCCTGCTGAATTGCGCTCAAGGCTCGCAAATCTCCCCTGATCCCCTGCGCGATGGCAAAATTAGAGGCATCATCCTCGGCCCCGGTCACCTTCAGACCGGTCGAGACACGGTCCTGTGTCTGCGCCAAGAGGGTGTTGGTGCGCTCGAGATTACGTAGCGCGACCAAGGCCTCCGGGTTCGTCAGAATCGAATTGCTAACCATTACCAGTGTTCCTTCTCTCTTCGCGTCGCCTCCGCCCTTCAGCTCCCGGTCCATTTCTTGGACACGGTCTTTTTTGCCGGGCAGGAACAGCGACGAACCACTGTCTTGGCCCATATGTCGCAATTGTCGGGCCAACCAGAGATGGAACTCTAACTATTTGATATTTAATGATTTTAATTTAAAATTTGGGTGGCGATTCACTTCCAAAATCCAAGAAGCCGCCGGAAACGGCATTTTTTGCAGCTGCACACAGACACTATTTGCCGAGAGCGGAATTCCTCAGAATTTTCGGCAATGCTTCGCCCGCCCGATCCAAAGACACCCTGATGTCAAATCGCTCAAGCCTGTCGATCGTTGGATAACAAGAGCCAAGTACAGCATCATAACCGTCGCTTAAACGTAGATGACTCCATCCGAGCCGGATAGTTGGAGTTCCTATTGAGGACGCCAGCGGACAGACTGCAGTATCCACGGAAACTACAGCATCCAAGGCAGACAACATCGCCGCGACACGATCCAACTCGTTCTTCTGATCGATTTCTTCCGGCTCGTAGATAACGCAATCACTTTGCTCATGCGCCGCATCCAATTCGCCCGGCACAAGATTGTAGATAAGACTGACATAGTTAGCTGTATTAACGCCGAGTGCTCGAACCATGTCTTCCGCGGTGCAATTGAGTTGCTGTCGGAATCCGCCATTGTTTCCACTTCGCCAACAGAGCCCGACCCATGGTCCAGGCGCCATTTCCAGAAACCGGTTTTTCCAACGTTTCCCCTCCTCTGGATCGACATCAAAAACCCGACGAGGTCCTGGTTCGGATACATCTTTTGAAAAAATTCTCGGGAGAGACCCCGCAAGGATCGCGTAATCGAAGCTGCGTATCGCAGTCAGAGGTCTGTAATCAAAATATGGATCTGCATTTTCACGACCAATAATTTGTCGCTCGATAAAATTGATGTCAGGGAAGCTTCTTCTAAATAAAGGTAGATTCCGCCTATCGCATTCAACGGTTATATTCGAACATCGCTTTCTCAACTGCCGCAACATGGAAAGATAAATATATTCATCCCCAACCCCCTGCTCTGCGGCAACTAGCAGACGGCCGGGATTACCTTCACCTTCCCAGAATGGCGGTAGACCAATTCTCTCCGAGCCAAATCGAGCCGTTCTTCTGACATCGAAATGCTTCCAGGCACTTTCTCTGCTTCCTAAAGCGAATTCAGCTTCTGCCGCCATGATGTGAAATTCATCCACCCCTGGCGATACAACAAACCCACGATAGCTGGTTGCCCGTGACGATTCATATTTTCCTGTACGAAACAATAGGTTGGGCAAATTGAACGTCGCCATACTATCGCTTGGGTCCAATATAAGTGCACGTTGAGTTTCTCTAGCGGCATCATCGATCTCCAAGTGTCTCTGCAGCTCTGCACCCCAAAGCGCCCATAAAGTTGAATCAGCAGGGGTGATCCTAGTCGCGCGCCGCGACCACGCGCGTACATCAATCCGGCTAGTGCCCGGTTCCTTACGCTTCTGCAGCACAATTAGATGAGGGTATGGAGCCACCTTATCTGGAGAAATGAGAAGGCACTTCCGGATTGCCAACTCGGCACTCTCATTTTTACCCGCAGACAAAAATGCGATTGCCAAATGCAGATAAGGTTCAGCTTCAAGCGGCGACAAACGTACCGCTAGGGAAAGCGGCTGCAACGCTTCATCTTTCGCGCCAGCATGTAAGAGTGCGGCACCAAGCCGTGCTTGAACCTGTGCGACATCGGGAAAGCGGCCTGCGGCGCTCAGAGCCGCACTTTTCGACCGCCCCAAATCCCCATATTCCTCCGCCACTCGAGAAAGATTGAGCCATGCGTCAATATTGTCCGGATCAGCCTCTACCGCCGATTGAAAAGCCTCTAGAGCCCCTCGTTGATCCGACAAAGACGCCCGTATCGAGCCCAAATGGTTCCATGCCGGGCCGTGCGAAGGATTAAGCGCCACCGCTTTTTCAAGCGGCTCAAGCGCCTCTTCTATTCTCCCGGTTTGAAAGAGCAGAGTTCCGAAAAGATCAAGTGTTATCGCGTGATTAGGGAATTGTTCGAGTACTTCTCGATATCCCGCCTCTGCTAAAGAAAAGTCGCCGACTTGATGCGCATCAAGAGACGTTTCAAGAAGCTTTGAAAGGTACTCCGCCCGTTGTTCAGGTGTCATTCAGCGTTCCAAGCCTGTCGCGCCTCAACGGCAACGCTACAAGCATCTGCCTCTGATCAGGCTTGGTCCAGAATAGAACCCACAGCACCCGACGGCTTGAGCGCTGCTTGATTTTCCGTCGATTGAGACGGCTTGAGACCCTTCATAATGTCTCTATTCACAGCAACCAGGGAATCAATATCCCCCTCGCCTTCCAACGCAATTGCGGTTTCCTTTGTCACCCAGATCCCAAGACTGACAATAGCAGCGCGCAGGTCTCGGGGCAGTTGATTGCCAGCAGTTCCGCAATCCTCAACGAAGATATCCCAGACCTGCTTGTTCCAGTTCAGCGCCGAGGCAACCTGCGCCATCTTCGTGGGATCATTCGCCGCCCCTTTTTTATTCTCAACGGCTTTGATCAATTCCGACGTAACCTGCGCCAACAAGCGATACTCTGTATCGCGTGACGTCGCAGTCTGAGTGATTGTCTTTTTATAGGCGTCAATGCCGGACATTAATTACTCCCAGCCACTTCTGGCGCGCCAATCTTGAAGATTTCAGCCTCATAATTAATCAGGGCTTTACAGGTTTTCAAAGCTCTGTAGAAGCGCTTTTCATTCACATCTTGAACCAGATTCAAAAGCGTCATCCGCACTTCTTTGAATGTTGTCGCTTCAAGAAAGCTCTCAACCAACTCGAGGAACATGCCCCGATATTGATCGGGGTCATCGTGATCGAGATACATTAATAAAATGGTAAAGTAGATGCGTTTCGCCGGCGAGGTTGCATCCTCTTCCTGCATTATGTCTTTGCCTAGCAGGATAGTCGCCTCGTTCTGGAGTACCAGAGACGCGCCTTTTTTTCCGGCCACCATGACTGCGCCGTTAACGACGAACTTTTCACCCGGCTTCACATTGATTTTTAATGGCATTCTACAGAACCTGCGCAACCGACCTGATTGCATATCCATAACACTAAATCGGCAATTCGGAAAATGCGCTTCCTCACATCCTTAGTGATATCGACCCGGATCAGGAAGATCTGCTCGATGAAATGGGCAAAAGAATGGCTGTAGATATCGACGAATTCCGGGCAAAAAAAATCGGGGGAATTTCTTCCCCCGATTTCCGAGTAGGTTTGATTCGCTATTAACGGAACAAACCAAGCAAAGACTGCGGACGCTGGTTTGCAATTCCGAGAGTCTGCGTGGACAGCTGCTGCTGCACCTGCAGAGAGGTGAGACGGGCCGACTCACGAGCCAGATCGGCATCAACCAGGTTGCCGAGACCTTCATCGGTCGCATCCCGGATTTCCTCAAGGAACTGCGTCTGCAGATTAAGAGCACGCACTTCCGCACCGAGAGAACCGAGCGCCGTATTCACGACGGACTCCAGATTGGCAAAATTGTTCGCAATGACGCTCTGAGCGTTCGTCGCCGTACCCAAAGAGACAGTCGCGAGGCTACCAACCTGAGTATTAACCGCGCTCTGCGCCGTCAGCGACAATGTACCGCCAGCCAAGTTCGAGAGCGTATTGATGTTGCCTGCACCGGACTCGATCAGGTTCACACCGTTGAAGGATGCGTTGGCGATGAAGTTACCGGCCTGCGAAACCAACTCGTTAAAGTCGGACTGGAGAATATTCCGTTGCGCAGTAGTGATACCTTCGTTAGCCAACTCCGTCAGCTTACCGCGAATATCGGTGAGGAGATTGGAAATGCCGGTTACACCGGCAATCGCAACATTACCGATACCCTTGGCACTGTTCAGACCCTGGGTAACCGCATCAATACCGCTCAACTCGGCCCGGATACCCTGCGCAATGGCAAAAGTAGAGGCATTGTCGAGAGCACCTGCAACCTTCAGGCCCGTGGAAACACGGTTCTGTGTGGTATCAAGACTACGATTGATGGAGTTCAGAGTCCGGAGTGCAGTGAATGCAGACGGATTCGTATTGATAGAGTTTTGAATAGCCATTTTGGCCTCCTCTTTCTAAGGACAGCGGAATTTTTTCCGCAGTAATTAGGGGCAAGCCCCAGAGCAAAGCCCGCTTCTTTGAGCGGATAGGGCATATTAACACACAAAAGAGTTGCTAAAAGATTAATCTCAGTGAGGGTTTGAGCACACGCAGAGAGAACCTCTGGTTGCGTCACTTTAGAACATTGAAATACTTAGAAATTCACACCGATTTCGAAGCTATGTCGGTCTGTGCGAATTATCGCACCAACTTGCCGAGGGAATATCGAAATTCGCGGCAAGAAACCCGAATACAAAAAGGGCGGCCGAAGCCGCCCTTTCGTAAAAGTATTTTGAGCTTGGCTTAACCAAACAGACCAAGAAGGGTCTGCGGACGCTGGTTAGCAATGCCCAGTGTCTGCGTGGACAGCTGCTGCTGCACCTGCAGAGACGTGAGACGTGCCGATTCACGTGCCAGATCGGCATCGACGATATTGCCCAGACCTTCATCGGTTGCATCCCGGATTTCCTCAAGGAAATTGGTTTGCAGGTTAAGCGCGCGAACTTCCGCACCGAGAGAGCCCAGCGCCGTGTTCACGACGGACTCCAGATTGGAGAAGTTGTTCGCAATGACGCTCTGAGCGTTTGTCGCAGTACCCAAGGAAACGCCTGCGAGGCTACCAACTTGGGTATTAACCGCACTCTGTGCCGTCAGCGTAAGCAGGCCGCCGGCCAAGTTGGAGAGCGTGTTGACGGTTTCCGCACCGGACTCGATCAGGTTAACGCCATTGAAGGATGCATTGGAGATGAAGTTTGCCGCCTGAGAAACCAACTCGTTGAAGTCGTTGGTCAGGATCTGCCGCTGCGTAGTTGTGATACCTTCGTTAGCGAGCTCGGTCAGTTTACCGCGAATATCGGAAAGCAGGTTGGAAATACCGGTCACGCCGGCGATTGCAACATTACCGATACCTTTGGCGTTGTTCAGTCCCTGGGTAACCGCATCGATGGCCTTAAGTTCGGCCCGGATACCCTGCGAGATAGCAAAGTTGGACGCGTCATCCAGAGCGCCCGCAACCTTCAGGCCCGTGGAAACACGGTTCTGCGTGGTATCAAGCGAGCGGTTGATGCCATTCAGGGTGCGAAGGGCAAC
>CEOE01004563.1_pt1 | contig 19253 bp, 5 predicted proteins | sample 530211 | NCBI WGS metagenome assembly CEOE01 (sample SAMEA2619779, study PRJEB7988) | marine metagenome | isolation source: saline water (ENVO:00002010), including
TACAATTTGATCCAACGCGTTTAATAACAGCTATTAATATAGTAGATAATATGTTATTTTATTCAGACGGTGTTACAGAGCCTAAAAAAATTAATATAGAGAAGTTTAGAGGAGATAGCACAACTGGAGAATTTTTAAATGTAAAAGTTGACCACTCTTCTGGAACAACTCATATATATGGAAGACCTTTTGAAGAAAGAGATATAACTGTGATAAAAGATCACGCTGGTATTTCTGATAAAAAGCTTTCCACAACTGTTGTAACAGAAAATTTTGGTATTGGAAGAGATGATCTAACTATTGATGATGTTACTGTAGAAGAACTAGTAATAGCTGATGGAGAAAGTGCTTTAAAACAAGAAGACCCCGCTAAAGGAAGAGTTGAATTAGATTTTAAAGCTACCTCTATAGATTTAGTTAAGATGGAAGGAAAAGCTTTTTTTGGGGGCGCCTCCTTGGTAGATGGAGGGTTTATATATTCTCAAACAGATAGCAGTATAGAAGACTTAATAAAAAACCAAGGCGTTACTTCTACAAAAGTTACAGGTGATTATGTATTAGATGGCAGCAGCGCTACTTCTGTATTTAATATAGAAGGTATTGATACAAACTCCCCATACTATAGCTCTTCTTTAACAACTGGTAAACTTTGTGCTGTTGCTTTTATAAAGCTAAGAGGGCAAGAAGAAATAATCTATAGCCCTGTAGGAACAATAAATGTATATAACCAAGTCGCCTCTTCGACTGCGCCTACTAGTTTAGTCACTCAGCCGGAAAAAAAAATAAGTCAAACGGATTATGAATTTTCAGCTAAGTATTTAAGCGATGGAGGCTCGCCTATAACTAGAGCAGGCTTTTATGTAGCCGAAGGAAGACTAAATGACAATGATCCTGCTCCTACTGTGCAAGAAATAATCGACAGCGGGCATAATTTTCCCGCAGATTATAGAGATCCAAATGAAATATATATTATAAAAGCGCCCAAGCCAAATCATTTTTACTACTACGTTCCCTATGTTGAAAATAAAAATGGTATTATCTATGGTGATGCTTTAACGATTTCAAACCAAGCAGTAAAAAAGTTTAAGTCGCAAACAACACTGCCCCCCACTGTTTATACTACCTCAGCAATTGATACAGCTAATGCTAACACTCTTGTAATTTCAGGCTATACTTATAGTAATGTTAGAAATAGAAAAATGCTTCACCCTAAAATGGAAGTTACAGAAGTTGGTTTTTATTTTAAAAATTCTCCTGATTTTACAATACAACAAGATGTTATTAAGGGTCCTTTTTCTGGTAGCCCATTAAAAAATACTTCGGATACATTTAAAGTTCCCGTAACAGGTTATAATTTTGAAGAAGGGGGAGAGTTTAGTTTAGATATTGCTAGCTTTCTACCAGGTAATTTGGCACAAGGGGAGCAAGTAGCATATGTTGCTTATATAAAACACACTGGGTTTGCCGGAAGTAATGAAAAGGCAGCTGGGGTAAATTATTTTAAAGTTCCAGTAAATACTGTTAATAATCCTACGATTGCTATAACAAGTTCCACGTGGGATACTAAAGCTAATTCAACCTCTGATGCAGGTATAAAAAATATAGAAGTTAAATATGAATTAGATCTTATTAAGTTTGATGACACAAAAACATTAGAAGATATAGGGATCATAGTTTCAAAACCTTTTACTGCACAGGAAATAGCAAATAGTAAAGATGGAAAATGGGATACAGTTGAAGAAATTATAAATTCCTCTAACTCAACCAGTATACAGCTTTCTAAAAGCGAGCTTACATTTTCGCCTCATGCAGGTAGCACTAATAAAGGCAGATATACGGTTACAAATGCTATAGAAATACCTGGTCTAACACATAATGAGTTTAACTACATGTCTAATAACAATATAAAACCCTTAGGGGAAAATTGGGCAGCTGTTGGTTATGTAGTAGTAGACGGCAAAACGCATTATACAGATGCATTTAACATAGATTCAGGAGCTTCAAATACTGAAGTAAAAGATAAATTAACTAAAAATGTTATAGGAGCGCCAATAGTTTTAAATAAAAATTCATTAGAGCAAGGTGCTACAAGCATTACCAGCAGTACTGTTACATTAAACTCAAGTATTAATAATACAGGTAAAGATATATCTGAAATAGGTTTTTATGTAAGCACAGTTAAACCGCCGGCAGCTGCAGTTGCAGGAGCAAATATTAGTGTACCTAGGTCTTTATCGGATTCAAGAAACCCTGATTTAGATGCTTGGATAGCTGGTGCAACAAAATATGTTTCTACAGATGTAAACACGACCACCGCAAATAATCATATAAATCAATCAACAAATGATTTTTTAGATTTTAAAGCAGATATAACAGGATTAAACCCTAAAAGCGTGTATTATTACGTGCCTTATGTAAAACCTGTACAAACAACAAACGTAAGCGGAGATATTTCTTATAATGGATCTGAAACCTTAAATGCTATAATTAATTCTAATCATTACGGATCTTTACAAAGTTTTAATACGGCTCAAAATACTACTAATGTTTTACATCCCCCTACAGTTTTTGTAAAAGATGTAAGCTTAATATCAAAAATTGAAGCTAAAGTTAATTTTGAATATACGTTTAGAAGTGGAACAGCTCCTTTAATAACGGACGCGGGAATTTTTGTTAAAAAAGCTTCCTTATTTCCACAGCCATTTGCAGATCAATCAGGTAATGCTGCAACAATGGCAAGTGCTACTAATAGAATTAGAGTAGACTACGAAGATGTTTTTGGCGCAGGAAGTTCTTTGGGAAATTCTATATCTCATAATTCCCCAAACGGTGCAAGATCTAGTAGTTTCCGTACAGTTAGGAACATAGAGCAGGTAGATTATTACGCGGCTGGTTTTATTGAATACAGCTACAATGGTAATTCCCATACTGTTATTTCAGATTATAAATTAATAAATAATTCTATTAATGCTAACATTGAAGTTCCAGAAATTATATATTTTGATATAATACCTCCAGATACTTCTGGGTTTATTTTAAATCCTGGAATTTCAAGCGAAAGAGCTTCGGCTAGGTCTAAAAATAGACTTAAAGCGGAATTTACATATGAAAGAAAGCCTATTCCGCAGATAATTGAATACGGTTTTTACTTTTTAGAAAACTCCAGTTTGTCAAAGCCTAGCTCACCGGACAATTTTTTAACTCAATATAATGATTCTAGCAACGCCTGGAATAAGCATAATGTTAAAGCTTATTCTCAATTAGCTCCAACTAGTGCAGATAGTTTAGGGACAAGCGGCTCATATAGTAATTATTTGCCGTTTTTTGAAAATTTCCCTAGCGCTGTTGTAGGAAAAAAATTTTACATATTACCTTATTTTACATATAAATTTGATAATGTAGACCCAGTAAAAACTCAACTAGGTGATGCAGTACGAGACTTTTACATGGAAGATCCCGCTCCTATTGAAGCTAAAATAGAAGCAACTAAAGACGCAATATATTGGAGCCCTCATGCGCCGTTTGGTGGTTTAGCAGGCGTTTTTAAAAATGGCTCTCCTGCAGGTATGTTTGTGCACGCTGATGTAAAAAGACGCGCTGCTGCCGGTTTATATTTTCCGCCTTATGTTCTAATAAGCATAAATTCTAATGTTGAATGGCAATATGTAACTGGCGCGTATGCAGACAACTCCACATGGATGCAGAATGAATTTCAAGATGCTAATTGGACAGAAAATCAAAGAACACTTCTTGGAGGGAGGCAATATAGTGGTGGAGCGTCAAGTGATGGCGGAGGAGCGATTTCACTGTATGGTGCAACCGGTCCCAATAACGCTACTGTAGTTAGGTCTGGAAATGCATTAAAGATATACGCGCCTAAGGCGAGAAATACTGATTGGGGGCGAACTTATAGAAATGATCAACTACCTATGAATGGTTCAGAAAGACATATAAAAGGAGGCTATAATATTTATATTTTTCCTGCCTCTTTAGATTTAAAAAAGTTTGCTTTTTCTACTAATCCTAGAAACATTAAAAATCTTTCAACACACTATTATCTTAAGGGAGGTTGGTTATTACAAAACGCACAAGAAATAATTGAGGTTAGATATGATACGTCGGGTATTTTAAGTTATCCCACTTTATAATTAATAAAAAAATATGGCAGAAAAACAAAAGCCTTTTGAAAAAATATTTCCTTACATTAGCTATAGATACAAATATGATGATGGAGAGTTTTCACCATACGCACCTTTTACAGAAGTGCAATTTGTTTCAAAAAAACAAGATACAACTGTATTAAATGATAGATATGAAAAAGGTTTTAATGTTTCTATGATAAATGATTTAGAAAACATCATAATCAACGACATTCCTAAAGGCAGAGAAGATGTTGTATCTATTGATATTTTATATACAGAGTCTATTTCCAGCACTGTTTACATATTAAAAACAATAGAAATAGATCCTTCCGAAAGAGGCCAAGGTACTTTAAATGGTATAATAATATCCAAAAGAGCATTTGGAGCGGCTCTTCCAGATACAGAACTAACTAGACAATTTGATTCTGTTCCAAGGTCTGCTAAATCTCAAGAATTTACCGCTAATAGAATAATGTATGGTAATTATTTATCTAAATATAACCAAAATAAAGATGATTTAGGTGGTAAAGGTTTTGAAGTAGCGGTTAGCCTTTCAGGCCAATTAGATCCAGTTTCAGGGCCTTCTGTTAAAACAAACAGAACTTATGATGTTGGTGTGTCTTATTTAGACAAGTATGGCAGGCAAGGTGGTTTATTAACACAAACTACAGGTAAAAATACAGATAATACTTCTTTAATAAAAACAGCTTTTTGCTATGAAAGCAGAATAAAATTAGCTGCACAAATTGTTAGTGGCCCTCCAAAGTGGGCTAAATATTATAAATATTATATTAAAGATGTTTCAACCGATTTTTTTAATTTAACTGCATTTAATACATATTTAGACGGAGAGCCAGGTGATACAGAAGCAGCTAATGTATATTTACAATTTGATTCTAAAGATAGAAATAAATTAACAGAAGATTCTTTTTTAATGCCGCGAAGAGACGGTATGTCCAGCACAAACAGCAGTGGTACTGTTGTGGAAGAACTTTCAAGATTACCTGTGTTAGACATTGAGAATGAAGCACCTGATATTGTTAAATCTCAAGTTATTGAAAGAACTTCAATTAAAAAATTTACAATTGCAGACGATAACGCAAGAGGGCAAAGCGGGTTTAGCCAAGGTTCTGCTAGCACAAACGCAACATTTGGGTTTCCTGTAAATCCTAATAGTAATAATAACCAAGTAATACATTTAGTAGAATTTAATTCTACTTTTACAGGTATAGGCACTATTGGGCAATTAAATAGCTATATAACCTCTCAAGGCGGAACAGATAAATTTCAAGCTAACGAAACTCCTTTTACTTTAGGCCAGAATACACAACTAGTTAATATGGCTACGTTTGAAGAGCGTTTATGTCTACAATTTGTTCAAAGAGATTCCGGAGAAGTTACTAAAAAAATATTAATTGATTCTATAGAATTCGGTGATAATGGCGTTTCTACACAAGCAGAAAGAAATGTTTTAAAGATTACTCTTTCTAATAGATTAGACGATGAAAATAGGGTAACCTCTTTAAAAGGAATAGATGTAGTCCCCGCTAATGGAAGTTGGCAGTTAAATATTACTTCGCAATATGGAGACATAGATATTAAGTTTTTTAAATTAGGATTATCTGAAGCTGGCCAAAAAAAATTAAAGGGCTCATTTTTTGTTAAAGTTCCTAGAAAAACAGATATTGCCTCTTTTGCTCAGATACCTATAGAGCAAACTGAATTAGACGAAGAAGGCAAGGTGAAAAAAATAAATTTTTTAGATTTTGAAACAGAACCAGGGGATGATTCAAATCTTAATTTATATTGGGAAGCATCTAAAATATTTTCAATTAATGAAGACCACGGAAATACAAATGTTATTCCTTGGTCTAACTGTATAGCTACAATAGGTGGTACAAATAATAAGACTTATTTAGAATCTGTAAAGATACAAGATAAATTTAACTCTACCTCCATGGTTAAAGGGATCCGGGTCAACACCCCTGAAACTAACTATGGTGAAGAACGGAGAAAAAACGGTTTAATATTTTCTGGATTATATAATTCTAGAACCGGTATAAATGAATTAAATAAATTCAATTTAACAGACGGAATTACAAAAGATCTCGAACCTAACTATGGCGGTATTCAAAAACTTTTTGCATTAGACACAAACTTGTTAGCATTTTGTGAAGATAAAGTATTTAAGATATTAGCAGATAAAGACGCGTTGTTTAATGCCGATGACGGTGTTAATGTAACAGCTACAAATTTAGTATTAGGTCAAGCAATGGGCTTTGGCGGTAACTATGGAATTAGCACCCATCCTGAGTCTTTTGCTTATTTTAACAATAATATATTCTTTACAGACGCTAAGCGTGGCTCTGTAATGCAATTAACACCTTCTAACGGACAATTATTTCCCATTAGTAGAAATGGTATGAGTAACTTTTTTAGAGACCGATTAGGAGCTTTAAACACTTCTAATAAAATTATAGGTATATATAACGGTTATAAAAAAATGTATGTATTATCTATACAGGGATATGACTCTGGTCATGCGTCTATAGGTACAGAAACAATACCTAATGAAACAACCGAAATTACTGCGGGCTATAGTTTAGCTTCGCAGGGCTGGGCATCAAGATATAGTTATATACCTGAAACAGGTGTAACTCTTAATAATAGATTTTATACTTTTAAAAATGGTAAAGTTTATTTACATAATTCCAACACAGCTAATAGGAATAACTTTTATGGTGTAGCTAATAATTCAGAAGTGCAAGTAATATTTAACGATAATCCTACGGTTATTTCAGATTGGTTGTCTTTAAATTATGAAGGCGGTGAAGGCTGGGAAGCTGTAGAAATAATAGGTGACCAAGATGGCACTTATAATATTACAAATGTACGATTGCTTGATTCAGATGAATCTGGATTTTTAGGTTGGTTCTTTAAAGAGGGTAAGTATCACGGGGCTATTGTTGGTACGCAACCTTTATACGCTATACAAGCCGGCCAAGCTAATTCATTAACAGATTTTGTGTTACAAGCAACGGGAAGCACTGAAGATATTTCAGGTACTAAAGGATTTTTTCAAAAAACAAGACTTAGAAATTCATCTACAACAGCAAAAGAATTATTTGCTGTAAGTTCAGAATATTATATTAGTCAAACTTAAATAATTAAAAATGATAGGACAACTTATAGGAGGAGCAGCTAGCATCGCAGGGTCTATGATCGGGGGTAGAAGGCGCCGAGAAGAGCAAAAACGAGCAAACGCTGAATTTGCTGCACAAAAACAAGCTTTTAAAGACTTTACATTTACTAACCCATTTGCAGGTTTAGAAAATGTTGCTGAAGATTTGACTATAAATCAAGATGCAGCACAGTTTCAAGCACAACAAACTGATGCAGCACTTGCTCAATCATTACAAGCTGCGACATTAACAGGTGGGGCTCCAGGAGGGGCACAAGCTATTGCACAGGCTGCATTAAGGTCTAAAGCTGGAATATCTGCGGATATAGCAAGGCAAGAACAGGCCAACATGGCTGCTAGAGTAAATCAACAGGCAAAGCTCCAACAATTAGAAGCACAAGGAGAAGAGGATATTCAATCCCAACAGTATCTACAACAAGGAGAGCTTTTAAACATGGCTTCCGCTCGTAAAGTTGCTGCGGATCAAGCTAGAGCTACCGCAACAGAACAGCTCGTGGGGGGTATAGGTCAGATGGCTCAAGGAGCCGGAGGTATATTTGGCCTTTAAATTAAGTAATATAATTAAAGTAGTAATATGGCAAGACAGTTAGTAAGAGGTGATATAAACCTTGATTTATACGCAGCAGCAGGTACAACCCCTAATATAATAGGAGAAGCTATTTTAGGGGCTGGAAATGCAATTGGAAAAGCATTAGATGATGCTCGGAAAAAAGCAGATAAAGTAGCTAAAGATGATAGAACTATTGAACAAATAACAGAAGATACTGTTCAAAACCTAGAGGATAGTGGTATAGAAAACCAAGCGCGTGATATTTTGGCAAAACCAATACAAGACCAAACCAAGCCGAAAAAATTACAACTTGCAACTTTAAATCCTCGCCCAGTTACTGCTACTACCGGGAATGAGGTTTATAGTTACTCTATGCTTGAAAATGACGCTAAACAAACTTTTTTAAAGAATAATCCTGGTGCTACTATGGCACAAGCCGAGGCACACGCTAAAAATGTAGTTGTTGAAGCTAAAGCTTATAATGTTAAAAAGCACGGTACCAAAGACCCTACTGGAAAAGTTAAAGGCGTTAATAATGTTGTAAATGTAACAAGAACAGATGACGGAGAATATGTTACAGGATCTGCTATTGGAAAGCCTGAAATAGAAAGCTCAACAACTCTTGGTAGTTCTGGTGTTACGCGTTTAAAAACCACACCTCTTGGAAGAACTAGGCAAACTTATAATAGAAGACCCAGTTCACAGCGAAGTTTAGCTACTGTATATGGAGGAGGTAGCGGAAGTAGCGGAAGTACGTCTCAAACAAGCTATTTAGTTGGAAAAAGAGGCGTAACTTCTGATGTTATCAGTAGAGGCCAACAGTCGCAATTTCAAGAAGGCAGAACTTTTGTTGAAAAAAAACAAAGAATGTCTGCCCCTGCGTGGATGGGAATTGGCGCCGCTGCTGCAGAAGGCTATAATATAGGGGTTGATAGAGAAAACTATGATGCCCAGGTTAGCGCCGATTTGCAAGATTATTACACTCAAGAATTTTCTGGATTAGTAGCGGGTAGAACTGGAAATGACATATTTGATAACTCTGTAAAAGAGCTTTTAACTAATAAGAAAAAAGAAATAGTTGAGTTGCTGCAACAAAGACAACAATACTATGCTGAAGGCAGAGAAGGTGAGTTTACTGTTAAGTATAATAATGCTAAACAAGTGCCGAATGATATATTAAGCTTAGTTGAAGGCATTAAAGGCTTTAATACTAGGTTTGACAAAGATTACGAAGCAGACAATATAGACTTTGAAGCAATGTCTACCGAGATGAATGATGAAGTTATGACTGTTCGCAGGGGAGGTAGTGTGCTAGGCGTAATAGATGTTGAAAATCAAACTATGGTCGGGGGCTCAACTAGAGGCGGAATGCCTTATTTAAAATCCGTAAAAGCTATGATTGCTGATGGTAAAGGCCCCAAATATATTACTAAAAAAAATGCATTTGATTATGTTAATAGTGTTGTTGATATGATTAGAAAAGACCCAGATAAATATTCTACAACTTATCAAGATGCTAATGGCGTTAAAGTTAAGCGTCCTATGACTTTTGAAGAGTTATCCCCTTATTTAAATAGAATGTACGATGCAGAGCTTGATTCTAATAGTGCCATAAGGGCTTATGCTAGTCCGAATAATTGGGATGAAGACGGAATGGATGCTAAAGCTTTTGATCTAAATGTTAAGTTATCAGCTAATGGCAAATCTAAATCTCCTGAAAACTTTGTTAAAGAAAAATTTAACGAAGTTGCCAAGGATCTATTAGCACCTTACTTTCACACTACGGAAACTACAAGGCTGGCATCGACAGTTCGTGGAGCTACAGGAGCTACGGGAACCACTGGTAACACAGATGGTCAAGAAACTAAAACTACAAATCCTGCTGATTATTTTGCTACGAAAGTCCAACCGCCAGCAACCCCGAGTGATCCAAAACTAAATCTAGGTTTAGATAATACCGCATTAGAGCCTCGCTTACCAAAACAAACTCCCTCTACTCCATCAAGAGAAGAAACGTTTTTTGCAAGCTATCCTAATATAAAACAGCTAGGCTTAGCACCTAACCTTCAAGAACCAACAGTTGAAGATGGTGAATTAGTAATTAGATCTACTTCAAAAACTTCTACTACTTTAGGAAAAGATGGGGGTACATCAGCTAGAACAAGTGGAGGCGATATATTAGCTAGAATTCCAATTACAGCTTCACCAGAACAAATAGCTACTCAATTGGATTTAATTATACAATCTAATAAAATTGCATTTCCAGATAACTTACCATCTACAAATTTTGATGCAAAGCAATATATAAATAATTATAATCAAGGTAAATGAACGAATTAGAACAAATTGTACAGCAGATGCTTGATGAGGGGCAACCCGAAGAAAATATAAATGCTGTAATAGCTGAATATCAAAAATCAAATCCTGATTCTAATGTGGGAAAGACGAATGCCGTTGTGGAGGAGACTGTGCCTGCGGCGGCAGAAAAGCCCGTAGATATGGGTTTACAGTCGGAAAGTGGTTCTTTGGAATCACCCCGCAAAAGCGTTAGAAAACAAACCCGTCAAAAAGAGTTAGCTTTAATAGCTGATAATAAACAAGAATTAATAAATAATTTAGAAGAAGAATACTATAAAGCAACATCTATAGAGGATATTAGTACAAAGAAAAAAAATCTTCAGCAACAATTAAAAAATAATTTTGAACAAGGCGAATTTAAATCTAATGAGCGTGAGCTTTATGAGGAATATCTGCAAAATCCAAGTGTAGATCTTGAAATACCTGATGAAACACTTGCTGAAAAAATGCAAGAAGAGTTTGACGCAAAAGAAAGGGACTTCATGGAAGATGTTCCAGAATATGCTCAACAAGAATTGAAACAACAGCTTGGACAAAGAAAAGAAGAACAAGAAGCTTCGTATGCTCAATCAGAATTAGAATTTACAGACAATCTTAATGCTTACGAAGAAAAAGTAAAGGCTATAAACATAAGCATTGATATGGGTGTAAACCCAACCCCTGAAGAGGTCGAGGAGCTCCAGCTTAATCTTAAAGATTTAAAAGAAAGAAGCACTGATATTATAGCAAAACAATCTGATTTAAATAAAACAAAAGGCATTTATGACGCATTTAAGCGCAGTTATAGCGACTTAGATATGTTAGAAAATACTTTAGCTAAAACAGGAATTGATATTGCGTTAGGCGTAAATTATACGCTTGACATGCTTAAAAGTGAAGAAGGCAAAGCTAAATCGTATACAAAAGATTTAATAAATTTAAGCCAAGAGCTTGCTAAAAATAGACAAGAAAATTTAGCAAAACCTGTTGCTATTGGAGCAGTATCTAATATTTCTCAATTTTCAGAGTGGGCGGGCGATGCTTTAATTAATTTTGTACCGTCAGGTATAATGGCTGCATCAGGACCTGCTGCATTACCATTATTTTTTACTACAGGATATACTAGTAGAATTTCTGAATATGCGGTAAACGAAGCAGAAGCTATAAAAAATTTACCAAAACTAAAAGAACAGTTAGAAAATACAACTGACCAGCTCGAAAAAAATAAAATAACTGAGCAAATAAATAAATATAATGATGTAATTAGCACTAATAATCTTACTAAACTAGCTACAAGTGGTATATATGGTGCTGCAGAAGGTGTTTTTGAAAGATTAGGTACTGTTAAACTTATAAATGATCTTAAGGCTGCTAGAAAGGCAATACCTGTTTCTTCATATAAAGAAGCTATAAGTAAATCAGCAGCCCGTTTACCCGGGGGCACTGTTATAGAGGGGGGCACGGAAGGCTTAACAACTTTAACACAAAACATAGCTGATATACACATAGACGGTCAAGAGAAATCTTATACTGAAGGCATGGATGAAGCTATGGCTCAAGGTGCTTTAATAGGAACAGGCTTTAGAGTTGCCGAAGGAGGTGTTGTTGGTAGGGCCGCAATGCTCAATGTAATTTCTTCTAAGCAAGAAAAACAAGATATAGCGAATAGGCTTTCTGAAATATCTGAACTTACCTTAGAATTAAAAAATGAAAATACAACCACTGACCGTAAAAACCAAATTGGTGAAATTATAACTAAAAAAATAAAATCAATTAGCGAAAATCAAGACATCACTTCCGCTAGGTTTTTAAGGCTATCTGAAGAGCAACAAAAACAAGTATTTGAATTAGATAGGCAATCAAGAAAAATAAACAGCAACTGGACTAGTGCAGCGTCAGATCCTTCTATATCTGAAAAAAGTAAGGATATATTAAGAAAAGAATTAGAGCAAGAATTTAATTCTTTACAACAGCAAAAACGAGATTTAATAGACTCCGCGGATAAAAGATTTAAATCTTTGGAAGCAGTAGAAGGATTATCTGAGGGAGATATATATAGGAATGCGTTAACTACTCAAACAAACTTACAAAAAGTAAAGGTCCATAATAAAAAAACAAAATGGGCTAATAAAGTATTAGGAATATCTAATAATGATATTTCTAAATTAAATTCTTTTATAGAGGGCGAAAGCCCTGCGATGACCACAGACGCTGGTGATACTATAAACAAGGAAGAGGCTAGAGTAATATTAGAAAACGTAGCGGGCAATGATGGGTTCTTTGACAAAGATTCAAAAAATGCCGTGGTGTTTACGGATATAGCACCTAAAACAAATAGAGCCGCAGCAATACACGAGTATATGCATGCTGCTTTCCTAGCAAAAGGCCTTACAAAAGAAGCTTTTGACGCTGTAAAAGATGATTTAATGTTGCAGGTTGAGATGGAGCAAGGCGAGGGCAATATTACTAATGATCAATTAAACAATATAAAAGCTAAGTTATCTTTATATGAAACAGAAGATCAGTCGGAAGAACTTTTTACTGTAATTAGTGATTTAATAAATCAAGATATAATAAGAGAAGAAAGTAAAGATTTTTTATCAAAACTAAGAGATAATATAAAGTCTTCTATAAATACTTTTGTTAATCCTAATGAAGCGGATGAATTTAAAATTAACACCGGAGAACAAGCATTTGAGTTTATTAAAAACTTTAATAGAAAAATTGTTTCTGGCAAAAAAATTAATTTAGGTGCAACATCTCAGCCGGAAGATCAAAAAGGTGTTGAAACTTCTAAAATAGTTGAAAATGTAGCGTTTGAAGAAGGGTCCGTTAATAATGAATTTCAAAACTACAAGCACGACGGAAAAACAAATAATGCTCCTGAATCGTTTCAGGCGGAAGCAGCTATAGCTTATGAACCTTTAGCGCAAGCGGTTGTTGATAGAATAAGCAAAGTTGGGCTAGGTATAAGTAAAGAACAAGATCAATTTATAATGGATTATCTTGCTGATAATCAAAACAAGCAAGATATTGTTTCAGACCTTACTTTTGGTACAGAACGTAATAAAGCGAGTTCTTTGCTAGGTTTAGCTAAAACATACAATCCGGAGGTGGGTTCTTTTGGGGGTTATGCTAAAAGCCAATTAGCAAATAGGGCTATAAGGGTTTTAGATGAAAGAGTTGGGGGACAAGTAACGCAGGGTGCACAAACATTAGACACACCCGAATCAAAAGAAGTTGTCGCTGAAGACCAAAAAACAGAAATAACTGATACTAGAAATGTATTTGAAAAATTTAATTTACCTAAGGAATTAAACGACAAATCAGATAAGCTAGCCGAACTTGCTACAATTAAAGCCGATAAAACTTTAACAGGTAAAAATATATCAGATCTTAAAAAAGTAAATTCTCGTAATAAAGCATTTAATGATTTATTTAGTAAGCAACTTTTTAAAGATATTTCAGAAGTATTAGGCAAAAACACTAAAACTTCAGAAGATTTTTCTAAATTTATAAAGAAAAATATTGATGATTTAAAAGATATTGCTTTATCAAATATTGATTTTCAAAAAGGTGGCGGCCCTGCTACTGATTGGAATGTTATTGAGCCGAGTAATCAAGAGTTTTTAGAATATTATGAGGCTAAAAACGACCAAGCTTCTACACGAAGTGATCGTAAGAAATCACTTAACAAAGCGATTGCAAGACAAATTGGCAACGAAAAAAGAATAGAATACGCTAAAAAAGACAAAGCCACTGCTAAATTATTTAAAGAAAAGCATGGTGTTGTTTTAGCTAGTAAAATACTTCCTCCGAAAAATGGGCCAACTAAGCTTTCTAACATGGCCGGCTTTAAAGATGGGGCCGGTAGACCTGCACAAAATGTTACAGCTGCTTTATTAGAAAAGTTCGGAGGAGAATATGACTTAAGCACTGAAAAAGGTCAAAATGAATTGGTTGGAGATTTGGAAAAAATTGGGCCCACCTTGCCTATAGAAATAATAGGGTCTTTTTCTAAAATATTTCCTAATCATAGGATGATGAAAGATGCTTATAAAAATTCTAAAAAATCTAAAAAAGGAGCACAACAATTTAAAAAATTAAAAGCTCAGCTAAAAAACAAAATAGAAAATGTTGTTGAAGAAATAAAACAAAAAAGCAAAACTAAATTAGAAGGCAAAGCTGAAGGCTGGGCGGCAAGAGATTTTAATAAATGGTTAGGCAGTACACCAGAAACAATTAAAAAGTCTATTGAATCAGGAAGACTGCAAAATTTTAATGATTCAAACAGCGCGATGCACAAACAAGTATGGGAACCGCTATACGAAGCTATAATTCAAAACCCTTCTGCGGCTAGACTTGCTGTTTATTTAACACCTACAAGTTTTGGAGGAGCGGGTTGGCACAGGCTTGGGGCTGAAGTTATAGGTTATTCTCAAAATCCAAAAGGAAACGGGAAAAAATTATATGAATGGGAACATGCCATGCAAGCTAATAATGCTAGATTATTTTTAATTTCGTCAGCATTAAACAAAGTTCCTTTTCAAACAGCTTATCCCGCTGTTATGAATAATTATAAAGTAATTGCTTTGGATGCAGCGGCTGATGCCGTGTTAAAAAAAGCGAATAGAGGCAATTCGATGGGCTTAGGCTGGGATGTATATGATAGTCATTGGACAGAAAGATATTTTCATCCTGATGTATTTATTTTTGGAGGTATCGATCCTGCGAGTATAATTGACATTAACGGTCAAACAATGGCTGATAAATATAAAATTGACGCCGCAGGTAAATCTACAAGAGTGATGGCTTCTAAAATATTAGATAATGAGTTCAACGATATTTTGCAAAAAGTTAAAGGTGTAAAATCGGAAGCGAGATACTCAGAAGATAGGGCTAAACTGTTAGGTAAGAATAAAGGCAGATTTAAGTTCTTTGTTCCTTATTCTGCTGAGGATTTCGTAGGGCTTATATATCCAACACTGGGCAAAGGTAAAGTTGGAGATAAAAACTTTGAATGGTATAAGAAAAATCTTTTAACTCCATACGCTGTTGCTATAAATCAGTTTGAAGCTGCGAAAGTAAATACTTTAAAAGAGTGGAGACAACTAAAAAAGCAAATAAAGAAAAGTCCTAAAAGCTTAAAAAAACAAGCTGTAAGAGGATTTACTAATGAGCAAGCTTTAAGAATATTTTTATGGAACGAACAAAATGTTGTACCAGAAACTACATCTAAAAGAGATACTAAAGCTTTAGTAAATTATGTAGAGAATAGCCCAGAGTTATTAGAATTTGCTAACTCTATTAAATCATTATTAAATGGTGATCCTTATCCTGCGCCGGAATCTGATTGGTTAGCTGGAAATTTAACAATTGATTTAATAAACAATATTAATACTGTTTCTCGTTCTGAATTTTTAAAGGACTGGCAAGAGAATGTAGACACCGTGTATAGCAAAGAAAACTTAAATAAGCTTCAGGCTATATTTGGTGATAAATATGTAGAGGCACTAGAGAATATCTTACATAGAATGAAAACCGGTAGAAATAGAATTGGTGGTAATCGTTTAGAGCAAGAATTTTTAGGGTGGGTTAATGATTCTGTTGGAACAATAATGTTCTTTAACACCCGGTCAGCTCTTCTGCAAACAATTTCTTCTGTAAACTTTATTAATTTTAGCGATAACAATCCTTTAATGGCAGGTAAAGCTTTTGCAAATCAACCACAATTTTGGAAAGATTTTGCAACATTAATGAATTCAGACTTTTTGAAAGCTAGGAGATCTGGTCTAAAAAATGATGTTAATGCAGATGAAATAGCAAATGCTGCTTCAACTTCAAAAAACAGAATTAAAGGAGCTCTATCGGGATTATTAAAAGCAGGTTTTTTACCTACACAAATAGCAGATAATTTTGCTATAGCAATAGGGGGCGCTAGTTTTTATCGCAATAGAATTAATTCTTATAAAAAGAAAGGATTTTCTGAGCAAGAAGCAATTAGTAAGACATTAATAGAATTCCAAGAAATAGCAGAAGAGTCTCAACAATCATCTAGACCAGATAGAGTTTCAATGCAGCAAGCAAGCAATTTAGGGCGTGTTATACTAGCTTTTGCAAACACCCCTATGCAATATACTAGATTAGTTAAAAAAGCTTCTTTAGATCTTTATAATGGTAGAGGTGATTGGAAAACAAATTTATCTAAAATAATATATTATGGAGCTGTTCAAAATATAATATTTACAGCACTACAGCAAGCTCTGTTTGCTTCACTATTTGACGATGATACTATTGATGATGAAGAAGAAGAGAAAGCTATTCAAACTATCGCAAACTCAACAGCTGACTTATTTCTTAGAGGTTCCGGAGTTTATGGAGCGGGCGCAGCGGCAATTAAGAATGTAGTAATAAAAGCTGTAGAACAATATAAGTCTAAAGCCCCTAATTATGTAGATGTTGGGTTGGAAGCTTTAAGTTTGACGCCTCCTATTGATAAAAAAATATCAAATTTAAGAAATGCGGGAAGAGCTTTTACATATAAAGATAATTTAAAAGATATAAGATCTAAAGGTATTAGTGTAGATAATCCAGCTGCGCTTGCATTAGGCCAGGTTTTATCTGCTGTTGCAAATGTTCCGGCAGATAGAGCTGTATTAAAAGCTCGTAATATAAAAATGTCTTTAGACCAAGAATTAGAAACTTGGCAAAGAATTGCTTTAGCGCTTGGGTATTCAGATTACAATTTAGACATTGATAATGACAGCCAGGTAGAAAGAAGTAAAGAGTTTGAGTCTTTTATGAAAAACCTTAAAAAATCAAACCCTGACGCATATAAAAGAGTAATGGAGGCCAGAAAAAAGTCTCCTGCAAAAAAACTTAAAAAAGGTGTAGCGGGACAAGCTAATAGAGATGGAACTATAGAAATAGATCCTAATTTATCATCAGTAGAAAAGGTTAAAACAGTAGCCCACGAAAAACAGCATGTTAAAGATATGAAAAGTGGTGTACTTGATTATGATGATAAATTTGTATATTGGAAAGGTAAAAAGTATAAGCGAAAAAACGGAAAGATACTTTATAACGGTAAATACTATAAAGAGGGTGACCCAAAATTACCGTGGGAAAAACGCGCGTATGACGCAGAGCCTACAACTAAACAGGCTAAAAAGCTATATGCTTAAATAAAAAAGGGGGATGATACCAATTACGGCGTCATCCCCTTTAATTATTTAAAATATTAAACCAATAAGTAAACCTACTATTGGCCCTGCAATTGCCCACATTTCTAAAAACCTAATTTTTTTAAGTTCTTTCTGGGTGAATACGTTATCTTTCGTGTCTAAAATAACGTCAGCTGCTTTTTGCTTAGCCTTAAGCAATTCAGCTTCTAACTTTTTTACTTTTTCTTTTAAAGTCATAATAAATTAAATTAACCGTCGCAGCTTAAACAATCAGGATCCATAGCTGCTGCGGCTATATCTCCTCTTAATACTGATTCTGTACGCGTATAATATAGTGTTTTAATACCACGCTTCCATGCTTCCATGTGTACCTGATTTAACCATCTAGGTGGAGCTTCTGAAGGAAATGCTAAATTTAAAGAAACAGATTGATCAATATAATCTTGCCTTATGCCTGCTTGGCGAACAAGTTCTAATTGATTTATTTCTTTAAATGTTTTAAATACATTCTTTACTGGTTCCCCCTCTTCTTGATTAAGTCTTCCTCCGTGATCGTAATACCATCCGCTAAGTTCTTTAATCCCTTGAATGGATCCACCATCCTTAAGAATTTTATCCCAAGTTTCTTTATTATTGATACCAACTTTTCTTAATGCTTTTTCTAATTCTTTGTTTCTTCTAATAAAAGTACCCTTAGCTGATTGCTCTGTAAAAACATTCGCTGCCCAAGGTTCAATACCCGGAGAAACATTCCCAGCTAATTTGCTATTTGAAACTGTAGGCGCGACGGCTCTAAGGTGAGTATTCCTCATTCCAGTTCCCGCACACCACAGCGGTTCGCCATAAGTTTCTGCTAAGCTACGCGATGCTCTCTCTGTTTCAATTTTTATTTTTGAAAAGATTTCTCGCGTTTTGAATTGTGCTAATAAACTTTCGAAAGATATTCCGTTTTTTTGCAGTAGGCTGTGCCATCCAAGCACACCTAACCCAACCGCTCGGCCCTTCTCCGCACTGCGTACAGAGTTCTCGAATCCCTTCATATTCTTGGCACGCTGAATAAATTCTTCTAGCACACCGTCTAGAAACCAAGTTGCGTCGTAAATTAAATTTGTGTTCTTCCACTCGTCGTATCTATCTAAATTAACTGATGATAAACAGCACACAAAACTATGTGATTCATCTGTATGTAGCACTATTTCACTACATATGTTAGTCATGTGTACCTTTAAACTATTTTTCTTGTATGCTTCTGGATTATTCTTGTTTGTATTTCCTTTAAACAATATATAAGGCTCTCCAGTTGCTTTACGTTTTTGTAATAGCTTTGCCCATTTTTGTCTAGCCTCAGCATCTCCTGCTTCAAGGTTTCGCATGAACTTATCGCCGACCACAGCGCACTGGTGCAAGTTAAGTGACTGTCTGTTAACGTCTCCTTTGGGTTCTCTAATTTCAAGCCATTCGTCGAAGTCGGGATGGTCAATGTTAATATTAACGCTCGCCGCTCCTCTTCGGACAGACCCTTGATTAGTGGCAAGTATAGTTGAATCATAAACCTTACAAAATGGCACCACTCCATCACTTGTTCCATTACCTGTTATTTTAGCTCCAGCGGGCCTTATCATATTAATTCCAATACCAACTCCGCCGCCGTGTTTAGCAAGTAGCATCATCTCTAAATTCTTAGTACCTATTTCGGAAATGCTGTCACCTACATCAATACCAAAACAACTTATAGGTAAACCTCGATCTGTGCCTGTATTAGATAGCACAGGTGAAGCTAAACACAGCCAGCCATCCCATATGTATTGAAAAAACTTTTCAGCTAGTTCTGGCTTGTA
>CEOE01014570.1_pt1 | contig 19214 bp, 18 predicted proteins | sample 530211 | NCBI WGS metagenome assembly CEOE01 (sample SAMEA2619779, study PRJEB7988) | marine metagenome | isolation source: saline water (ENVO:00002010), including
GAACGGCATATCTTAAGGTTTGGTGCTCTGAACCTCTTCTTCGCATCGATTGAGGGTAGAGTTTTCCTACTTCATCAGTATGACGGGCTTAATCCCCTCGCAAAAAGGTCCGCCCAAGCGTCATAACCCTTATAGGGCAGAATCGCTTTGATCCGTCCGAGGATGGGTGCAGAGACGGCTTGGGCAAGGCCGGAAGGGCACGCCTCGCACTGCTCGTCGCAACAGACGGCTTCAGGCGGATCGACGCGAATGCCTATCAGATTAACTCCGGAGACCTACTCCGCATCATCGAATCTATGAGCATCCGTGGAAATCGACTGAACGGCCATTGAGCTGAATCAGATAAACATTAAGAACCTGGAACCTGAGCAAGCCGACATAACAAATACTGACCGCTTTGGGTCGCCGCCGGCCGAATAGACCATCAGGCGCTGCAGGGTCAAAATAGGCCTTCCGGCTCAGCAGGGTGGGAAGAAGATTCTGAAATTGAATTCAGACCAAACAACTTTTCTATCACCGCTCACGGCCCTGCGATCTACCTTGCTGCTTTGATTTCTTTTTTGAGCTGCGAGCCGGACCTGTTCCTGGCTTGCGTGAAATATCGCGTTCGATAACATTCTCAACAACCCAACTGTTCCGTTCGACAATTTTCCCGTTTGGGAGACGCACCGGCGTTGTTCCCGTATGCTCAATTCGGATTGCCGCACCCGGCTTCGGATTGGCTCTAATCATCGCCTGCTTAAGATCAACGCCCCATATTGTGTGGCGTTTCCCATTATCGCGTTCAACCGTCACGAAGTAGCTTTGGCTGCTACCCGGTTTGTTCTCAAACGGTGCGCTGCCCTGCTCAATAAAACGAACCTCGGCCTTCGCAATCTCCGCCGACTTACGATTCTGTTTCCGGGTTCTTGCAATGCCGTTGCCAGCGTTGGCGCGGGTACGTGGCGCGCCTGGCGCTATAGTACCAACGCCCAGAAACAGGTTCATCATCTCCCTGTTTGCGACCACAATCACAAAGGCCAAGGGGTCAGTGTGGGCTTCTGTCAGGAGGAACGCTTTCCAGTTCCGAGCCGTGAGCCCTCGCACACGTGGCACCAGTGAACGCTTGCGGGCAATATAGCGGTCCCATAACGCGGTTCCGCCTGATGGCAACGCCAGCAAGGGCCGTTGTCTATATCCTAAATTCTCCCCGCGCTTAGATCCCCTGTCAGGGCCGACAGGACGTTCGACGGCGTTAGGGCCTAAAAATGGCCCTAACCGTTCTTCCAGCTTCTTCTTGCTGGCATTACGGTCCAACGAAGAGGCTTTGATAGTGTTCTGTCCGCCAAGGTCGGCAAAGACCACGCCGGCTCCACGCTTCTTGAGCTGAACACCTGATTCCCTCAGCGCTGTGTGAAGTTCACGCCAGGTCGCACTTTTCTGCAGGGCCTCGATCAGATTGGCTTTGTTGCCGCGGATCCAATGTTCAAAATTATCTTTGTCCGGAGAAGGGCCATTCTTTGAGGTTTCTTCGCTTACAGGATCCTCTCCTGTTCCGTTCGGCCCTCCGAACGCTCCAAGACGCTTCTCAAGTCCTCGAAGGCTTGCCGACCTGTCGAATGACGAGGCTTTCATGGTGTGCCGGCCATCCAGATCAGCGAAGACCAAGCCAGCACCGCGCCGTTTCAACACCACACCAGATTGCTGCAGGCTGGCATGCAAAGCCGCCCAGGTGCGGCTCTGCTGCAGAATTTTCTTCAGTGGCTCTTTGTTCTCGATCATCCAACGCTGAAAGCTGACTTCCCACGTCTCACTTTCATAATCCAGAGCCGCTGGCGACAGCCCCTCTGGATCCTCGCCTCGATCAGACATCCCCCGATCGATCGCCAGCCCAAATTGCGTCTCCATCGCACGGCTGGTTTTCTCCAGGACCTTGAAGTCCCGATAGGGCGTGTGAACCCGGCCCGTCACCGGGTGAATTTTATTAAACGCGACGTGCATATGAAAATTGTCAGTGTTGATATGCGTACCGGCAACATATTGATGGTCGTCGAATCCCAACGCGTCGGCGTAGCTCTGAGCTATTTCTTTCAGGTTATCTGGCGTCAGTGATTCCCGCTCGCCGTCTCTGAACGACACTATCAAATGATAGGTCCAGTCGCCCTTTCCGCCCTTCAACTGACGGACGGCTTCAATCTCGGCTAATGCCGCTTCAAAACTCTCTGGGCTATCTCCGGCAGCGCAATTTGCCATCCAAAGTTGATCGAGTTTCTCGCCTGTTTCCTTTGCTGCAGCGATATATTCACCCAGGCGCGTGAAGTCTTCGCCTCTATCGCCACTCTTGCTAACTTTTTTGGCGATCATCGAGGCGCTTCCTGGTGGGCTGCAGCTCACCCCTGATGCTCAAAACAACATCACGAATGATCCCCTTCGTCGTCTCAATTTCTGCAGCTATGCGGTCCAGCCGGGCGTCCAAATCGGATTCCTCTTTATCATCCAGAGCCATCTTGAATAAATTGCCGAGCCGGGCGAGATCGGCGTTGAGCTGAAGCAGATGCTGAATATTCGCCCACCCCGCGCGAGCTTCTGGCGACGGCAGCGGGACGCCCATAATTAATCGTCTTATAAGCTCAGATGCAGAGAGTCCGGTCTGTGCCGATAAGACAGACAGCCTTTCGCGCTCGACCTCTGTCAAATAGCTCTTGGCTACGTGGCGATCCGAAGCCATCTGTCACAGCCCAAAATCACGTTCTCGCACCATCGACCTAACGGGGCGGGTTTTAACGCTACCAATCTGCTTTGATACTTCGCATTCAGAGCGGATGAGCGCCTTTATTGATTCATCGATCCCACGCATGCGGCGCAAATCGTTCCAATCCGTAAGGCCGGCTGCTTTTTCAGCATCGGTAAACGGGGGCACCACGTAGAACGCGCTGCCGCCTTCAGAGACAACTGCAGTCACTGCTTTCTCGGCCCCTTTTATGCCCCCATTGAAAACTTTCGCGTTGTGATCATCATCGGCGCCAATGATCAAGGTGCGGCCCGGATGCAATTTGTGGATCGCGCTGGCAACGGCGGACAGATTGCCGCTATCAAATCCGACGACTGTTGCTCTTCGGGATGCTTCATGAAGTGCGGCTGCTGTCGAATACCCTTCTCCGATCATGATGTGCCCGCCATTCTTGATGCTCTGGTTAGGATCAATAATGTGGAACAGGCCGGCTTTCCTCGACCCCTTCAAATACCCCTTCCGACCGTCAGGATCGATCCATTGAAAACTCCATAGGAATCCATCTTCATCACGTAACGGGACCAACAAACGATTGTTCTTGTCGATCTTGAGGCCAAAGGAATCAATCTGCTTTGCTAACAGATACGGATGGTTCATCGGCGCCGGCCGGGCGTTTGCAAAGATCCCGTAAGCCACCCGCGCAACGGCCTTGTGTTGCTCAAGAAGGCTATGATCGTCCGCCTTCTTTGATGCCGCGATTTCTGCCCGCCGTGCCGACAATGCGGGAGCAGAAAGATTGCCGCCTTTTCCGATCCACGTTACCGGTTCGGCGTGCTTGAAGTTATTGATGATGCCGCGAGGGACTCCATCATCCAGGAAGCCACGATAAGATCCGGATGTTGTACCTGGCTTATCGCCTTCGACCGGCGCCCGGTGCCAGGCGGAATCCATTACCGGTCGGGCCTCTAATCTGAATCCATTTTCGTGAAGAGCAGACGCGAATTCATCGATTGGATCATAAATATCCGACATTAGTTTTACCCAACTTCATGGACCATCGCGACCGATGGTGCAGGAATGGATGCGCGCTTGCGCAAGGCTCGATTTTGAAAATAGAGAAGCTGAACGCCACGGATCGGCCGGCTGCCCGCCACAAGCAGAATCGCTTCACCTGGCGACATGCCGCCGAAGCATTTTTTAAGCCATTCGCCGGGTAAGGACCGAGACAGCCAGTTCTTTCTTATCCGCCCCAAACGCATCGCTTCGTCTGGAGTCAGCAGTGATCGTCCTGTCTCAGTCTCGCTTTGACTTACTGACCCACGCCCACCAATAGAGCCCGAAGCCGAACGACGCGACTGAATGACAGTTGCTCTACCCGCCATATCCGACACGGTTTTCGCTGTCTCATACCGGTTCGGCGCGAACGCAATCTGAACATGACAGTTGCTCGTGATTGCCTCTTGTTGCCCATAGATTCCCTTGAGCATCTGCAAATCTTGCACGAACAGAAATGCTTTCACGCCATAGCCGGCGAGATAGGCAAGAGACGTTTCGAACACATCAATTTTCCCGAGGGATGTGAATTCATCCATCAGCAAAAGGATCTTTCTTTCGGCAATTCGGCCGTCGAGTGTTTCCGTCAGTCTCCGCAGGATCATCGCAAAGATGATCCGCGTAATGGGCCGAAGCCGTTCCAGATCCGAGGGCGGTATAACTAGGTAGAATGACGTTTTTTGATCACCGGCCAAATCGCTGATCGCGAAATCCGATGCTTCTGTATTGCGTGCCAGGATTGGATCGGACAGGAGACTGAGCGACGCCAACGCCGTTGAATGAACGCCGCTTCGCTCTTTCCAGTCCTTCAACCGCATAATCTTCGCTGCAGCCTCGACTTCGCGGTCGATTACCGGATCACCGTGATCGAACGTCAACATTGCATCGAGCAATGCATCCATCGGATCTTCATTTTCTGATTCACCTTCGTCCGCACTTTGCGAAAGGAAACCGCGAACATCATTGAGCGACGCAGGGTGCCCCACACACTGATGGTTCCTGAACAAGACATGAAGGATTGCGCCGGTAAGCCAAGACGCGCCTTCACGCATCCAGTGGTCTTTAAGCCCCTTCCCCTCTGGGTCGATCAGGGTAAGAGCAATGTTCTGCGCGTCCTGGATCTCACGACCGGAGCCAAGGCGTATTTCGGCCAATGGATTGAATCGCGCAAATGGGGCCAGCGCCGTTGGATCGAACCGAATTATCCGCTGACCTATCTGGGCTCTATAGCCAGCAGTGAGTTGATAGTTTTCACCCTTAATGTCTAGAATGATCGCCGTGTCAGGCCATGAAAGAAGCGCTGGAATAATTAATGAGACCCCCTTCCCTGATCGTGTCGGGGCGAAGCACAAGACATGCTCCGGGCCATCATGTCGCAAGGGTTTTGCCCTGCGAAACCGCCTCTTCCATCCCCCAACTTGTATCCCGCGCTTAGCAAAAAGGCCGGCCTTGCGCAGATCGGAAACACGCGCCCAGGACGCCGTCCCATGAAGGGCTTTCGCCGCGAACTCACCGCTTTTTGTTTTTGATCCAGCCTGGGGCAACAAGATCGACCCGAGAGCCATAATCAATGCGCCGACGATACCGGCATACAGAACGGAGTTATCCATTCCGGCTGGCAGCCCACCACTTTTCTTTAGGTTGGAAAGCAGCCATTCCCACCAACGCTTGTCAGCGGGATCAAAGCCGACCAGTAACCACCATTGATACAAAATGCTGGCAACGACGGCGCTAAAGATGAGCACGAGAAAGACGCGATGACGAACCATTGTTAGCGTCCACCATCAACAGTTTGACCGTCCTTGATCACGTACCGGTCATTCCGCGCCTCATATATGTCTGAGACCCTTCTAAACCCATCCGAAGAGCGCTTGATCTGAATGATCACATCAACAAGTTCTTGAAGGAATTCCGGTATGCGTGGCATCGAGGCACCTGACCAGGCCACGTTCTGATCGAATTTTCGGTGGATAACCTGCTGGGGGCTTTCGGCGTGAATCGTACACATAAAGCCAGTAACGCCGGAGTTTAACGCTGCCAGCGCAGCAAAGGCGTTTTGGGTGCTTATCTCCCCCAACACGATATGATCCGGCGTAATACGCATCGTGTGGTCATACAGTTCACGCCACCCCACCATCCCGGCGCCTTTTTGCTCCTCACGGGACGCCAGAAGCCCGATACCATCGAAGAACCGCCCTAGGTGGAGTTCGGGGGTATCTTCCATGGCGACGACGCGCCGATCTGGTGGAAGCGTTGCCAACAACATATTCAATAGGGTCGTCTTTCCAGTGTTGGTCGCTCCAGAGACGATAATGTTTGCCTCTTTCGAGACGGCCGTCTCGATGTAGGCCTGTGTCTCTTCCGAAACGCCCCACTGGTCCCATTGCGGCTCAAATGGATGTTTGCACCGCACAGCTAAACTGACACCGCTCTGGGTTGAGTTTCCAACAAGACACTCGAAGCGATGACCGCCCGATAAAACACAGGAGAGCTTCACGTTCTCCTCGCCATCAAAAACAAGACCGTTCTTGTTGGCTAGAGACCGGGCAATTGATTCAATTGCACCGCGCGAAAGCTCATCGTCTTCGAATTCCTCCTTGCCGACTCCTCGACGTTCCACAACGACGTGGTGTGGTCGCGAAATGCGAAGTTCGACTGTTTTAGGATCCGCGTAATACCGGGAAAGCGGCGCTAGAATTCGCTCACTGAGACGATCCATGATCGCCTACCAGGCTGGCGGGGTTGCGAACCCGCTATACATCTGTGTGCCCGTACTAACGTCGCTGCACGTCTTGTCCGTTTCAGAGCTCGACGTAGCTCCCGACCTATTTGCCGAGCCGGCCCATGTATAATTGGTTGAGACAACCGCGTTGGTTTCACCGTTCGTCACAACGACCTTGCTGGCTACTCGCACCAGGTCGTATCTGAAGATCGTAATAGTCGAGGTATCGTTATGGTTCTGTTGTGAACACGTACTTTCCTCTCCCACCTTATAGGTCTTATACCCGGCGTTGGTTTCCTGGCAGATATTCCCTTCGCGAACCGGCGTCCCGACCCCTTCATCTTTTAAGTATTCGGAATTATCCGGGCGCGAATAGACAGCAATACTCCGTGTGGCCCGGATTGCGGCGCACCCTTCGTAGGTACTGACACCAGTAAGTTCCAGCTTTACCCGGTCTCTTGAATAAGGCTCTGCAGGTGCTCCCGACAGCAGCTCCGACTCACTGATGACATATGTTCCCGAGGGAGCATTGATTGAAACTTTATGCAGCCGTTGGGCCGTCAGAGAGCCATCATCAGTAAGCCAGCCCGCAAGCTCAATATTGTGCGTGTAGGTCCGGGTTCCGGTGATGCATTCGTTGATATACTCACGCTCACCGTTTCTCATGTAATATTCACGGATCTTGTTATATGAGATCCCGGATGTCAGATCATGGTCCCAGGTTGCCGGATCCTCGCATCCGTCTGTTGTGCTGCTAAGCAATAGATTGCCTGCCGCGGGCCTGCATTCCGTGATGTAGGAATCAACCCCTTCGACGGTGATCTGTAATCGGTATTGCTCAGTGACCGTTTGACTGACGTCATCAACAATGGGCTCACAAACGCGTCGCCCGCCCTCATCAACAAATGTCTTCACATGCGAAAATGTGTCGCCGTTATCGATGCAAGAGCCGGCATCCCAGGTCACACCGTCCAAAGTGTATTGATGGTGGCCCTGCTGATAGGAAAGCTCTTCATCAAAGGCGTGCCGCACTGCGCATCCATCCGTGGTAGGAACCAACGGCACGGCCTGTTTGGTTTCTGACGCGGCACAGCCGCGCACCTCGACGGTTGCATTTACGTCATCGGCGTAGCCAAGCGTTGCTTGCGGCACCGCGAGAAGAGACGCGTAATCCAGAAAGACCGGACACCCATCATGTAGTTCTACGATTTCGTATGTTTTGTCTTCGTCATCAACACAATCTTGTGCCGTTACACGGCCGCCGCCTGGCCCTGTATAATAAAGCTCAAACTGCGCCGTTGCCGTTCGCGCATTTAAATCAACCCGATCCGGGCATGAGGCATATGACCGTTCGAGCGGATATCGTGCGTTCCCGTCTTCGCAGAGTGTTTCCGTGCGATCGCTCCCTTCGACCGTCACCACTTTGCTTTGCTGAACGGCTACCAGTTGGCCGATATCGACACGAATTGGACACCCGTCCGTCACGACCTCTACCGATATTGAAGGTGCTTCAGCAGGTGATTTTTTTATTGGATCCGGTGACTGATAACCCGCCGCGTCGTCGTTCGAGCCGCTATTGCTCCCGACGACCGCTTGCTCGTCGTCGCCTGCAGCTTCCTGTTTCTCTTCTGTCTCTCCTTCCTCTTCTTTGACAACAAGCCTTTTCAGAGCCTCAAGAAGCTCGTAATGATCGCCCTCGACCGTGACCTTTTCGGCGCTGCTGAGTGCAGGGTTTGAAAGCTCAAACTGTGCGTAAAAATTGTCTGTTGTTAGGGTTTCCGCTTTCTCGCCTTTGCGCACCCCCGACATGACAAGCTGAGCTACCTTTTTGTCGTCAACCTGGACAAAGCGCGAATAGGCATCAACAGTCACGCCTCGGGTTAGATGACTCGGAATATGCGGTACTTTTTCGAAGTTCATCTCGAACATCACCGGATCTTCTTCTGGGATCTCAATCGGCGCATTCGGGCGCAGATCGATATCGATCTTTTTCGTATGTTCCTGGACGGCCTCGCCTATTTCCCCCGCTTGGGTGTCTACGGTTTTCGCCCTTTGTGTTTGTGAAGACACCGGCATGACAAAGATCATCAGACCAGCAATTACAAAAAACATAAAACTTATGTAATGCCTCGCCATTAGTAATCCTCCATCTTCGCTATGTACCAGTCCGTCCTCGGTCTGATTTGAAGGCGTGTGCCTTGCGGCACTGTGATTATGGGATTCAGCTCAAGTGTCCGTTCCAGCACACCAGCGCTGATTTCCCCTAGCCGCTCCGACAATTCCGAAGAGCCTGATTCAAGACCAGATTGGAGGCCATTGCTATCTTCATCATCAGACGCGCCTGCAACGGCGCTGGATAAGGCTACACCCGTCGAAATGCCCGTCAGCAAGAAAGCAGTGCCATAGCGCTCTCCGAAGCGATCATCTACTTCGCCAGAAGTACCGGCCCTGCCCTGCACGTCCGCGAGAAGGCTACCCAGGTCTCGAATTTCCGCTCGATGTCCCGCGAGCAAGATGCGCTCACACTCAACAGCCAATCGGCTTGAGCCAAAATCCTCGGGCTCTGAGTAATTGCAAATTATGCGGGATCCTTTTGGCACCAGCACATTGCGCCCGTGGTATCCATAGACATCGCGGGAAACCTGCACATTGACTGTGCCGGTAGATCCCCCGCCAATCTGGCTGTTGATCCCGGTTTCCAAGACAACAGAAATGTACCTATCGGCCGCCAGGATCCTACTGTTATCGACCGGATATCCCGACGTTCTGCGATCACCTTCGTAATCCGAGGTCTTAATTGAGTGCGTCGGTGCCAGTGCGCTTTCAACGGGTTTCATAGGCGCCGTCGAGACTGGTTTTGCAATGTTGATCGGCCGATCTGGCATAACCAAATCGAGGCCGCGAACAGAGCGCCTTGGCGGTGCATCATACAGAGCCGTCAGAGCGCTCACCAACGGATCTGGTGGCGGTGACGGAGCCTCCTTCACGACAACTGGTTCGGCCTTCGGCCGGGGGGCCTCCCGTATGACGATGGGCGGAAATTTTGGTGGTGGTGCCGGTCTTACTATTTCGACCGGCACCGTCGGCAATGCATACGCCGAGTGATCGTCTGCCGGTAATTGGAATTCGCTTCGCTCGACTACACCGGTCGCGCACAAACCGTTTAGGGTGAGGCCAACTGCGAGCGCAATATCACAGAATGCGCTCATGTCAGGTCCCCGTGTACTTGATGCAAAGGAAGCTCTTGCCGGACTTCAGCGAAATCAGCTCTCGCGTGCTTTCAACAATAAATACCTTGCCCTGGACACGTGTATTAACCGTCTCATCGATCTCATCCACGACGACATAGGCAACCGGCAACTCCATATCCTTCCACTTTTCTCCGAAATCGATATAGGTGAAATGATCATCGCGGTAGACGCGTTCGGGCACCAAGGAATCGTCGTCGCCCCACATTTCATAGTCCTCGAATCCGCGAAGTTTCGCCGGATCAAACTCGACGTTCGCCACGAAATCATCCCTCGGCGTAGTCGGATTTGTTGTGGTTAAATCGGCAACAATTTTGTCAAGGTCTGGGTGAGACCCACTCTTTTCCAAACTGTCTGTTGGTGAAATTACAGCGTCGGGCTCAGCGTTTTTCTCGAGGGACGACACAATGCCTGGCACCGCAATTTCTTCCTCAATCGACACCCGGCCCGTAATGCGAAAAACGACATCGGGGGAGTTCTTGGAGTTAAAGCCTTCGGCGCGAAGATAGAACGGGTAAACTCGGCCGCTATCTCCATAAATTAGTAACGTGCTGTCATAGCCAGCACCGGTCGGGCGGAGCACCATTCTGTTGTCTCCGCGTGTTTGAATTTTGAAGCCATCCGGATCGCCAATATCCGCGCTTCCAATCCGTTCACCGCGCGGCAGCTCGATAACCGATACGACCCACTCTCGCAGGCGCATCTTATAGACGCAGCCATCACATATCGCAGTGATATAGACGGCATCTGTTAGGTCGCTCTCGTCCCACTGTTCCTGTATCTGACCTGGGGACCGTGGCCGCACCAATTGACCGTAATTACCGTCGAACTGCTCCCGTGTTTGATCGAGCACGGAATCTGGCATTGGCAATCGCTGCACCTTTTGCACCTCTGTAACTGGTGCGTTTGCCGGGCGTGGAATTGAGCGAGATGGTGTCTGGGCTCCCGCCGAGACGGTCAGGACAGCCAGGAGTACGAAAACAATCCCTTGGCACGCGAACAATTTCGTTTTCATCAGGATCTTTCCTTCACAACCATGTCGGTAATCAAAATGCCAAGCGGATTGATATAGCGATCAGCTTCCCGCACTTCGTTGACCCGAGTGATCATTGTCAAATACGCTTGAAGGTCTTTGCGGCCGACCTCAACGCCCTTACGCGTGTCTATCTGCTCGAACTCGACCGACATTAAATATCCGCCTGATTTACCTTCTACCTTGCTCGCCGTTCTCACATGAATTCTGCGCACGAGCCCATTTTTGAGAGCCGTTGCCATCTCCTTCGTATCAAGCCGATTTTGGCGGAGCTGTTTCCAGAATCTCTTTTCCGTCATGAGCATCGCTTCTCGATGACGCGATTCTTGCGTTGGTTTGTCTACTTCCAGAACTAGCCGAACATAGGTTTGCGCTTGGCTTTCGAGATAGTTGACGAACCCCTCCACTTGTTCCGTTATGGGCTCAACCCGGTAAAGGCGGTCGTCCGGACCATAGGTGCGAACAAGCGCTATCTGCGTTTCTTTGAGCGGGGCTAACTCCGCAATCCCATTCACTAAAAGAATCACGGCAATTACGAGCGCGACGTTCGTCATCACAGACAGTCTCAATACGAATGCCAGACGACGGTGTGCTATTTCGAAGCGGTACGGATCCGACGCGATGGAGGAACCGTGCCCGCCAACCCCCGTTATACTTTCTGCCATGACGCTCCCCCCGGCTTGTATTCGAGCTGATAGCAAGCGCATGGCGATTTTTTCATCTCATCGGACCCTTCCAAATCGTCCGGAAGCTCGTGAGCCGCGCATCCTGAAAGGACGAGCAAAGACAGCAGAGCGACAAAAGCAAATCGCCGGTTCGTGTTCGGTTTCGGATATTCCGTTTTGTTCATGGTTAGCTCCCTGACGAGTTGTGCGAGTTATCAATGCCGGGCTCATTGAACCGATCACTTCCTTGAGCATTGCTCTCTGAGGATCCAGTGCCGGCGTTGCTCCCCGACCCTCTTCCTTGATCGATTAGACTCTTGCCTTTTTGCCAAATTTGACCCGCGCGGCCTTTGCCGTGATTCAGCAGCGTCAGTCCCGTTGCTGTTGCGCCTGCCGTTATGATGGCGGCCGCCTGATTAGTGAGTTTTGCTTCTGAAATCGAATTGGCGATCGATGTCGCTTCAGCCATGAAAGCGGTGCCGAGCCATCCGAGCATGATCGTGACCCAGAGGCGGGGATTGCTCCAATTCAAGAAGCCAGCAACTTCTTCTTCAATCGGCTCACCCGCAATATCCATTGAGGACACACCGTATAGGCAGACTGCCAAGGCGATGGTGGCCCCAAACAGGACCATGAAGCTGGCAAACATGGTTCTCAGACCGCTGAAAACCATGCCGCGCCCAAAATTGAAGCCGAACATCAACATCAGGATCGGTGAAAGCGCCGCGATCATCATCACACGGAAGATGGTGACGACGACTTGCGCAAAATAAACGATCAGTAAAATGGCGTAGGGCAGCAAGATTAGAAAGCCGGTGACGTAAGCGCCAATCGACGGGCCCCACCCTGGCGCGTTAGCAATCATCAGACCAACCATTTCGAATACCTTAAAAATCCCTTGTTCCGCGGTCATGACTAGAGAGGTCATTCCGTCAAGATTGGTCACTCCATTTGATGCAAGGGTATCTGGCTGGCCGCCTGTAACTCCTGTTTCGTCGGCAATTGTGCCGGTTGAAAGCACCGCCGACGCCGCACCGGAAATTGTTGAAAGGGAAGCCGAATAAAGTGAATTAACCAGCTCCGGGCCTTGCCCAGAGAGCATGCCAGCGGCTATAATCATGTAAATAAACTCGCGTCCAAATTCGCGAACATCCAATGATCCGAGGATTATTTTAATGCCGTGCACAACAATCCATAGACTCGCTAAAGAGCCAAATAAGATCCACATGGGTTCAACAATGGAATTGCTTAGGTCGCTAGTGAATTTTCCAGCGAGATCAACGTATGAATTCACTACGGCGCAAGTGAAGCATTCGCTTTCATTAGCCATGATTGTTGCCCTCGCATTCCTGCCTATGAAAGATGCCCAAGCGTTCGGCTGGAGCCAAAAAATCACCAAAGACAGTTTTTATGATTTTGACCGTGCGCAGGAATGGTGGAACACAATCAAAACTCGCGAAGAGTTCGAGGGACGGAAACGAGCGCTTCGTAAACCATTCGGTTTGTGGACCCCGACAAAATCGATGGTTGAGCGCTACAAGAACGATTCCAGTTACGAAGGCCGACAGGAATACTTCGATTTCATGCAGCTTTTTTATCTTTGGCAGCAAATCGAGGCAGCTTCTGTCTCGTCTTGGGCAAATCAATTCGGCGCAATTCCTGGATCCGTTCCAACGCCTTGGGGCGTTAATTCTCCTGAGGAATGCGAAAGAATGTCCAACCTCAATATCTTCTCTGGCGACTGCACCAATGTTCCCAATTGGATGGACAAAGCCATGCAAGCGAGGATTGCGAAGGCAATCGACACCCATCAAAAGAAAAGCAATTGATCGCGAGAATCGAGGGGACATTTAATTGTTACCCTCGATTTCTTCTTTCTCTGTAATTTCAATGTTATCCGTTGCCGGAAGCGACATACCCATAAGCAAAGAGGAAAGCAGCTCAACCTGCTTTGCCTGTAATTGGTTCGACTGAACTTGGAGCTGCGCTTGGAGCACAATGCCTTGTGCAATGACTGCAAGGCGCGAGTTCTGGTCCTTTGCGGCCAATACACTGTTTTGTAACTCCTGGACCGCACGCCCATTCGTTTCAGGAACATCCGTTGTATTGAGTTTTGCCAAGGCGAGGCCGCTGACAACCGCTTCCTTAGAGACAGCATGGCGCCGATAATTGACCGCCTTGACCTCTTCTGATCGCTCCCGCCAGGTCAATGGGCGCTCGTCGTCCTCAACTTCTGCCCCTTTAATAAAAAGCGCTTTGGAATAGGCCGTGCGGCCAGCACAAATACTGGCGAAATTTAAATTCTCGAAGCCCAGTGTCGGATAAGCGTCATTGAGATTGTTTATTAGACATCCGACATCGCTATTCAACCGGCCGGTTAGCCGCTCCAGATTGACCGTTGGGAGTGTTATTGCGCCGGCTGTCCCAACAGCATTGAGAGTGTCGTTGGCGACTGCAGATATCTCCTGGAGCCACGTTATTTGATCGAGCGCTGCCTGCAGTTGCTCTTTCATATTGTTTATCTGTTGGGTCAGTTTTGTAATTGCCGTTGCGTCAACAACCGCCATAGCGGCTACCGCAATCGTTGGCACACCGATGATAAGGCCGCTCACCACTGCTAAGCGGATGGTGAACTTGCGAAATGTGATCCAGCCGTTCGCCATCAAAGATGCCTTCGCCATTCCTGCCCCCACTCTTCTTGAAGTTTTTCGATCTGTTTGTTCCGATCGGGACCGCTTGCGTAGAACCGCAGCGCGTCACCAAGATATCCAAGATCGATATCGATGATGGCTGTCTCTTCGTATCCGCTGGAAGCATCCCGCTTGACCACCAGCGCTTCACGGTGCCCGGACTGAATTGTCCTGCCGGTAGCAAAGGCCAGTTGCTCTTCGTTCAAACCGAAGGGAGCGAAACTTTCCGGCCGGGCATTGGAATTAGGCAGGAAAATCATAGTCGCCGTGTTTTCGATGATTGCTTTGCTATGCCGGCATGCAGCCAATGCGGCCGGATCCTGAAAAGCGAGCCCTACAACCCCGCCTAATTTCCGGTACTCCCGGTACATTTCTGCCGCAAAATCTTCGAACCCAGGATTCTCCAAAAGTTTGGCGGCTTCATCGATGAAAATCGCGAAACCTTTTCCCCCACCAGCCGTTCGCCCGATGGCGCTCGCAATATGAGATACGACAGGCGGCCCGAGCAGAGGGTCTTCAAGTGCCTCATTCATATTGATCGCGACCATAAAGTGATCGAGGACGCCGCTAAGGCTATCGTCCGGCGCGTTGAAGACGTGTGAATGGGAGCCGATGTTGCCTTTGGCATCACGCACCCAAAGCCCCAAGCTCCGACGCAAGTTCGTATTGCGCGGAAAGGCATGCTCAAAAATGCCATTTAGAGATCGGTGCGGCGGCTCGTCCAGAAAGGCCAGATCTACTGCATGCCGGAGAATGTCACTGGCGCCGTCTTCGTATGCGGCTTCGCCTGCAAGAAGTCTCAGCATGGCACTCACACGGTTCCGGTTGGCTACCGTGTCGGCGCCAACATCGAGCGGATTGAGCGCCAATTTCTCATAAGGCTGGTAAACCCCGCCCATCGCTTCGACCATGAAGCGGGCGCCTTCCTTTGAATCAAAGAGGTAAGATCGCACCCCCGGAAATTTCGCCAATCCGGATAGTAAGTGGAGCATCAATGTGGATTTGCCGCCACCAGTCGGCGCGAAAACCAAAAAATGCCCCAACGGCTTATCTTTATTCGAGACATGGAATTGAAAATTGTAGGCTTGTCCTACGCGCGTTCTGAACAAACGCACCGGTCCTTTGCCGAACGGACTCTCATGCATGCCCGATGGCGAATGTATAAAGGGCCACAACGCCGCGACTACGTTCTCAGTGATCGTTAGTGGCCGTAAAAATTTAGCGCCAGGTCCCGCAACACCCGCTACGACGGGTTTTGGGAGGCGATTGAACCAACAAATGGGCGCTCCCACGGTTTCGACCGATGCTACAACTCTCCGGTCTCCCAGAACCTCTCGCACTTTGTCCACGAGCCGATCAAGTTCGGTCTCATTCGGCGCGCGGGCAACAATTTGAAACTGGCTGACGAGAAGGCACACGGTTCCGTCTGACAGTTTTTCCAGCACGTAATCTATTTCGTCGGAAAGCGCCCTATTAGGGAAGAGGATGTTCGACTTCTCCTGCCGTTGCTGACGCTTCCACATCAACAAAGCGCGGTCGCGGGCCCAGGGCTCTATGAGGTGATCAATCTCTAGATCTCCCTCGATGGCCAGCAAAGCGGCGATAAGCTGTCCAGAGACGGCTTCGGGCCATTCCCTAATGGCTATAATTTTCTGAACCGCCTTCTCTGAACCTTCAGTGCGAACCGTTCCCGACTTGTCGAATTGGAGATCCGCTGCCGGCAGGCTTCCAGAAATTGAATGAGACCTCGCCGGAAGAACGTCGGAAAACTCGCCACAAACCAATCCGTTCAAAAAGCCGGTCAGCTCGCAGGCGCCTTCTCCGGGCGGTGATGATTTAAGCAATTCAGGCTTAAACACACCAAGCCGACTTTTGAGAAGTAGGTCGGCATCAATGAGCGCTTGCATAGAGCGACCGGTCGCCATGAGATACCAATCAATCCGATGGCTCGACCTGTATTGTTTTTCTTCCGCCCGGCCTATTTCAGCAAGTGTCTCTACAGGCCAAGCACCCGCTACCGACAGCGGTCGTCTCCGTTTGACAACAATCAAACGCAAGGCCAGATCGGCTTTTTTGCAGAGTCCCGACAGTGCGGCTGAACGCGCTAGATGAAGCGCCTTTTGCTCTTCGTCCAATTTGGAATCATAGCTCGTCCCTTGGATCTTCCAGACTCGTGTCAACGCCCCGCATTTGTTGTGAATTGTCGCGCTGTCACTGTCTACACGGTCAATTTCCAGCTCATCATTGAGCCAGTCCTGACGAACATCCCCGAAGGCCTTTCGGCGCAACGCCGGTACTGCCAAAGCCCCAGAAAGGCCGACCGCAGCGAACGATGATAAAAGTGTTTCCCAACCCATCAGCGTCCCCCTGCCCCAGCTAGCAAGGTACGCTGCTGCTTACCGGCCCAGAACCTGGGTGTTTGCATCAGCACCCGGTCATAGTGACAATCCTCCCGGACGTGCTTCCAGAACCATGCCCATAGACCAATAGTGAGGCTAATGAAGACAATTAGGCTGACGCTGATTACCCCCATGAGAACGCATACCGCCAAACCTACTGCGCCTCCCGAAACGGAGAGCATCATTAGGGCGGGCGGCAGGCCGAACATTGTTTGTGGCCGCTGTGTTTGGGTAAGGATTGCGCTCGAGGTTTTCATAGCGGCATTTAACCGAAAAGATTTGTTACGAGAGTCGGGCCGAGCATCACCAGAATCCCGCCAACCAAGGCAAACCCGAACCTGGGCCAGTCCATGCGGCCGGTCCATGACGCCCAAAGCCCAATAGCGATGATACCAATGCCCAGAACCGCTGATCCGAGCTGGCCCAAGCCGGTTGTCAGCGTCTCAAGAAAGTCAGTGATCGGCGCGACCCAATTCGCATCCTGGGCGGCCGCTGGCGATGCAAGAATCGCGACCACGAAGACAAATGTAATCAGGCCGGTTGCGCGGCCCATATTGCGTGAATAACCCATCGGATACCCCTTCATGACAAAACAGATTTTAGGACTAGGAGGTTGATGCCGACGCTCGCGACAGAGACGGCAATTAGGATGCAGTTCCAGCGCAACAAGCGTTTGTGCGCGGATACAGAGCGGTCCATGATCACGGCCGATTTTTCAATCGATGCCATGCTGGCCCTAATGCTCAGGTTGCTAACTTGGCCTATGATTTCATCGAGAGAGCTTCTAATGCGCTTATCGATGGATTCGGCCCCGTGATCGCAGGTGGTTTTAATACCCGCCTTCAGCGCGCCGCCGACCTCAACCGCTTCATCGAGGCAAATTCTCATGATCGAATAGAGGAGAAGAACCGGATCATCACGATCTACGGCCACGTTATGCTGATCGAGTAGAATGGCGCGAAGCTCGTCTATTTTTTTTGCGGCCGGCAGCGCGTTGGCTGCCTCCTGCTCAATGCCCTGGCGGCTCACAGGTTGGCCTCGCTCAAGGCCTCGTTGATACGGCCCCAAAGGCTTTTGAGGCGATGCTTCGCAATGATGGATAGGCCTTCGTCAGCCGCGGCCTCGCTAAAGGTAAGATGCCGCGATAGTATAAAGTCCAGATCCTTCCCGAAGGTCGCCGGATTGATCTCTGGAAGAACGATAACGCTCCGCACCCGTTCTTCCAGCTCGCTGTAAAGCCGCGTTTCTGTGAACTGGACTGTTTTGCCCTTCACGACAGATTGAATAGGGCCGAAATACTCATTGAGGACGATCAGCAGCTCTACGGCGGGAACCAATTGCGCAAGCTGGCTCAAGCCCATTGCCGTATCTTTCAGCGCCTGCCCGCCTGTAAGAATGGAAATCGGAATAACCGAATGCCCCGATTCTGTTAGGATCGAGACCGCTTCGCTCTCCGCAAGATAGTTGATGAGCGGCAAAAAGGTTGAGGCGCCGTTATCAATAACGAAGACTTCTTCGGGCTCTGCCGACAGGATCTCCTCAATCAGCCCATCGAACGACCGTGGATCGATTTGATCTACGCGATGGCCTAATTGAAACTTTGTCGTGTTGAAGGCTTGGTATGAGCCGAAGGTTCTGTTCACCGGATCAGTATCAAAACAACGCGGTGTTATTCCTCGCTCAATGAAGTGCTGCGCTACAAGCGCCGATACAAGCGATTTACCAACGCCGCCTTTGCCCTGCAGTGTCATGAAGACTTTAGCCATTGGAATCATCTCCTGATTGTGGCTCTTCGCTCGGGCTCAACAGATCTTCCGGATCTACCGTCAGACTGTTCAGATCACGACCGGCGCGCGGCCGAATGACCTTGCTCTTTGATTGGATGATGGGCTCGGACGGCTGGTCCGTCCGTCGCACCGCTGTTTCGCTTGATGCCGGGGCATCTTTCGATGCCGCTCCCGTGCCCAGAAATTCTCGGCAATGGGTGTAAAATGTCTGAACGTGGATCGTTGTACGATTGCGGCTTTTAAGGTCCTTGTAGATGTCCGCTATGGTCTCTTTATTGTTGTCCAGGCGTTGTGAAACTTCCGGCCACAAGGCGGCAAATTCGACCTTCGCAAACCCCCACGGCGCCCTCGTTCTCTTGGCGCCAGATGGCTCGATCTGCTTCGCCTGGCCTTGCCCATTTGACGGCTTTGAATTCATACCCTCGCAACCAATTCTGTATCTCAAGCGGGATTCTGAACGGCTCTCGTCATCACTGAGCAGGGGGGCGAGCCAGATGTTGTTCTACGATTGACCCATCGGAATTATTCTTTGCTCAGCTTGACTTACTCGCCAGCAACAGCCGATTATGGAAGTTCAGCGCAGGAAATTTTGACCGGTTTGATTTTCCATTCCGCATCAATTTCCTGTGGTAGACATTGCTGATTAGTGCCAACACGAAAGATGCTGAAGGTAAATCAAGCCCATGAGCCAAAGAGTTCCGAATTCTCAGGGTAGGATTAGTAATCTTATTCGGTTCACTGAAGCAGACGGCCAGCTAATCAACGAATATGCAAAGCAACACTATTCGAAGAAGTACGAGTATTATTGTGCTTCAGCGCAGGCATTCATTGATCACTTCAAATCCAACGCAGACATAAGTTTTGTTCAGACCCCGTTTAATGTTTCATACAAAGGCATCACTATTTA
>CEOE01034292.1_pt1 | contig 18973 bp, 17 predicted proteins | sample 530211 | NCBI WGS metagenome assembly CEOE01 (sample SAMEA2619779, study PRJEB7988) | marine metagenome | isolation source: saline water (ENVO:00002010), including
GCCACGAGCCGCCGCGGATATCCTTGCTGGATCTATCCGGCCCCGGAGATCTCCGGGGCGCCCGTCACGTCAGTGTCCCGGGCCGAAGTCTTCTGGATAGAGCGTCGGGTGGATGGGGGCAAGTCCGGATCGGACCAATAGCGTCGCCACCGCGACCTCTGCTTCTGTGATGTCATCACTTTGCCCCCTGACCCCGATGAGGGTATCGTGGGCGATTACAAGAGCTTGTTTCCCGGACGCGGGGCGGCTCGGATGATCAGGAAAGCTTTTTAATGAGTGCCGAATTCACCGACCGCTACAAGCACAAGATCAAGACTGCCGCGGAGATCGCGGAGATCGTCGGCAGCCACCCGCGCCGTAAGAAGGTGATCATGTGCCACGGGGTGTTCGATGTGGTGCATCCGGGCCATCTCCGTCATTTGGGATTCGCGAAGAGCAAGGCCAAGATCCTGATCGCGAGCCTGACCGCTGACCGTCATATCGCGAAGGGGGTTTATCGCCCGCACGTGCCGGAGCAGCTTCGGGCCCTCAATCTCGCGGCGTTTGAAATGGTCGACTATGTCGTGATCGACCAGAACGCCAAACCGCTCGACAATTTGCTCGCAATCCAGCCGGACTTTTTCGCGAAGGGTTATGAATATACGGCGCAAGGTCTGCCGCCGAAGACACAGGAAGAACTGGACACTGTCCAATCCTACGGTGGCGAGGTGATCTTCACGCCGGGAGATATCGTCTATTCGTCGTCCAGGCTGATCGACCTCGAAGCGCCGCAGATCCCGATGGAAAAGCTTCTGACCCTGATGGGGCAGGAAGGTTTCGGGTTCGACGATCTCTCCTCCACTCTAAGCTCCATGGCCGGGCAAAAGGTTCACGTGATCGGCGATACGATCGTCGACAGCTATACCGAAACCTCGTTGATCGGCGGTCAGACCAAGACGCCGACGATCAGTGTCTCATATCAGGGCAGGCGTGATTATATCGGCGGCGCTGCGATCGTCGCCAAGCATCTGGCGGCGGCCGGTGCCGACGTGACGTTTTCTACTGTCCTCGGGGATGACGAATTCAAGGATTTCGTTATCGCCGATCTGGAAAGTTCAGGGATCAGGCTGAAGCCGATCATTGACCCGACCCGGCCGACCACCAACAAGAATGCCATCGTTGCCGGCGGATACCGGTTGCTGAAGATCGACACGCTGGATAATTCCAGCATCTCCGATGACATCCGCGTCCGCCTTGTTAAGCAGATCAGGGCGACGAAAGAAGGCGCGGTCGTGTTTAGCGATTTCCGGCACGGCATTTTCAACCGCCGCACCATCCCGTCTTTGACCGAGGCGATACAGCCCGGCCTGTTCAAGGTTGCCGACAGTCAGGTCGCGAGCCGCTGGGGCAACATTACCGAGTTCAAGGGCTTCGATCTGATTACCCCGAACGAACGGGAAGCACGGTTCAGCATCGCGGATCAGGATTCTGGTATTCGCCCGCTGGCCTCCCGGATCTATGACGAGGCGGAATGCCAAACATTGATTCTCAAGCTGGGGGATCGCGGCGTTCTGACCTGCCGGAACGCGGATCACGAAGCGCTGGATTCCTTCTTTGTCGTCGACAGTTTCGCAGACCATGTGGAAGACGCCGTCGGGGCGGGCGATGCTCTGCTCGCCTATGCGACCCTTGCCATGATGACACGAGGCAGCGCGCCGATCGCCACAATCCTCGGCTCCTTCGCGGCAGCCATCGAATGCGAGCAGGACGGCAACATCCCGGTCACCCCGGCGGATGTGTTGAAGAAAATATCCGCCGTCGAGCGACGCGCCAAATTCGAGAGTTAGGACGGAGTTTTGGCCATGCGTGCCCTTGTCGTTGGCCTTGGTGTTCAGGGCCATAAGAGACGCCGTGTCGCGGGAGCCGATTGCGTCGGAACCGTGGATCCGTTCCATGACGAGGCCGGGTTCCGGACCCTTGAAAGCGTCCCGCTGGACAATTACGATGCGGCACTGGTCTGCACGCCGGATGAGCCCAAGTTCGAGCTGCTGAAATATCTGCTCGGCCACGGCAAGCATGTGCTGGTGGAAAAGCCGCTCTGGTTCTCCGGCGAAGCCGAGATGGATGTGCTTGCAGGGCTGGCCGCGTCTTCAGGTGCGGTCTGTTACACGGCCTATAACCATCGTTTCGAGCCGCATTTTGTCCGTATGCGCGCGCTGATCTCGTCCGGCACTCTGGGCGAAATCTATCGCTGCCGGATGTTCTACGGAAATGGCACGGCGCGGCTTGTGCGCGACTCTGACTGGCGGGACAAGGGCGCTGGCGTGCTGCCGGATCTCGGTAGCCACCTGCTCGATACGGCGCGGTTCTGGTTCGGTGATATCGCCGATGATTTTCGTATCGTCTCGGCTGACTGTTTCGAGAATGCGGCGCCGGATCATGTGGTCATCGCCTCGGATGGGGCTGGCCCCCGTATCGAGCTTGAGATGTCCCTGCTGTCCTGGCGAAATCATTTCACCTGCGATGTGTTTGCCGAGCACGGCACGGCGCATATCGAATCGCTCTGCAAGTGGGGGCCGTCCCGATTCGTGCATCGCCGCCGCGTGCTGCCAAGCGGCAGGCCACCGGAAGAAGCCGTAACGTTGGTTCAGGACGACCCGACCTGGGAAGCCGAATATGCGCATTTCAAAGCGCTTTGCTCGGGCGAGGGAGTATCCAATCTAGAAAATGACCGCTGGCTTTATCGTTCGCTTGGGCGCCTGTCCTCGGAAATTCAGGGAGCCACGTGAGAAATGCCGAGCGGTGTGACAAAGCCCGTGATCGGTTTTGCCGGGATGACCCATCTCGGCCTGAACTCAGCTGCGGCCGTCGCGGATCTTGGTTTCGAGGTGATCGGGTTCGCGGAGACGAAGGAAGAGGTGAATGGCTTCAACCGGTCGGAATTACCGGTCGTCGAGCCGGATCTGCCGGAGATGCTTGCCGCAAACAGGGAGCGTCTGACCTTCACCGCGCAGACTGCGGATCTCGGCCGGGCCGATATTGTCTATATCTCGGTCGACGTGCCGACGGATGACCAGGGGCAATCCGACCTGACCCGGGTCCGGGCCCTGCTGGACCGGATCACCCCCGCGCTTGGACCCGATGCCTTGCTGGTCATTCTCTGCCAGGTGCCACCGGGGTTCACGCGGGCACTGGATTTTCCGGAAGAGCGCCTTTTTTACCAGGTCGAGACGCTGGTCTTCGGCCGGGCCATCGAGCGGGCACGGTATCCCGAACGTTATATCGTCGGCTGTGCCGATGCGGCGCTGCCGCTGCCGGAACCCTATACGGCGCTGCTCGGCGCATTTGACTGCCCGATCCTGCCGATGCGGTATGAGAGCGCGGAGCTGGCGAAGATCTCGATCAACTGCTGCCTTGTGGCGTCCGTTTCGACGGCGAATACGCTGGCGGAGCTGTGCGAGCGGGTCGGCGCGGACTGGTCGGAGATTGTCCCGGCGCTGAAACTCGACCGGCGGATCGGCCAATATTCATACCTCACGCCAGGCCTCGGTCTTTCCGGCGGCAATCTGGAACGCGATCTCGCGACCGTCATCCGGTTTGCCGAAGCGCACAAGACAGACGCGGGCGTGGTCGAGGCCTGGGTATCGAACAGCAAGTGGCGCAAGGACTGGCCTTACAGGACGTACCGGGATCTTATCCGGCCGATGCTGGGCGACAATCCACGGCTCGCGGTTCTGGGGCTCGCCTATAAGGAAAACACCCACTCCCTGAAGAATGCACCGTCTCTGGTGCTGCTCGAAAATCTCGGCGGCGATGCCGGGGTCGCCGTGTATGACCCGGTGGTGAAAGCTGATGTGCTGCCTGACCTGACGCATTCCGAAAGTGCTCTGGAGGCTTGCCGGGATGCTGATGTGTTGTTCTTGACGACGCCGTGGCCGGAATTTCGGGAGCTGGATGCGGCTCGTCTTGCGGAGGTGATGCGGGGGCGGGCCGTGGTCGATCCGTACGGTCTGCTCGACAGCGCGGCAATGCGCGAGGCCGGTTTCGCACATTTCGTACTCGGCCGATCATTAGGGACTGACTGACATGCTGAAACATCTGAACGAGACCGATGTACTTCCGGGACGTGTCGCGGTTATCGGCGGGGCAGGCTTCGTCGGTGGAGCGGTGGTCGATGCGCTCGAAAAGAAGGGCGTTACGGTCACCTCCATAGGGCGGTCCGATGTGGATCTTCTTGCGGATGACGCAGCTGATAAGCTGGCTGGATTGCTTGAGCCGGGCGATACGGTTGTCTTCGTTTCCGCCATGGCCCCGGTCCGGAATACCGCCATGTTGCGCGACAACATGACGATTGTCGCGAATGTCATCGAGGCTCTGCGGGCAAAGTCGCCGGCATATCTGATCAATGTCAGCTCGGACGCGGTCTATCGCGACATGCTCTACCCGATGTCCGAAAGCGCCGCTGCAGAGCCTGCCAGCCTGCACGGGGCCATGCATCTGGCCCGGGAAGTCGCGCTTGCGGCGGAACTCGACGTGCCGCTCGGGATCATCCGGCCGACCCTGATTTACGGGGCTGCCGATCCGCATAATGGCTATGGCCCGAACCGCTTCATGCGGCTTGCTGTGGCAAATGAGGAAATCAAGCTTTTCGGAGAAGGCGAGGAGCGGAGGGATCATGTCCTTGTCGATGATGTTGCGGACCTGATCCGGCGGATGGTGCTTCGCCGTAGCACCGGCGTGATTAATGCCGCGACCGGCGACGTTCACGCCTTCCGGGATATCGCGGAAACCGTGGTCCGGCTGTCAGGCTCAAAGAACGCGGTGATCGGTCAGCCGCGGCAGGGCGCCATGCCGCATAACGGCTACCGGGCGTTCGATCCGGCCAATGTCGCGCGCGCTTTTCCCGATTTCCGGTTCACGCCGCTTGAAGAGGGTCTGAAAAAGACGCTGGCAAGCGGGATGCGCGATGCCTGAGATCGATCTTCTGCGCGCGCTGCCAAAGACCAAACGAAACCTGCAGCAGCGCACTGTCGGCAAAGACCCGGAGGTGGTCCGGCTTTCCAAACAGTTCGGGGAGCATTATTTCGACGGGCCGCGGGAATACGGCTATGGCGGGTACCGCTATGACGGCCGCTGGCAACCGGTCGCCCGTGATATCGTCGCGCATTACGGACTGAAGCCGGGCATGCGGGTGCTCGATATCGGCTGTGCGAAGGGGTTTCTGGTCAAGGATCTGCTCGATGCCTGTCCCGGACTTGAGGTCTTCGGCCTCGATATTTCTGAATATGCCCTGAAGCATTGCCCGCCGGAGGTGGCAGGGCGGCTGCATCTGGGGAACTGCGAGGCTTTGCCGTTCCCGGACGGGAGCTTCGATCTCGTGCTTGCGCTGGATGTGATCCACAACCAGAAGCGGGACGGCGCGATCTGGGCGCTCCGCGAGATCGGACGGGTCGGTAAAGGTAAGGCCTTCGTCCGTGTGGACTCGTATCACACGCCGGAGCAGAAGGCCGTCTTCGAGGACTGGGTACTGACGGCCGAGTTCCATGACTACCCGGATGGCTGGCTCACGCTTTTCGAGGAAGCCGGGTACGAGGGCGACTGGGCCTGGACGATTATCTCGTGAACGTCAGTAAGGCCCGGTGAAGCTCGGGTCCGGCACGTCATGCCACTTGCCGGTTTCCGGTTCGGTGAACTGGACCTTGGCGCCGAGTGCTACCGCCGCCGCTTCCGCGATATTGATGGCGCGGGGGTAGAAAAGCTCGCTCAAGGCCGGTGATGTCGGTGTCGGCACGGAGGGCAGGCCGACCCGGCGGGGTGCTGACTTCAGGCTCTCCGATGTGCCCTCGACAGCGGCGCAGACGATCTCCGCGCTGATGCCAAATTCGGCAGTACCTGTGTCGGCAACAACCAGCCGACCGGTTTTGCGGACACTTTCGACAATGCTTTCCCGGTCCAGCGGCGTGATGGTGCGCAGGTCCAGAACCTCGGCGTCGATCCCGGCGTCGGCCAGCATTTCCGCCGCCCTCAGCGCCAGTAGGCTGGCATAGGACGCGGCCACGATGGTGACGTCCTTGCCCGGCCGCATGATCCGCGCCTTGCCAATCGGGGTTTCGTACATTTCTTCCGGCACGGCGCCGCTGACGCCGTAGAGCCAGCGATGCTCAATCGAAATCACCGGCGCGTCGTCACGCACGGCAGAGATCAGCATGCCTTTGGCGTCATGCGCCGTCGTCGGCATGATGACCTTGAGGCCGGGAATATGTGCGAACCAGGCCTGCAGGGCTTGCGAGTGCTGCGGGCCCTGGCCCCAGCCCTGGCCGATGATCATCCGGACTGTCAGCGGCGCCCGCATCTTGCCGCCATACATGTAGTGCCATTTGGCCGCCTGATTGACGAGCGGCTCCATGGAGAGCACCGCGAAATCGACCCGCATATGCACCATGATCGGCCGCATGCCGTTGCTGCTGGCGCCCAGAAGCATGCCGGTCATGGCGTTTTCGGAGGAGGGCATGTCGAAGACCCGGTCCGGGCCATAATCATCGACAAGATTTTTGGTGGTGCCGAACACGCCGGTTGGGCCCGGCACGCCCAGTCCCATGACGACGACATCCCGGTCGCTTTCCAGGCATTGCGCCTGGGCTTCACGCAGGGCTTCGAAATATTTGATTTCCCTGGTCATCGCGCGGCGCCCGTCATTCTGGATATACATGGCGGAAGAGTTCTTCCGCCTCTGGGAAGGGGCTGTTCTGGGCAGCAGTGAAGGCGGCTTCGATCTCGCTATGGAGCGTCTTTTCCTCGCTCTCCAGCCAGGCTTGGTCGACAGAGCCATCCTGGATCAGCCGGTCGCGATAGGTGTCGACCGGGCAGCGGGCCTTCCAGCTTTCGAGTTCCTCGGCGCTGCGATAGCCGAGATGGGTGTCGTCGAGCGGGCCGCAATGTTCCATCCAGCGATAGGTATGGAATTCGAGCAGTGTCGGGCCACCGCCATTGCGGGCCTTGCTCACTGCATATTCCGCAAGCCGCCAGACTTCTTCCACATCGTTACCGTCGCCGTCGAAGCTCTCCATCCCGTTTGGCGGGCCAAGGCGCCGCACGGTCTGGTTCTCCGGCTGGCGGGTCTCCAGCAGCGTGTGCACGGAATAGAGATTGTTCTCGCAGACGAAAACGATCGGCAGCTTGTTCACGCCTGCGAAGTTCAGGGCTTCGTGAAAAGCGCCTTCCTCGGTGGAGCCATCGCCGAAATAGATCACGATGACACGGTCTTCACCGCGCCGCCGGGCAGCCCAGGCATCGCCGACGCCGACCGAAATCGTGCTGGCGAGGATCGGTGCCGAGCAGATGAAACCGGCATCGAGATCGATCAGATGCTGGCTACCGCCCTTGCCGACCGCACAGCCGTCTGATTTGCCGTAGATCTCCGCGATCATCGCCGGCATATCGCCGCCCTTGGCCAGGTAATGGCCATGGCTGCGATGGGCGCTGTAGACGTGATCCTGCTTTTGCAGGTGCGCGGAAACGCCCGTCGGTGGCGCTTCCTGGCCGATGCAGATATGCACCGGACAGCGCATTTCCTGCTCGGCATAGCGATCGACAATGGCTTCTTCGACGCGACGCGTGCGCAGCATGGAGCGATAGAGCTCTTGCCGGACATCAACTTCCGGACGGGCGTTTCCGCCGATTGCAGCTTCCGGAGTCATGCTCACCCCCGCAGCGTGTAACCGGTTGGCCAGTCCTTGATCTGGTCCCAGTAGGTGTCGGCCCACTCAACCATTTCGGCGAGACCCTGTTCCCAGCTGATCTCGGCTTCCCAACCGACATCGCGCTTGATGGCGCTGCTGTCGAGCCAGTAGCGGGAATCCTGTCCGAGACGCTCTCCGGCGACCTCGCAGATGTCCCCGAACGGTTTGCCGAGGGCCTCGGCACAGAGCTCGACGACGCGGCGTATTGATGTGGGCTCGGCCGAGCCTGCATTGTAGATCGTGCCGAGTGGAGCTTGCTCCGCGACCAGATGGATGGCGCGACCGAGATCCCGGGCATGAATGTAGGATTTTTCCGCCTTGCCGCCGCCATGCAGGGGAAGCTTCTCGCCCTTTTTGGCCATCACGATGGTCCGCGGGATGACCCGGTGCAGCAGCTGTCCTGGGCAATAGGCATTGCAGGGCCGGATGATGTTCATCGGGAAGGACAGATGCTTCGAGACGGCCATCAGGTGTAGATCGAACGCTGCTTTCGACGCCGAATAGGGGCTGGACGGACGGATCGGGTCGTCTTCCTTCGCCGCATGTTCGACGGAGCCGTAAAGCTCGGAGGTGCCGATCTGGATGAAGCGCTCAAGGTAGTCCCGCTTGGCCAGTTCCTCTGTCAGGTGTGAAAGGCCGACACAGTTGGTCTCGAAGAAGCGCCAGGAATGTTTCCAGGAAACCGCGCCTTCGCCTTGGGCAGCGAAGCAGACCACGACATCGGGTTTCTTCTCGTCCAGCAGCTCAAGCAGAAGGTCGAGCTCATAGGTGATATGGCGCGCGTGATATTCGTATTTCGGGTGGCTTTCGATATCGAGCGAGAAAGGCTCCGGGCGCAACGGGTTGCGGCCGATACCGATCACTTTCTTCGGGTCGGCATTGTCGAGCAGGTATTTCGCGGCATGGATGCCGAAGCTGCCGCCGCCGCCGAGAATTGCATAGGTTTTTGTCATTATCTCGCTGCTCTTTGTTTGCCGAAAACCGCCTGACCCGGGGCCACCTTGCGGCGGCTCCGAATTCCCGACGGATCAGGGGTCAGGATGCGTTGATCGCCTTGAGCCTTTTGACATTGTAGTAGAAATCGTCGGTCATGGGCTCGGGCAGTTTGTCCGCCTTGAACGCTTTGACGAGATCCCGGACCGCATCCTCGATAGAGTGCGCCGGGCGGAAGCCGAGTTTGTCCGCGATCTTGTCGGAATTGATGTGGTAGGAGCGATTGTCGTCGCTCGGCGTGGTGACGAGTTCGATGTCCCCAAGCTCCGGCATTTCCTGCTCGACCACCTTCTTGACGATCCTAGCGATATCCATGATCGACTGGTTCTGGTAGCCGGCATTGAAAGTCTCGCCGGCGATCTTCTCGTCCTCGACCTCAAGCAGCAGTTTGTAGAGGTTGCACATATCCTGGATATGCAGGTTCGGACGGAGCTGGTCACCGCCGAACACGGTGATCTTGCCGTTATTGATGGCGTGGTTGGTCAGGATATTGACCGAGAGGTCCAGGCGCTGGCGCGGACCGTAACCGCAGACCGTGGCCGGGCGGATGGTGACGCAGACGAAGTCCGGGCTCTGATGCTTGAACAGCAGCGGCTCGCACATGCCTTTGAACTTGTTGTAGAGGGTCAGCGGCAGCAGCGGATGATCCTCTTTCACGTCGGGCTGGTCGGAGACACCGTAGACGGAACTGGAAGAGGCGTAGACGAAGCGCTTCACACCAGCCGCCTTGGCAGCGATTACCATCGGCTCGAAAGCATCGAAATTGATGGTCTCGCTCAGCGACTCGTTAAGCTCGAAGCTGGCATCGTTGGAAATGCAGGCCAGATTGATCACCGCGTCGCAGCCCTTGAGGGCTTCGGTCAAAGCTACTGTATCGCGGATATCGCCTTTGACCGAGGTCAGCTTGGGATCGTTCTTCGGCAGAAAATCATCGCCGAAGAACTGAATGTCGTAGGACACAACCTCGTAGCCCTGATCCAGCAGCTGAGGGATCAGCAGGCTTCCCACATATCCGGCCCCACCCGTAACCAGGACCTTCTTGAATCGATTTGCCAACGGGCATACTCCCCTGAATGTGTCTGCTTCAAACCTATTTAAACTTTAGTCGACAGCGATGTCGTAGCCAGCCGACGTCGCGTCATCGAAGAACATTTTCACCGTTTCAAGCGAGAATGTGTCGAGATTCTTGCCTGTCCCGGCCAATTTCTTGAGGAGATCGTCGGTCATGGTGATGATCTCACAGCCAACGGCATCGGCCTGAAACAGGTTGAGCACTTCGCGTGGGCTGGCCCACAGCAATTGTGCTTTCGGCTTGCCACTGAGAATATCCTTGCAGCGCTGCATCACCGGAACCGGGTCGCAGCCGGTGTCGGCGATACGGCCGGCGAAAACGGACACAATGGCCGAGGTATCGGCGCTCAGCGCATCGGCCACGGCTTCGACCTGTGCTTCAGTCATGATCGCTGTGACGTTGACCGAAACCCCTTCGGAGGAGAGCGTGCGGATCAGTGATACTGCGGATTCGCCCTTGGTGTTGGTGATCGGAATCTTCACCGAGACATTGCTGCCCCAGGAGGCGATCCGCCGGGCCTGTTTTTCCATGGTCGGAAAATCGTCGGCGAACACTTCAAAGCTGATGGACCGATTGCCAACCAGGGCGAGGGCGTCTTTGGCAAAGCGCTCGTAGTCCTGAACGCCGCTTTTGCGCATCAGAGTGGGGTTTGTCGTGAAGCCCTTGATCAAAGGATCCTTGGCCCGCACGGCGATGGTCCCGAGATCGGCACCATCGGCATAGATAGCAATGGAAAGGCCGGATACGGAAACCATTCTAAAGAATACCCTCGCGCTCTGGGATCACCATTTTGTCTCGGCGATCTGCAATTCCGGGTGGCTGACAAGAGCATGCCAGATCACGCCCTGGAAGGCCTCAGAAATTGGTGTGACCAGGCCTGGATCGACCTGGGGGATGACAATGGCGTGGGTGCTGTGCCGTGCGGCGTGACCCTGGTCGCGTCCGACAATCGAGCAAATCGCCATGCCGCGCTCGCGTGCGAGATCGATCGCATGCACCAGATTCATCGAAACGCCGCGCTCGGCGTCGCCGCCGCCGACCGAAAAAATGAGAAGAGCATCTTCAGTTTTTGCCCGGCTGATCTTCAACCACTCGCGAAAGACGGTTTCCCATCCCTCATCGTTGGTGCGGGCCGTGAGCTCGGAAACATTATCGGTCGGAGCGTAGGCTTCAATGCCGCAGAGCTTGCGGAAATCATTGACCGCATGGCTGGCATTTCCGGCACTGCCGCCGACGCCGAGAATAAACAGACGGCCACCGCCGTCACGGACGCTCTTGAGCGTCAGCACCATGTCCTCAATCGCCGCAGGATCAAGAGACTGACAAACCTGTCCCGCCAGTTCGAGGAAACGCTGTATGTGCGGCAAGACCCATCTCCAAGCAGCCAGCTTCATATCGAAATTGGGAACGCGAGACCGCATGAGCGGTTTTCCCAGAACGAGAGGATCAAAGCAAGTTTCATGCCTTGTTGTGCAAAGGCTCGACAATCGCCCCCGCCAGCGCCCGTAAGATCAGAGTGGTATTTTCGTGCCCCGGAATGCAGAATCCAGCATGTTGACCCATGAATCGGAAGCATCGCTAAGTGAATATTTTGGGCATACATGGAGGCGTCACGCTTAATCAGCATGATGCCGGCGCTGCGCTGATTTGCGACGGCAAGGTCGTGGCCGCTATCGAGGAAGAGCGCATTCTTCGCATGAAGGGGGCGTATGGCCAGATCCCCATCCGCGCCATCTCCGCGTGCCTCAAGCATGCCGGACTCACGATGCAGGACATCGACGGAATCGTTCATCCGGGTGCGACCTACGATGACATGCCTGGCCGCATTCGCGATTATATCACTTACTATTTCGGCCATTGCCCGCCGGTGGTGATGATCAATCACCAGATGGCGCATCTGGCTTCCGCCTACTACCACGCACCGGCCGATGACACCTTCGTGCTGTCCTACGACGCCTATGGCGATCGTCTCAGCGGTGCTTACGGAATTGCGGATTCCGAAAAAGGCATCGAGATGCTGGGCTCGTTCCCGAATTCGAATTCTCTCGGCATGTTCTACTCAACGATGACGTCCTATCTCGGATTCATGCCGGGCGAGGACGAGTTCAAGGTCATGGGGTTGGCGGCCTACGGCAAAGAGAAATACGACCTGACGGTTTTCGCCAAGCCGACTGCGGACGGCTATCTGATCGATCCTGACTTTATCCGCAGTGATCCCGCGCCGAAATCCCGTCTGGAGCCCTATTACAGCCAGAAGCTCGTCGACCTTCTGGGTGAGCCGCGGCGTCTTGGTGAGCCGATCGACGGGCGCTTGATGGATGTCGCCTTTGCCACGCAACAGGCGCTTGAAGCCTGTGCGATTTCGCTCGTCGAGATGATCCAGAAAAAAACCGGCCGGTCCCGGCTGGCTTTGGCTGGCGGCGTCGGACTGAACTGCTCGGCAAATCTGAAACTCGACCAGCTGCCGTCTCTCAGCGATCTCTTTGTGCAGCCCGCTTCATCCGACCGCGGCTTGGCGCTGGGTTGTGCTTTCCACGGGGCTTTCGCCGCGGGTGATCGACCGCAACCTCTCTCGGACGTCTATCTCGGCCCGTCCAGCTCCGCTGCGGACGACACGATCAAGGCTGCTCTCGATCTGACCGGTATGGCATTCCGCGAGAGCGATGCCCCGGAAGAAGAAGTGGCGCGCTGGCTTGCCGAGGGAAAAATTGTCGGCTGGTTCCAGGGCCGCTCCGAGTTTGGGCCACGGGCGCTGGGGAATCGCTCGATCCTGGCAGACCCGCGCAGCGTGGAGATGAAGGATGAGGTCAATGCCCGGGTGAAGTTCCGTGAGGAATTCCGTCCTTTCGCGCCGGCAACACTCGAGGAAGAAGCATCCACTCTTTTCGAGATGTCCAAGCCTTCGCCATACATGACAAAGGCATTCCCGGTTCTGGAAGAGAAGAAAGCCGTCCTGGGAGGAGTCACCCATCTGAACGGGACCGCTCGTGTGCAGACAGTCTCTGCCGGGAGCAATCCGAGGTTCCATGCCGTCATCAAGGCTTTTGCGTACGAAACAGGCGTCCCGTCCGTGATGAACACGAGCTTTAATATCAAGGGGCAGCCGATTGTCGAGACGCCGCTGGAGGCGATTTCTACCTTTGCCTCGACCGGGCTGGATGCGCTCGTGATGGGTAATTTCATCGTCGAGAAAGCGCGCGCACCGCGAAGCTAGGGTACTTCATCATATCCGGTTCAAAGAATGAGCAGCCTAACTTGCTTTGCCATACCGGGAAGCTATTCAAGCCGGGTCCACATTTTCCCTTGGGACGCGAAGTTACCAAGATCCTCGTCGACCTTGCCGTATGGCAGCACGCGAAAATCGAGGCTGAAACGGATGTGTGTGCTCTCGTTGCTCGCTGCGCCGTGAATTAGATTGGTATCAAAGATCACATAGTGATCTTCGGGCAGCGAGATTCGCTTGATGTTCGAAAAATCAACGCCTCCCGTGATGGTTTTTACATCATAAAGCAGTCCGATTTTGTGGCCTGACGAATGTTTTGCAACGGTGCTGCTCTTTTCACCTTCATTTACAGTCTCAATATTCGCGTCTGGAATGTTCTGGCTTTCAGGAACGTACTGTAAACTATTAAGGGGTGTTACATTCAGCAATGGAATCCAAATGTTGACTCCATATTTCATGTTTTCATTCCAGAATGATTCTCTGTGAAATCCAACATTTTCTTGAATGCGCTTTTTGTCTGGGCGCGTCGCCCGAAGGTATGAAATTTTGGTGACTGACAAATCGTCGTTTTGAAGGATTTTGCCGATTCTTTGTTTTTCAAGGCGACAAAATTCAGTTGTAAAAGAGAGAGCGTTTATTTCATCTTGCGCTTCGGCGACGATCGACCGGTAGGCCTCATCGTCCATCGACGTGTAATATTCCGCCGGTTCAGGAAAATAGCGATTTACCCGGGCGCGAATATCTGAAAGCAAGCGGCTGCTTGCCTCATGCATCCGAAAAGAAAAAATCCCGGATCTCTTATACTCGGCGATCTGTTCCTGACTGAGTTCAAGCATGTTTGACGCCACACTAATTTGAAGAGGTCTTTTAATGAAGCCCGAATAGCCTACCTATGCCGTTCTCAATAACACGGTGATGACGCTTCGAGCATAATAATCGATCTCGGCCAGAGGCGGGCATTCTAAGCGTTTTGAGCGAAGTCCCGCGTAAATTGCTTGATTGTTTCTACTATATTGCGGGGCCGGTAGCCCAATTGTTTGGCGGCGGAATTGTCAATTCCGAACGGTGGTTGGTCAGAGGGCGAGATTTTCAGCCTGGACCTTGAACTGAGATCGCTCCGCATCTGGTGCAACACTTCTGCGAGGCTCGGACCGGGGGCGGATCCTATCGGTGCTCTAACGTCTGCTGGTAAATTGTCCATCGCGGCAAGTTCGACGAAGAACTGCGCTACGTCAGATGCCAGGACGGCGTTGTTGAATTTGAAGTCCGGCGAGGAGTAGGTCAGATCTTCATTCTGTATCAGGCGCTGCGCCACGCGGACCAGCCAGTTCTCCGGATGGGCATGGCGTCCCAGAACTGCAGGGAGCCTGACTGAAATAACAGAAGCGACCTGCGGCGCGTCGGCGAGGAGCTGCTCCGCCAGCAGCTTGGCTGTTCCATATTCTGATGGGGATACTGGCGCCGTCTCTGCGGAAACCAGTCCACCATCCGGTTTTCCATACACTGAGGTACTTGAGGCATTCACGGTCGAGGAGATGTTCGAGGCGCGGCAGATGGCAAGGACGTTTTGCGTGATCCGGCTGTTGATTTCAGCGCCGTGCGCGCCGTCTCCCGACGTCATGCGGTCGAAAGCAAGGTGAATGATTGTGTGCGCGCTGTTCGACGGCGGGGACCATTCCTGTCCGGGCGCGGACAGATCGATCTCGACCGGTTTAATCCTCGCGGATAGCCCGTACCGTCTGCATGTGGCTGTCGCCCGCCGGGAAAGGGCGAAAGTGTCTATCCCTTCCGCATCAAGGGCCTTGAGCACATATTCGCCCAGAAACGATCCGGCACCGGTCAGGATAACGGGTGTGGTCACTATTGTGGTCCCGGAATAATGTCCGTTGTCGTGGCGGACTCGATAGCGAGAGGCATGAAGGCTGAGTCTTCAAATACCGCTACGGGATTGAGCTGTTTGTTTAGAATCATAGCTTGGGTCAGTACATTATCCTGATCAAGACAAACCGCACTCTCGCGGCTCGGGAGAGGGTGCCTGTTGGAAGCGAGCCAAGGAGTTTTGTCTGCGATGTCTTCTCCATCCGATCTTGCCCCGGGGCACCTGTTCTGCTTCGGCCTCGGCTATACCTGCCGCCGTTTGGCGCTACGGCTTCTGAAGCAAGGATGGCGTGTTTCGGGAACCACCCGCTCCGGGGAGGGTGCCGACACCCTAAGGCAAGACGGTATTGATGCCTGGGTGTTTGACGGCAATGCGGGGGATACGCTCGACAAGACGGCTTTCGCGGATGTGACACATGTCATCGCTTCCATTCCTCCGGGGGCGGAAGGAGATCCTGCTTTGGCCGGTGCGGCGGACTGGATTTCGCACGCACCGTCGCTTCGTTGGGTTGGCTATCTCTCGACGCCGGCCGTGTATGGTGACCGTGGCGGCGCTTTTGTGCATGAGGATGACGCCCCTAATCCCGGTTCCGGGCGTGGAGAAAGACGCCTTGCGGCGGAGGGTGCCTGGGTCTCTGCGTTCGAGAAGACAGGCGTCTCCGTTCAGGTGTTCCGGCTCTCCGGGATCTACGGACCCGACCGGAGCGCCATAGACCAGTTGCGCAGCGGCAAGGCGCGGATCATCGACAAGCCGGGCCAGGTCTTCAACCGCATCCATGCCGATGATATCGGAACCATATTGATGGCCTCGATGCAGCGGCCGAACCATGGCCGGATTTACAATGTCGCGGATGATGAAGCCTGTCCCAGCGGAGATGTCATCCGCTATGCGGCGGCACTTCTGGAAATGGATCCGCCGGAACCGATCCCGTTCGATAGTGCGGAGCTGTCTCCGATGGCCCAGTCGTTTTATTCCGAATGCAAGAGGCTCGATACCGCGCGGATCAAATCCGAACTCGGCGCTGAACTGGCCTACCCCACATACCGGGAGGGATTGCAATCGATCCTTCGGCTCGGGATATAGCTTGCGATTATAGACATGGCCGAATCTGGCTGACGCAAAAGTGCCTTGTCGCGGGGCTCCTTTCGCCCCATTTACCCGCGCATGAAAACAATCACCGACCGCCCGGCGGCCCTGCCGTCGATCCTCAGCGCCGAGGATATGTTGACCGCGCGCGACATTTCGGACTGGTTGCTGCAGGTCTCTCGCGAGGGCCGGGATCTGGGGCGGCTTTGGGACGAGTTCTGCCATCGTCTGGCGCTGGCCGGTGTGCCGGTGGAGCGCGGCACGGCGATCCTGATGGTGCTGCACGCGATCAAGGAAGGCGTGCATTGCGAGTGGCGCATGGGACAGGGTGTCGAGGTAGAGCCCTGGCTCTATGCGCCGGGCAACGCGCAGATCTATCAGGAAAGCCCACTCCGTCTGGTGCATGAGACCGGGAGCTGGCTGCATCGCTCCATCGATGAGGGCAGTGCGGCGGAGTTCCCTATTCTCGCCGACCTGAAGGCGCTCGGATACACGGACTATCTCTGTGTGCCGATCATCTTTGCCAATGGCATGCAGAACGCCCTGACTTTTGCCAGCCGGGAGCCGCAGGGCTTTTCCGAGCGTGATATCGCTCTGCTGCAGCAGATCATGCCGACGGCGAAAATCGTGCTGGAGCTGATGTCCGTTTATCGCAGCATGGACGATGTGCTCGCCATGTATGTCGGACGCGAGCCGGGCGGACGAATCCTCTCCGGCGAGGTCCGCCGCGGTGTGGTCAACAAGATGGAAGCGGCGATCCTGGTCGCGGACATGCGCGATTTCACGCTGCTGTCGGACCGGCTGGGCGACAAGCAGACGGTGGAGCTGCTGGATGCCTATTACGACTGCATCATCCCGCCGATTCTTGAGCATGGCGGCGAAGTGCTGAAATTCACCGGCGACGGGATTCTGGCGATCTTCCAGGACGGCTCCGGGATCGGCGAATGCCAGCTTTGCCGGGGCGGTGCGCTTGAGGCCGCGATAGAAGGTCAGGCCTGCCTCGAGGCGCTGGACACCTCGCAATGGGGCCCGGATGTCGAGGTGAAGGCGGGCATTGCCCTGCATCACGGCAAGGTCGCCTTCGGTAATGTCGGCTCCGGCGAACGGTTGGACTTCACCGTGATCGGCAAGGACGTGAATCTTGCTGCCCGGCTCGGCGCCAAATGCCGCACCCTGCACGAGCCGATCCTGATGTCGAAGACCTTCGCCGACTGCCTGCCGGTTCCTGTCCGCAAACTTGGCGATTTCAGTCTGCGTGGTCTGCCTGGCACGCAGAATGTTTATGTGCCAGCATAAGAGTCTCGAACGATAAAGACACGGGGTTGCCCCTCGTGGCCTCTCTTCCTATAGAATTACGGGAATGGCTGGTCCCGGCAAGGGACCGCTGGCGCGTGAAGAGGATCGCCAATTGTCTCCGAGCCGTGTTTTCCCGACACCTGGTCTCAAAACCGTACCGGTGATGCCTGCGGAGCCGGCTGTATAGTGACGATGCGTGACGATACGGGGCAAAGCGCCAGAACCGCCGCGGTTGTCGGCGGCGGAATCACCGGGTGTGCGACCGCTCTCGAGCTGACCCGTCTCGGTTTCCAGGTCACGCTTTATGAGGCCAAACCGCTGCTTGGCGGCATCCTGCGGGACCTTGAGAGTGACGGACGCTGGTATTTCAACGGCTGCCAGTATCTGCGCACGGAACAGGCGTGGCACAAGGCTTTGCCGGACGCTCTGCAAGGCAGTCTCTACAGGTTCGCACATTATCAGGGCTCCTACACCGATCTCGGGTTTGATCCCATCTCGCATGAGGATTTCGAGGCGCCGGTTTTCGATGCTCCGCCGGATGGTCTTGCAGATCTTGAGACCTACCGCGCATGCTCCAGTCTGGCGGACCGGATGCGCTGCTATCCACCGGCGATCGGAGAGGCCGTGCTGGGATGGCTCAGACATCTCGGAGCCGCCCCGGAAGCGATCGATGCGGGGAATTCCTACTACGTCCAGGTGAGCCGTTTTTACCTGCGCGGCGACGACAAAAAGATCGATGCTCTCAAGGCCAATTCGCCCGTTGCAGACGATCTGCTGGGTCTGCCGCGTACTGTCCGGGGCGAGGGAAGGCCTATCGGCAGTCTGCCAATCGATGGCTACAATGCATTCTTTGACGTGTTCGAAAGCATTCTGACCGAGGCAGGCGTCGTTATTCGCACAGGCCAACCGGTCGTGCCGCGGTTCGAAGATGACGCCGCCATTCTAAGGGTGCGGGGCGAGACCCTGCGGCCGGATCTGATCGTCTGGGCAGCTAACCCGACCCCGGTGATCGCCGCTGCCGGATTGGGGCGTCTTGACGACCCGTTTGTCGATATCACGGTAAGTGCGGGCAGCATCTCCGGCCCCGGGCTTCCGGCCGACCCCCACTATATGCAGGTCTACAGCACCGGCAGCCCGATCACGCGGATTTTCAGCTATCCGCGCGAGGGCGGGCACTGCGTCACGGTGGAGCATATGCCGGATGGGCGGAGCCTGCCGGATTTGCAGACGCATGTGCAGGAGATCTGCAAATCCTTCTATGGCGACGTCCGGGTCGAGATCGTGGTCCAGCAGCCGCAGCGCCGGCATATCTTCTTCTCACCGGAGGACGGAGCGCGGTTCGATGCATTCCGGGAGCTTTGCACGACGCGCTATGTCAATTTCGTCGACGGTGCGTGGGAGAGCTACGCCCGCGATCCGAAGATCAATCGGATCGTATCGACCCTGCGGGCAAGGCTGCCTCTGCTGCCTTCCTAGAACTCGATCCAGGTTTAAAACTCGATCCCTGCCTGCGCCTTGAAGCCCTGGCGGAAGGGGTGCTTGATCTGGGTCATCTCGGTGACCAGATGGGCCGCCTCGATCAACTCTTCCTTGGCGTTCCTGCCGGTGACGATGACATGCAGATCCGGGCGCTTGTTCTTCAGGGTTTCGACGACTTCCTCAAGCGGCAGGTAATCGTAGCGCAGGACGATGTTCAGCTCGTCCAT
>CEOE01000227.1_pt1 | contig 18870 bp, 14 predicted proteins | sample 530211 | NCBI WGS metagenome assembly CEOE01 (sample SAMEA2619779, study PRJEB7988) | marine metagenome | isolation source: saline water (ENVO:00002010), including
GCTGACACCAGTGTTGTCCGGCGCGCTTCTGATCGTTGTCGTCGCGCTGTTCTTCAACAATCTGCGCCCGGGCAAGAGGTATCCGGTCTACTGGTAATGCTCAATCGCCCCGGACCGCGCCTTCGCGTCGGGGGTCGGCAGCGCCGGAGAGCGTAGCGTCGCCGATCCTGATGGCGTGCAGTCCTGAATTCATCGACCGGACCTTGACCGTGTGCCCTTTCGCTTCGAGGGCCGATTTCCAGGAAGCGACAGGCGTTCCCTCTTCCAGGTCCGTTGCGCCGTTCCGATTGCTGACATGCCCCATATCGACCGCCTGTTGCGGATCCATATCCCAGTCGATCATCCCGATCAGTGCCCAGGCTACATAGGGAATGATCCGGCTGCCTCCGGGCGAACCAATCAGGATAACGGGGCGGCCGTCCTTCAGGACGATCGTCGGCGCCATGGAGCTGCGCGGACGCTTTCCGCCTTCCACGCGGTTCGCGATCAGCTTTCCGTCTTTCTCCGGCAGGAAGGAGAAATCGGTCAGCTCGTTGTTCAGCAGGAAACCGCCAGCCATCAGGCGGCTGCCAAAGCCGGTCTCGATCGTCGTGGTCATGGAGACCGCGTTTCCAGCCGCATCGACAATAACGAAATGACTGGTCCCGGCGCGCTCTGGCTGACGATCGGGAAAGAGATCGCCTTTTCTGGCAAAAGGCGGTGTGCCGGGTTCTGCTTTTTCCATGGCGTGACCGGTATCGATCAGTGCCGCACGGGCTCTCAGATAGTGCGGGTCGAGCAAACCGCGCACGGGAACGTCCACATAATCATCATCCGCCATGTAGAGCGCCCTGTCCGCGTAGGCCAGCCGCGATGCCTCGGCAAAAAGATGCGCCGCAACAGGACCATAGCCAACGGCCTTCATGTCGAATTGAGTGAGCATGCCGAGAATTTGGCCGACAGTCAGGGCTCCGGAGCTCGGCGGTCCCATACCGCAGATTTCATAGGACCGATAGGCAACACAAACCGGTGCCCGCTCAATCGCCCGGTATCCTGCGAGATCAGCCGCCGTCATCAGACTGGGATTGTCCGGCGTTGATGCGAGCGCGGTGAGAATGTTTTCCGCTATCTCACCTTCATAAAACGCCGCTGCACCGCCGGCCGCTATCGTCTCCAGGCTTTCGGCAAAAGCCGGATTCTTCAGGACGGTTCCTGGCGTTTTCGGCGAGCCGTCCGGATTGAAGAAATAGGTACCGCTGCCTGCCTGCTGGTCTGGCAATCCGCGCTTGGCAGCACGTGCAATCGCCCCGCCAAGCCGTGGCGATATTTTGAAACCGTCGCGGGCCATTCCGAGTGCCGGTTGGAACAGGTCCGGCCAAGGCAATGTACCGTGAGCTTTGTGGGCCATCTCCAGCAGAGCGATCGTACCAGGCACACCAACGGACCCGGCGCCGTTCACAGCCTCCCAGAACCCTTTCCGGCTGCCATCGGCCTTTAGAAAATAGTCCGGCCCAGCGGAGGCCGGTGCGGTCTCGCGCCCGTCATAGGTGGTGAGTTTCCGAGTGGCTGCATCCCAGTAGACGAGAAAAGCACCGCCGCCGATGCCCGAGGATTGCGGCTCCACAAGATTGAGCATCATCTGCACGGCAACAGCGGCGTCGATGGCGTTACCACCAACCTTGAGGATACCGTATCCTGCTTCGGCGGCATGTGGATTGGCGGCCGCGACCATGAACTGCTTGGCAGTGGCTCCGGACTGTTCCGTCAGGCCGCTCGGCCCTTCCGGTTGGATGTCGGTAGCGAGTGCCGTTCCGCCAATAAAACCAAGACCGACAGCGGCCAGAAAATACATGCGCATGGTCATCAGCCACTCCCCCGTTCAGGTATACAAGTGGTGACGAAGGCAGATTTTGGGAAGATTAAATATTGGTGACCCCTACGGGAATCGAACCCGTGTTTCAGCCGTGAGAGGGCCGCGTCCTGACCGCTAGACGAAGGGGCCTTAAACCAAGTCTGTCATGAGCCGGACAGAGCGGCAAGATGTGGATGGCGACCCCTACGGGATTCGAACCCGTGTTGCCGCCGTGAAAGGGCGGTGTCCTAGGCCTCTAGACGAAGGGGTCGTCGAAGGAGATCACAACTCTCCAACCGCTCGATACACCGAGGTAAAGTGGCGACCCCTACGGGATTCGAACCCGTGTTGCCGCCGTGAAAGGGCGGTGTCCTAGGCCTCTAGACGAAGGGGTCATCGTCGAGCGAGGCGTTGGTGTACTCGTTCACTCTTGGGAAATCAAGCCCAGAATCCGCATTCTCGCCATGCGCGTTAATTCCTTTTTGCTGTTCCTTCAAAAGTCGCGAATAATCACCGCCGGGAGCACGGATGGCCTCTTTGTCCCTTAAATGCGCCGTCCGCAAAACAAGGGAGGAAATAATGAGAAAATATGTAATCGCCATAATGGCAATTGCCGGAACGCTTGGATTCGCCGGTGCCGCCGATGCTGAATGCACACCTCAAAATTGGAAGGGGTGTGCAGGCAAGCCCTGGGTCGACGGAGACAAGATGGAAACACCGCTCGGCTCGAAATGGTGGCCGAATCCTTTATGGGGTGCCGAAGACGAAGCCGGTTCCACGAATTGGTATCTGAAACCCGAAGTGGTGATGCGCGCGCTCTCTCAGATCAAAACCGGGAAAACCTACAAACTCGGGCATCCATACACAGCCGATATGCCGCTTTTCGGTGCTCGCAAATTCTCGCTCCGCATCCCGGGTGCACCGACAGGAGGGGCATTTGGTGGCAATCAAGTGCTGTGGAACGACGAATTCCTGGCGACAGAGATCGGTCAGGTCGGCACTCAGTTCGACGGGTTGGGCCATATCGGCGTGAATAGCGGAACCGCTGGCAATAAAGGCGAGATGCGCTGGTATAACGGCTTCACTGCCGACGAGATGATCACACCTTACGGACTGACCAAGCTCGGCACTGAGAAACTTCATCCAATTGTGGCCCGCGGTATCCTGCTCGACATCGCGGCTGTGCGCGGGGTCGAAGCAATGGCCGCAGGTGAAGTCATCACCATGGCAGACGTACAGGCTGCCCTGAAAAAACAGGGCATGGAAGGATTCCAGTTCGCCGAGGGAGACGCGATTATCTTTCGCACGGGTTGGGAAAAACACTGGAACGACGCCGCGACCTATAACAATGGGTGCCCCGGAATCGGCATGGAAGTCGCGCGCTGGGTCGCCGAAGAGGTTAAGGCCGGCGTGACTGGTGCCGATACCTGGCCAGTCGATGCCGTCCCAAATCCGGACCCGGCCTGTGTGTTCTGCGTTCATACGTTCCTGCAGACACGGCACGGTATCGTGAATCAGGAAAACATGAAGCTATCTGAGCTGGCGGCCGATGGCGTCTATCAGTTCGCCTATATCTACACACCGACCCCCGTGGCCGGTGCGACGGGCTCAATGGGCGCCCCGCTCGCGATTCATTAGACACGTAATCCTGTCAGTGAAGCGGCGCCTCAGGGCGCCGCTTCATCTTTGTCAGGCGACATCGGCGGCGTCGTCGATCATGATCTGTACATCGCTGCGGCCATTCCAGTCATCCGGCCGAAGGTGTCCCGCGACATGGATCGGGCGCCCGCTGCTTTTCAACAATGCCGGACCGAGGTCCCCTTCCAGGGCGCGAAAGGCGATACCTTTCAGACGTTTGCCGTCAGGACCAGTAAAGACACAACGTACATGCCCTGTGCCAACTTCACGCACATCCACAAGGCGGACATCGGTCAGAACAAAACGCGGCTCTGAATTTCCGGCGCCGAAAGGACCGACTTTCTGAATAGTGTCGACCAGATCCCGGCTCGCGCCGCCAATAGCGAGTGGCGAATCAACCGAAAGGGTTGGCACAATTGGCTCGCCTTCCAACTCGCTATGAATTCGCTCGCCAAGAAATGCCCGGAAGGCATCCAGCTTGTCTGCTTCGATTGTAAACCCCGCCGCCATGGCATGACCGCCACCAGCCACCAGAACCCCTGCCTGATGAGCCGCGATCACCGCCGGCCCGAGAGAGACGCCGGGAACGGATCGCCCCGATCCCTTGCCGATCCCGTTGTCCAGTGCGATCACGCATGCTGGGCGATTGTACCGTTCTTTCAAGCGGCCCGCGACGATACCGATGACACCCGGATGCCAGTTTTCGGCAGCCACAATAATCGCCGGAGCGTCGTCTGGCTGTTCCGCGGCCAACGCCTCGGCCTCCGCCAGCACCAGTGCCTCGATTTCGCGGCGGTCCGTGTTGAAACTATCAAGTTCTGCCGCTAACGCCGCGGCCTCTTCAGTTGAGTCGGTCAACAGCAGACGCGCACCGAGATCACTCTTGCCGACACGGCCACCGGCATTCACACGAGGGCCCAGCACATAGCCCAGATGGTAAGGCTCCGGCCGGGCATCGACACCGGCAACGTCCGCAAGCGCCACCAGCCCCTTGTTGCCGCGCTTGGCCATGACTTTGAGGCCCTGGATGACGAAGGCACGGTTCAGGCCCTTCAGGGGCACCACATCGCACACGGTCCCGAGCGCCACCAAATCCAGCAGATGCAACAGGTTCGGCTCCTGCCGGCCGTTGAAAAAGCCCGCCTCGCGCAGAGCCCGGTTCAACGCGACAGTAACGAGGAACGTCACACCACAGGCCGCGAGATGGCCGAGCGATCCGTCCTCGTCGATCCGGTTCGGATTGACGATCGCCAGCGCTTTCGGCAGCTCCGGTTCCGCCATGTGATGATCTACAATGATCATCTCGATACCGGCATCCGCCGCTGCTTGCAGAGGATCGTAGGCAGTAACACCGCAATCGAGTGTGATAATCAGGGAAGCGCCCTGCTCCTTCAGCTTCAAAAGAGCGGGCGCGTTCGGCCCGTAGCCTTCGCTGATCCGATCCGGAATATAGAGCAAAGGGTCGGCGCCGATCCAGCGCAGATAGCGGATCAGCACTGCAGCCGAGGTCGCGCCATCAACGTCGTAATCTGAGAAAACCGCGATCCGCGCGTCGTCTCTCACCGCTTTGACAATCCGCTCGATGCAGGGCGCCATGTCCTGCAAGATACCTGGATCGGGCATCAGCGATTTCAGGGTCGGGTCGAGAAAGCTCTCAACCTCGTCCAGTCCGATATTTCGCGCGGCGATCAGCCGGCCCACCAGTTCCGGAAAACCGAAGCGCTGGGCAATAGCGAGACCGACACGTTCGGTCTCGGGGTTCGTGCCATGCCTCGGGATCCAGCGTTTGCCGGTGAAGGAGCGCTCGATCCCGAGGAAACTCTGCACGATCTTACTGGTCTTTATCGAAACCGGTTTCGGAGGACTTCCGGGTCCAGTCGTGATGGGCCTCAACGGTCCGGACGGTGCCGGTCTTGGAGCGCATGATGATTGAGTGGGTCATAGCCCCTCCCGGATACTTGCGCACGCCCTGCAGCATTGTGCCGGTGGTGACGCCGGTCGCCGCGAACATCACATCGCCGCTGGCCAGGTCCAGCAGACCATACTTGCGATCAAAGTCGGTGATGCCGAGACGGGTCGCGCGGCCACGTTCATCATCGTTCCGGAACAGCAGACGGGTCTGCATCTGGCCACCGATGCAACGCAGTGCCGCTGCAGCCAGAACCCCCTCGGGAGCGCCGCCGGAGCCCATATAGAGATCGACGCCGCTGGTCGGCTGGGAGGTCGCAATCACACCGGAAACGTCGCCATCGTCGATAAGCATGATCCGCGCACCCGCGTCGCGTACTTTGGCGATCAGATCGCTGTGGCGCGGACGGTCGAGGATGCAGACCACGAGATCCTCAATATCCATCTTCTTCGCCTTGGCGAGATTGGCGAGGTTTTCCGCAACGCTGTTATCAAGGTCGACCACACCTTCCGGCAGATTGCCGCCAACGGCGATCTTGTCCATGTAAACGTCCGGTGCATTCAGGAAGCCGCCCTCATTCGCCATAGCCACGACCGCAAGCGCGTTCGGTCCGCCCTTGGCTGTAATCGTGGTACCTTCCAGCGGATCGAGTGCGATATCGATCTTCGGGCCACCTTTACCGACCTTCTCACCAATATAGAGCATCGGCGCCTCGTCGCGCTCGCCTTCACCGATCACCACGGTGCCGTCGATCTCAAGGTTGTTGAGGGCACTCCGCATAGCGTCGACAGCCGCCTGATCGGCTTCCTTTTCGTCGCCACGCCCCATCAAGCGAGACGCCGCGAGCGCCGCTGCTTCCGTGACCCGCACGGCTTCAAGCGCAAGGTTCCGGTCCATGGTCAGCGCGCCCTGCGTTTCCCTCTCGGCCATAATTGTCGTCCTTTTTGTCGTCTTGGTTTTGATAATTCTTGTCCCGCTGCCGTGGCAGCCGGAATTCAGAAGTCTTCTATCCTGATCTGCCGCGGCTCTTCCAGCACGCAATCAAGCCTCGCCAGTTCCTCGAACGAGGCCTTGATCGCCAACTCCGAGGTTTCATGGGTGGTCAGGACCAGCGGCACCGCTTCTTCCGGGTTCCGGGCCCGCTGGATCATTGCCTCGATAGAGACATCATGATCCCGGAATATAGCCGTCACATCGGCGAGCACACCCGGCCGGTCAATCACCATCAGGCGCAGATAATAGCATCCGGTCAACGAAGAGATCGGCGCTGTGCGAGCGGCCGAAAGCTTGCTTGAATCAAGACCGAACACCGGCACCCGGCGGCCAGCCGCTAGATCCATCACATCGGCGATCACCGCCGATGCGGTCGGCCCTGCTCCGGCACCGCGGCCATAAGAGAGAGTCGTGCCGACAGCACTGCCTTCCGCGACCACGGCATTGAACACATCCTCGACCTGCCCGATGGGCGTGTCCGCCTTCACCATGCAGGGATGAACGCGCTGCTGCACGCCTGCTTCAGATTCCTCGGCAATTCCGAGAAGCTTGATGCGGTAACCGAGTTCTTCGGCGAACGTGATGTCCAGTGGCGATACGTGACGCACACCTTCGACATGAACGTTCTCGAAATCTACATGATGGCCAAAGGCGATGGCCGACAGAATGGCCAGTTTGTGCGCTGCATCGATCCCGTCCACATCGAAGGAGGGATCGGCTTCGGCATAGCCAAGGCGCTGGGCATCGGCCAGGACGTCATCGAACGGACGGCCGGTCTCGCGCATCACGCTCATGATGTAATTACAGGTACCGTTCAGAATTCCGTAGACGCGCGTGATATGATTCCCGGCAAATCCTTCACGCAGCGATTTGATAATCGGGATACCGCCGGCAACCGCAGCCTCGAACCCAAGGCCGACATTGTTCTCTTCGCAAACCTTGGCGATTTCAGATCCGTGATGCGCGATCAGCGCCTTGTTGGCGGTAACAACCGATTTTCCGGACTTTACCGAGCCCAGCACGAGATCATACGCCACGCCTTCCGAGCCGCCGATGAGTTCCAGCACACAATCGACATCGTCGCGACCAGCCAATGCAGCCGCGTCATCGACCCAGTCGACACTGGTAAGATCGATACCGCGATCACGGCTCTTGTCCCGGGCCGAAATGGCCTTCAATTCGATCGGACGCCCGGCACGGGCGCTCAGCATTTCTGTATCAGTCAGCAGAATACGCGCCGTTTCCGCCCCGACAGTACCCAGTCCGGCGATTGCTACTCTGAACGGCTGCATGGATGTATTCTCCCTAACGGACCTGCACCGGAATCAGTCATTTTACGAATCCCGCCGCATCAAATTTAACGTGCGGTCTGGCGGCGGAACCGCCAAAGCCCCGCTTTCATACCCCGCAGGGAGCGCGGGTCAATAGATGAGATAGATTTCAGCCCGACGATTTTCGGCTTCACCTGCCGGCATTGCTTCCGATGACACAGGCTGGCTGTCGCCAACAGCGACCACGGAAACGCGATCAGATGGCGTTCCCGCATTGATCAGCGCTTCGGCAACTGTGTTTGCGCGCTTCAGGGAAATCTCGAAATTAATCAGCTTGTGCTCGGAGGGATCCATGTTCCGGGTACGGCTCGAGGCATGGCCGACGATCTCGACACTCGCATTATATTCCCGAATCAATGATACCAGCTCGTGGATTACGCCACGGTCAGAGGCGGACAGACTTGAGGATCCATTGCTAAAGCGAATTACTCCCGCCTGGTACGAACCGCCATCGGCGGCTGGGTAGCTTCCGAGGCTCCCCGGCAATGCACTTTCGTCAACAATCACACTCGGATCGTCGAAATTGAAGCTCCCATTATCCGGAATGGCAAGGGCCAGCGGCTCAGTTTCAGCAGGGAGTGGTGCCGGAGAGGGCATCGGGGCTGGTACTGGTTCCGTGACCGGCTCCGAGGCCGTTGGGACGGATGCTGTCTGTGTTGCTGTTTCTGCTGCCGGTACTTCCTCCTGTGCCGCTTCCGGTGCAGGAGGCGTTTCAACCACAGCGGCTTCGGAGGAACCGGTTTCGGTATTTACGGCAGAACTGGTTTCGGTATCCGAGGAAGAACCGGTTTCAGCTTCAGTCATAAACTGTTTATAACGCGCGCCGAGCGTCCCGGTGCGTGTCGGGTTTGCGCGGTTATTGCGTGCTGTCGGTTCCCCTACCCTGGCGCTCGTTACAGGGCGATCGCCCCCGGATTCAGGCGCCGGAGAATTTGGCCACAGACTGGATCGCGGAGAAGTGTTCCCCGCATCAGCCACAGCCTGAGACGGCAGTGACGAAGCTGCAGCTTCCGCCGGCTCCTCAATCTGCTTGGTAGCTTCATCCGAGGCAGTCATCCGAAGCGGCTTAATCTCTTCCACGGCCGCACTTTCAGTCCCTTCGCTGGGCACGGCAGCAGCCGGGGCTTTCGGCTGAACCTGCGCAAGAGAGCTTGTGCTGGCATCCGTCACTGATGGTGCGGAGCCTGTGTCGTCATATTGTGCATTCGCCCTGTCCGAAACCAGTTCCTCCTTGATATCCGCCCGCTCTGTAGCCGTCGTACGCGGTGCCGGATTATCGGGAACAGAAGAGACATTCGGATAGGCGCCTGTGTCGCCGGATGTATCGGCGTCGGAATCATCGAACCAGCCACCGACAGCGGATGCGGAATCATTGTACCATTCAACCGGATTAAGCGCGTCCGGCACGGATGAGCAGCCAGCAAGCGTCAAGCTCAAGGCCGTTGCCAAACCTAAAGCCGATTTGTGGCGCCCTTTATACATTTCCGTCATCCTTCACAAACTCCGACCCTAGGACAGGTCACACGAACACTGGCCATCGACAGTAAACTTGCTGCGGACGGATTTACCATAGTTGCTTGGAAAAACACAGATTACTATCCGAAATTCAGGGCATGATTCTTTGAAATGCCACACTCAATCCCTACTATTGCTACAATCGATTTCAAATGATCGGCTGAGAGAGTGAGGTTGGGATGCAAGAGCATTCGGAGGAGATGAAGCAGATCGATCCGGTTGAATTCGCCAATACCATGCAGGACATCGCCACACGATCACAAAAACTCGTGGGCGATTTCATGGAGCGACAGAAGCTTGACGGCGACAGCTCCGAAGCTGATCCGCTGCATCTGACCGATGCATTCGCGGCCCTGACAAATCAGATGATGAACAATCCCGCGAAGATTGTTCAGGCCCAGATCGATCTCTGGCAAGGCTATATGGATATCTGGAACCGGTCAGCGCAGCGCTGGCTCGGAAAGGAAACAGAACCAACTGTTCAGGCCGACAGGAGCGACCGCCGGTTCCGCGACGAGGCATGGCAGGAAAATGTCGTCTTCGATTTCATCAAGCAAAGTTACCTGCTGACTTCGCGCTGGACACAGGATCTGGTCGGCCACACCGAAGGCCTTGATCGCAAAACGCAGCAGAAGGTCGATTTCTACACACGGCAGTTTGTCGATGCGATGGCACCGACGAACTTCCTGATGACCAATCCGGAAGTGCTCCGGACCACCATGGAGAGCAACGGCGATAACCTGGTCCATGGCCTGCAAAACCTGCTTGAGGACCTGGAACGCGGCAAAGGCAAACTGTCGATCCGGATGACGGATCCAGATGCTTTCGAAGTGGGCAAGGATATTGCCACCACTCCCGGAAAAGTCGTCTATCAGAATGATCTGATGCAGCTGATCCAGTACGCGCCAACGACAGAGAAAGTACAACGCCGCCCGTTGCTGATCGTGCCGCCGTGGATCAACAAATTCTACATTCTGGACATGCGGGAAAAGAACTCCTTCATCCGCTGGGCCGTATCCCAGGGATTCACGGTTTTCGTCGTCTCGTGGGTTAATCCCGACGAAAAGCTGGGCCGTAAATCCTTCGAGGATTACATGCTTGAAGGTCCCCTCGCCGCACTCGATGCCATTGAACAGGCCACGGGAGAAAAAGAGGCAAACGTTATCGGCTATTGCATTGGTGGCACCCTGATGGCCGCTACCCTTGCCTATATGACAGCCAAGAAGGATGAGCGTGTAAAATCCATCACCTTCTTCACGACCATGGTTGATTTCGAGGAAGCCGGAGAACTGGGCGTCTTTATCGACGAGGAGCAACTCGCGGCACTCGAAGAGAAGATGAACAAGCGCGGGTACCTCGACGGCTCGGAGATGGCGACGACGTTCAACATGCTGCGCGCCAACGATCTGATCTGGTCCTTCGTGGTGAACAATTATTTGCTCGGCAAAGATCCGTTCCCGTTCGACCTGCTGTACTGGAATTCCGATTCAACCCGGATGCCGGCGGTGATGCACAGCTTCTATCTGCGCAAGATGTATCAGGAGAACAAACTGATCGAGCCGGGCGCCCTCACACTCGCTGGAGCCCCAATCGACATCAGTACGATCAAGACCCCGGCATTTATTCTGTCGACCAAGGATGACCATATAGCCCCGTGGAAATCGACCTATCGGGCGACGCAGATTTATTCCGGTCCCATCAAATTCTGCCTCGCGGGCTCGGGCCATATCGCTGGGGTGGTCAATCCGCCCAGCGACAAACCTAAATATGGCCATTACACCAATAGCCGCCGCCCTAAATCACCGGATAAATGGCTCGAAGGGGCTGACTATCACGAAGGCAGCTGGTGGCCTGAATGGGCGAAATGGATGTCTCGGCACGGTGGCGGTCAGGTCGAGGCGAGGATCCCCGGTGACGGTGCCTTGACCGTGATCGAGGATGCCCCGGGAAGCTATGTGAAAGTGCAGGATAAGGACTGACGGATCTAAGGGGGCGTCCCGGCGTCAGCCCTCCGCGAGATATTCCCGCGCCAGCTCCCAGTAGTGGACGGAGACATAGGAGAGATAGTCTTTCTCCTGATCCGTGAGGTCGCGAGCGTATCGCCCCGGATTCCCCATCCAGAGCTGGCCCGTGCGAACAATCTTACCCGGGGCGACAAGCGCTCCCGCGGCAACCATTGCACCGCTTTCGACAACGGCTCCGTCCATCACGGTCGCCCCCATACCAACGAAGGAGCGATCTTCCAGGATGCAGGCATGAATGATCGCGGCATGCCCGATCGACACATCGTCTCCGATCTCGGTGCCCTGCCCCTTTGAGCTGACATGCACGATTGTCCCGTCCTGGATATTGCTGCGGCGTCCCACGCGGATCGGATTGTCATCTCCCCGCAAAACCGCGCCGTACCAGATGCTGCTTTCCGCACCGACGGTAACATCGCCAATCAGTGCCGCGGTTTCAGCCAGAAAGGATGGGGTTGCGACTGTCGGCGTCTTCCCCTTAACGCGTCTCAAAAGTGCCGGCACTCTCTTCTCCCGGTAGCCATGCAGTATCAGGACTTGAATTGTCCTGAGCGAAAGTTCAGAACCGCTCGTCCTTATGCAATACGGCAAATAGGCATTCCATGAACAGTGAGCTGCGAAACATACCGTCATGCTGAACCGGAAATGGCGCAATGTCGCGCTGCTGACCTTGTGCCAGGTCCTCGCCATGACTCTCTGGTTCAGCGGCTCGGCAATCATTCCCGGGCTGCGCCAGGAAATGGCACTGAGCGATAGCCAGGCCGCTGCCATGGCGAGCGCCGTGTCCTTCGGGTTTGTCGCCGGCACCCTGCTGAGCGCCTTTTTCACGCTTGTGGACCGGGTCAGGCCGCAGACTCTGTTCATGTTTGCCGCTCTTACGGCCGCCGCCGCCAATCTGGCGACTCTTGCAATTGATCCGGCCGGTCCCTGGATGCCTGCCTTGCGATTTATTGTCGGCGTCTGCATGGCCGGAATCTATCCGGTCGGCATGGTTCTGGTTTCCTCATGGACAGAGAAAGACCGGGGCTTCCTGGTCGGATTGTTGGTGGCCGCGCTGACCCTCGGCTCCGGCGCACCACATCTGATCGACCTGTTTGGCGGTCTAGACTGGCGTTTCACCATCATCGCCAGCTCGGCCATGGCCGCCGTCGCCGGGCTTCTCTGCCAGCTCTTCGAGCCCGGCCGTCCCTTTGCCAAGGCCGCAGCATTCAAACCTGGCCAGATGCTTCAGGCCCTGACTGATCCGGCACTCAGACTCGCCAATTTCGGTTATTTCGGCCATATGGTCGAACTCTATGCCGTCTGGGCCTGGATCGGCCTGTTCCTCGCCTCCAGCCTCGCTATCTATCCAGGCGGTGAACATACGCCGGAACTGGCAAAACTGCTCGCCTTCACCATGATCGGCTCCGGCGCCGTTGGCAGCATTGCCGGAGGTTTTCTCGCGGACCGCATCGGCCGCACCCGGCTTACCATCGGCGCCATGGCGATCAGTGGAGTTTGCTGCATCCTTGCCGGTTTCGCCTTTGGCATGCCGACTTACGTGCTGGTCATCCTGTGCGTGGTGTGGGGCATTTCCATCATTGCCGACTCAGCCCAATTCTCCGCCAGCGTCATTGAGCTCTCCCCGCCTGCTTATGTCGGCACCATGGTCACGACACAGACCTGCATTGGCTTCGTGCTCACCATCGCAACTATTCATGCCGTGCCATATCTCGTCGGCTGGTTCGGCTGGAGCGGTGCTTTTGTTCCTCTGGCTGCCGGACCGTTCCTCGGTGTGCTGGCCATGGCGAGATTACGCGCCATGCCGGACTCCGTGAAACTGGCAAACGGGCGCCGCTAGCGCGGAATAGGCGTGGTCGAGAGAACCATTTCCCCGACGCCGTTCATGCCACTAAAAACCAGCGAAAACTCCTTTTGAAAGGCACGCCAACTGAGATTCCCCGGCAGGCCGCGATGGATCTGCTGCAGGGTTTTCTGACCGTCGATCGCCTTAAATATCTCCCCGGAATGTTCCGTTCCCGGAAGTGTGAGCTGGCGCGAAAGAGGGCCGCATCGAAGCGTAAAACCAAATCGACCATTTTGAATCGCGGGAGCGAGCCCTGCCGGTATGCTCGCCATGATCGGAATGGCGGATTTTTCCCCGATCAGACGGGCCGCATCCGGTCTCTGGCCTGACCGGACGACGTAGAAATTATGCATGGCTATATCCCCGTGGAACAATTCCGCGAAAACACAGCGATCAATCCAGGACAATTTCCCTATCCGCTCGCGCAGAGCTGGATCGGCTATATGAGCGGCGGGATCGTACAGAAGAGATGGCACGAAAGAGGCGATATCCAGCCCAGCCGCATTCATGATGTCGCGAAGTTCCGAAACCGAGAATGCCCGGTCTGAAGGATTGAGGTACCGGTCGGCAACCTCGACATCCGGCTCGCTGGCTGTATTGCAAAATATTTCATTCCGCCGATGCCAGTTGGTCTCTGGAAGCGCTCCCAACAGCGAGCGCGCCGTCTTGATATCCTCTTGGCCGGCTCCGGCAAGCCGCAGCATGTCCTGAACGTGATAGACACCCGTTCGCCCTAGCTGACCGTAGGCCATGATGCCCATGCCGCCGTCTGGCGTCAGGAGCGACGCCAGGACATCCACCACTTCCTGCTGGTCGCCCACATGATTAATGACACCGCAAAAATCGATATAGTCAAAGGGCTGCGGTTCGAGCTCGGGGAGGTCCTGAATACGGCCAGTATGGAATCGGATGCCGCCAAGGCCGAGTTTCCGGCATCGCTCTTCCGCTATCTCACGCGATCGCGTCGACAAATCGATATAGACCAGCTCGGCCGGGCAGCCGAGCTTCGCCAACTGGCGGCCGAGACCGACAATTGCATCTCCAGTGCCACCGCCAGCGACGAGCACCCGCATCGGCTTCTTGAAGTCCCGCCGTCCTCCAAAAACGTAGTGATTTATGAATCTGAGATCGCCGGGGATGCCAATAAGCGTCTCATCGCCCACATTCCCTGCCGGACGATATGGATAGGGATGGCTTTCGTAGAACGCCGTTACACGAGATTGATCAAAAGTCATGGGCTCTCCTGATGCGAACGGCACGCGACCGTCACTTTCCGAAGAAGCTATCGCGCCCGTTTCTGGAAGGAAAGCGATCAACAACCACGCCGTACGCTTGCCCATAAAACTTAACGTCTAAACAGAAACAGTCTTTTTCCGGGGACCAAAATCCCCTTTTTAACCTTGTCCAAATGTGGCCATCTCCCATTTGGCTAAGAACCAGGGCGTCGGCCCGGCCCCGCAACCATATGAACGGATGAGGCTTCATGAACGATCAAGCGCCCTACACGCCCCCGAAAGTCTGGACCTGGGACAAAGAAAACGGCGGCAAGTTCGCCAGCACAAACAGGCCAATCGCAGGGGCCACGCACGAGAAGAAGCTTCCCATTGGTGAAAACCCGCTCCAGCTCTACTCGCTCGCAACACCGAACGGTGTGAAAGTCACCGTCATGCTTGAGGAACTGCTGGAGCGCGGCCACAAGGGCGCCGAATACGACGCCTATACCATCCGCATCGGTGACGGCGACCAGTTCGGTAGCGACTTCGTCGCCATCAACCCGAACTCCAAGATCCCGGCCCTGCTCGACCGCAGCACGCCAACACCGACACGCGTTTTCGAGTCAGGCTCGATCCTGCTCTATCTCGCTGAAAAGTTCGGCGACTTCCTTCCCAAGGACCCCGCCAAACGGGCCGAGTGCATGAACTGGCTGTTCTGGCAGATGGGCAGCGCACCCTATCTGGGAGGCGGTTTCGGGCATTTTTATGCCTATGCGCCGGAGAAGTTCGAATATCCAATCAACCGGTTCGCCATGGAGACCAAGCGTCAGCTTGACGTTCTGGACCGCCAGCTGGCCGAGACCCCGTATATCGCCGGCGAGGAATACACCATCGCCGATATCGCGATCTGGCCGTGGTACGGAATCCTGGCGCAAGGCAAGATCTACAACGATTCAGGCACCTTTCTGGAGGTCGACAGCTACAAGAACGTTCAGCGCTGGACCAAGGAAATTGCCGCCCGCAAGGCCGTGAAGCGTGGCCGGGTCGTCAACCGCGTCTCCGGCGATGCGAGCGAACAGCTGGAAGAACGGCATTCCGCCGCCGATATCGACAAGCTTGGGCTCTAGGCCCTCATCATAGAGCCACCCGGGCCATCACGCGGCCTGGGTGGCTCTCTTCCCTGCCCGTTTTCGCGCGTAAATCACTATTATTCCACCAGTTACGATCAAAATACCCGCTACTATCTGAAGCGGCCCTACATTCGGCCAGGCGCCGTAGCCGTACCAGGCAACGAAACACTCAAGCACAGCGCCGACCATTGGCAGGGCAAGCGCTGCGGCCAGATAGTTATGCGTGCCGGCAACAGCAGCGGCACGTAAGCCAAGATATGTCGCCAACCCTCTGAGCGTAATCCCAAGCCCTAGACCCGCCGCCCAGAGCTCCGGCCTCATAAGCTCGGCAAGGTCCGCATCGCCAGCCAACCCCGCCGCCGACTGAAGAATACGCCAAGCGGCAAAGCCAATCGCGGTCAGTAGCAGGACAATACCCGTGAGACGCAGGCGCGTACGTGGTGCGAGAGCCACCATGTGCGGATGCCGTTCAGCGAAGAGGCTTGCGCTCAGAACGCAGACTTGCGACAGGGCCAACAAAAAAAGCGCCGGGTTTTCAAGGCGGCCATCAAAGCCAAAAGCCGTTGTTAGGGAACCCGCAACAAGCGGGATATGCCCGAGCAGCTCAAGGCGCGTCGGCTGCCTGCTAAATAGCAAACAGACAGCAAGCGCGGACATTGGAACGCTGATGGATCCGAAAAAACCAGCCTGCAGCACATCAACATGGATCAGGGCAGCCATATACAGCGCCGCTGTTCCGATTCTGAAAATACCAATAAGCCATGTATCGACTCGCCAAAGGGCGCTGACACCGACCTCCGTGCCTCGAGAAATCATAATGAAAAACAGGCCGCCGGAGCCCATTTGCAGGAATGTGAACATCCATGGATCAAGCCCTAGTCCGATGATCAGAGCGCGGCTGCATACAAGCAGCAATGCCCATGTCCCGACGGATGCTATCAAAATAGGGATAGCCGATTTCTGCATGCTCATTGATCCATGACAGCGTTGCGTGAAGACGTGATCGCAGATTAGCGATACATTCATTGTTAAAAACATCAATTATTGGCTCAATCGATACAAATTTATATCAAGAGGCAGGACGCGATGAACTGGGATGATCTCCGCGTATTTCTTGCCGTCGCTCGTGAAGGGACGCTACGGCAAGCAGCGGCAACGCTCGGCATTACGCAGCCAACCGCTGGACGTCGATTACAGGGTCTGGAAGACGCACTCGGCGTTGCCCTGTTCACGCGGGGACGTTCCGGGCACCGGCTGACAAGTGCGGGGGAATCCCTGAGGCCCACAGCGGAAGCGATGGAGAAAACCGCGGCCGAACTCACCCGGCAAAGCGGTCATTTGCAGGTCCCGGCTGGAGGCGTGGTCCGAGTCAGTGTCATGGAGTGGCCGGCCGCATTCCTGGCCCGGCATTTGAGCGCGGCCTGAGATGCCGGCCTAGCCGTTGAGCTGGTGTCTTCTGAACGAACCGAGAGCTTCGCGCGGCGTGAAGCTGATCTGGCAGTACGGCACGACCTGCCACTGACCGGAACGTTCATTACGCGCAAGGTCGGGATCATCCGCTCGGCACTCTATGCAAGCCGGGACTATATCGAAACGCATCAGGATGCCCTCACGGCGCAGCGGTACAGGACTTGCGACTGGGTGCTCTTCACGGAGGAACAGGCACATTACAAAAGCATGCGTTGGCTTGATGCCCGGCTGGAGTTATCGGCGCCAGCCCAGCGCGTCACAACAACCGGGCTGATGCACGACTCAGTCGCGACCGGCAGCGGTCTTGGACTGTTACCCTGTTTCATGGGAGACGCGGATCAGCGGCTCGCCCGCATCACGCCTCCGATTGAGGAGCTGGCAGCCGAATACTGGATGATCATCCCGCCTGAAAGCGCGCAGTTCCCTTATCTGCGGCGCGCGATCGACTGGGTTACGGACAGTTTCAAATCCGAGCGGGAGAACTTGCTGGGAGTGCAGTGAGGGACAACGCACTCTCGCGTGTCAGCCCGTTAGGGCTTTGCGTAGCATCCGCTTTCAACTTCCTCGATCAGGCTAGGTCCATTCGGCGCCCAACCAAGTTCGGCCCTCGCCCGGATTGCCCGCACCCGGCTGTTCGACCCCATCGTGTCGTTTGCCGGCCCCTCGCCCCAATGCTCCGACGCTTCAGCCAGAGTCATTTCCGTGGTGCCGTCGCCATAGCCGAGCATTTTGCCAATAGAGAGACAGACGTCACGCATCGCGTTCTCCCCATTCTCGGCATAAAAGAACGACCCTGCTGGCGCGCTCTCCAGCGCGAGAAGATAAAGGTCCGCAAGGTCGCGAATATGGACATTCGACCAGACATTGGTTCCGGGGCCGATATGGCGCGCTGCGCCGGTTCGCCGAGCCAGATCGATCAGCCAGGGCACCTGCATGCTATCCGGGTTGGTACCCAGCCCTTCTCCGTAAATCAGACTGGGGGCAATGATCAGAGCGCGCACACCTTTCTCCGCCGATGCCACTATATCCCGGTTGAGAGCTACACGCGCGGCGCGGGCCGGTGACGGCTCGATCAGTGTGTTCTCATCGAACACAGCCTCGCCATACCGTCCTTCGTCGCGCTGTCCGACGATGCTTGATCCGCTTGTATGGATAAAGGCCTTTCCGCTCCCAGCCAGCGCCTCAATAAGAGCCTCGGCTGCTGACCTATGGTCCGCGCTTGCGGCGTTGACGACCGCATCAGCGGCCATTGCCTCACGCTTCAGAAGAACGATATCGTCAAGGCTACCGATAACCGGCTCAATGCCTCTCGCCCGAACGAGGGACGCTTTTTCCTCTGTCCGCACCAAACCGCGAACGGTAAAGCCGTTCTCAAGAAAACGGGTGGCGACCGAACCGCCGATATACCCGCTCGCTCCAGTAAGAAAGATATTCACCTGACCCTCCCGTATTTTCAGTTTCGCGCATGGAAGCATACGGGAGCGGTTTAATCACAACAGATTGGCCAAATAAAAAAACGCGGCACAAGGCCGCGTTTTTCCGTCTGATATATTTGGTCGGTTTAGCGCTTGGAGAACTGGAAGCTCCGGCGCGCTTTCGCCTTACCGTATTTCTTACGCTCAACCACACGCGGGTCACGGGTCAGGAAGCCAACCTTCTTCAGCGGCGGGCGCAGGCCCGGCTCGAAGTAGGTCAGTGCCTTGGAGATACCGTGACGCACTGCACCGGCTTGACCGGAGAGGCCGCCACCGGTGACGGTCGCATAGACATCGAACTGTTCCGTGCGATCGGCAACCGTGAACGGCTGGTTGATGATCATGCGCAGCACAGGGCGAGCGAAATACACGCTGTCTTCACGGCCGTTGACTACGATCTTGCCGGTACCCGGCTTGATCCAGACGCGGGCAATCGCGTTCTTACGCTTGCCGGTGGCATAGGCCCGGCCGAACTTGTCGAGCTTCGGCTCAGCTTT
>CEOE01054084.1_pt1 | contig 18831 bp, 21 predicted proteins | sample 530211 | NCBI WGS metagenome assembly CEOE01 (sample SAMEA2619779, study PRJEB7988) | marine metagenome | isolation source: saline water (ENVO:00002010), including
GTCACAATAACAAGTGCCGTACCTTGCTCTTTGTTGAGTTCAAAAAGCAAATCCTCTATTTTGGTGCCCGTATCATCATCAAGGTTTCCCGTGGGCTCATCTGCAAAAAGTATGGAAGGTTTATTGGCAAAGGCACGGGCCAAAGCTACTCGCTGCTGCTCCCCTCCCGATAACTGGGATGGATAATGTCCTTCCCTATCTTGCAGTCCAACTTTCGCCAAAAGTTCTTTTCCTTGGTCCGCTGCTTTTTTAACCCCACGCAGTTCCAAAGGAACAATCACATTTTCCAGTGCAGTCAACGTTGGCAATAGTTGGAAATCCTGAAATACAAAACCTACATTCTGGTTTCTTAAGCGCGCCCTTCCATCTTCATCAAGTTCGAACAAATTTTGACCACAAAGCCAAATTTCACCTTCATCTGTGGTGTCTAATCCGGCGCAAAGCCCCAATAAAGTGGTTTTCCCACTACCTGATGGACCAACAATCGCAAAACTTTCACCACTTCCCACTTCAAACGAAACATTGTTGAGTACATTGAGGTCGTGTTCTCCACTTCGATAGGTTTTAGAGAGGTGTTGAACTTTTAATATCTTTGACATAACACGCTTTTGGTTAAAACTCTCAAAATACTAAAATAGATCATGACCAAGAAAACACCGAGCTTCCCATTGCCGTTAATATTTTGTTATTTTTTGACACTACTACTTCTTGGTTGTGGAGAAAAGAACACCGGAAAAGATACTGATGAAACCTCGACAATCGAAGAAACAACAGTAACCGAGACCAAAGACTCCAATAAAAAAATCCTGTTTTTTGGCGATAGCCTAACTGCTGGGTACGGATTAGAAGTTAGTCAAGCCTTCCCAGCTGTTATTCAAGAAAAAATAGACTCACTTGGCTTGGACTATACGGTTATCAATGCAGGGCTGAGCGGGGAAACCACGGCAAGTGGCAAAAATAGGTTAGAGTGGGTGTTGGAAGATGATATCGACATCATCATCATAGAATTGGGCGCCAATGATGGACTCCGAGGTGTACCGTTAACAGAAACCGAATCCAACCTTCAAAGTATGGTAGATGCTGTTCAAAGCAAATTGCCCGATGCAAAAATTATTCTTGCCGGCATGAAGATTCCCCCTAATATGGGACCTGAATACACTTCAAAATTTGAAAGCATATTTCCTGAACTGGCTACGTCAGAAAACATAAAATTGATTCCCTTTTTATTGAACAATGTAGCTGGAATCCCCGAACTCAACCAAGGAGATGGTATACATCCTACCGTAAAAGGGCAAAAACTGGTAGCTGAAAATGTATGGAAGGTTTTAAAACCAATACTCTAGTCAATTTAAAAAAAGTTGCTATCCCCCATCTTTTTTGATTGAGGGAAGCATAACCAGGAAACAAAATTTCTTGACTACTTTTTAAACTTATATAGAAATGGAGCCCTGTTTTGCGCTCCAGTAAATTTTTTACCAAGCCTATCCAGCACATTGAGCCCTAGGATTTTTTTTTGAAAGTTGTTCATGGAAAACTCTTTATCATGAACCGCTTCATATAATTCTTTTACCTCTCGCATGGTAAATGTTTCTGGGAGCAGGTTAAATCCTATCAGTTTTTCATCAAGATTTTGACGAAGGGCTTGATGTGCAGATGCGACGATTTCATTATGGTCATGTGTCAGTTTTGGGAGTTCCTCAATACATTTCCATTTCAAAAACTCCTCAAACTCCCCTATTTTGGGTTCTACTTTGTTTAAATCCACCAAGGCATAATACCCTATACATACAAAACGGCCTGTAACCCAATCAATGACTTCATCATTAAATCTTTCGGGGTCAAATTTTCGGAGGCCGGACCTAACCAAATCCCTATACTCACTATCAACAATACGGTCTTTACCCCCAAAGGCCTTGAATTGCTCCAAATAAATGTTGTCCAATCCAGTCCTGTCCTTCAAGATACGTGAGGCCGCGTCATCTATGCTCTCTGTATTTAAAATATAACCACCAGGTAGAGTCCAAAGATTGTCACCGAAGCTTAACTTGGAAATCAGAACCTTTAATTGTTTGTCCTTATATCCAAAAATTACGCAATCAATCGAAAGTTGTGCTATGTAATTTTCTATTTGAAACTTATCCATAATCCTTGTATTCATGCAAACAACAATACTCAAAGTTAGCACCAAGTGTCAACATTCAGTTTACTGTTAGATGATAAAGTTACCTATTATCTTTTATTTAGAAAATAAATGTATATTTATCGAGCACACCTAAACTAAACAACGTAATCATGAAGCAATTTTTTATTCTTCAGGGATACTTTATTGGCAATAAACGACAGCTATTCCATAAGTTTTTCCTGTTCTTCTGTGGGATTCTGCTTGGCTCTCCTATGTATTCCCAACAGCAAGATTCCCTTGCCATCATCAAATTATTGGAAAAAGAAGGCCTTACTTGGCGCATGGGCAATAAAAAGGCACATGCCGAATGTTGGGAAGAACGACCTTACAGTCGCATTTTGGTTTCTACTGCAGACGGACGTACGATTGATCTACCGACCGAAACCATTATCAATCCACCATCCGGTATGATCGGTAATGGGGGCTTTGCTTTCCATTCCAACCATAAAATGAAAATTAGTGACGATGTTGCCTGGGTCAGTCATGATGAAGTTTCCGTGGATACCGAGGGCGAAGAATCCTTATCCTATGAAGTACGTTTGTTGGAAAAATTCGATGGAAAATGGAAAATGGTAGGACAATCCAACCATTTCTATCACCATCCTCCAGAAAATAAAATCGATACGACCAGCTATATCCAAACTGTGGATATTGAGACAGGGAGAATTGAGACCGTACTTTCCATTGACGAACATTTTGAAGCTCCAAACTGGCATCCGGACAACTATCTTATCGTGAACAGCGGAGGCAAACTGTACACCTTGGATTTACAATCAAAAGATTTGACTCTTTTGAATACCGATTTTGCAGACCAGTGCAATAACGACCACGGGATTTCCCCTGACAACAAATGGTTGGCCATTAGCCATAACGACGTGAACGACCCCTCACCAAAAGCATATAAATCCGCCATTTATGTGTTACCTGTTGAAGGTGGCACTCCCCGTAGAGTAACCTCGGAAGTAATGTCCTTCTGGCATGGTTGGTCTCCCGATGGAAAGCGATTGGCTTATTGTGCCGAACGAAATGGCAACTATGATGTTTACACCATTGGTATCAATGGCGGCAAAGAAAAAAGATTGACCACTGCGGAAGGCTTGGATGACGGTCCTGAATATTCTCCCGATGGGAAATATATCTATTTTAACTCTTATAAATCAGGCCACATGCAAATCTGGCGCATGTTGGCCAACGGCAGAAAACAAGAACAATTAACTTTTGATGAAAACTCAAATTGGTTTCCACACCCTTCGCCTGATGGAAAATGGATTGTGTATATTGCCTATACTTCCGATCAAAAGCAAGACCATTTATTTGGCAAACAAGTGAAATTAAGGCTGATGAATGTTGAGACCAAGGACATAAAGGATATCACCCCCGTTTTTTACGGTGGACAAGGTACTATCAATGTCCCTTCATGGAGTCCTGATAGCAAAAAAATGGCCTTCGTGAGTTATTCAGTCAACTAACTAACCCATCAAAATCTAAGATCAATGAAAAGTAATTCAAATAAGAGAAGAAAGTTTTTACGTCAAATCGGTGCCACCACATTGGCTTCTGCCGCTACCCCATTTGCATCGTTTGCTGCTCAAGAAAAAGCAGAAGAACGTATTTTAAGATATGAAAAAGGATTCTCCACCAACGACACTGTTAGAATCGGTGTAATCGGATATGGTGTACAAGGGCATTTTGACCTCAATACCGCGCTTCGAGTACCGGGGGTGGAACTTGCCGGTATCTGCGATCTTTATCCTGGAAGGTTGGTCAATGCACAAGAGCAGTATGGCAAAGACCTCTACGTTACCAGAAGTTACAAAGACCTTTTGGACAAAGATGATATTGATGCCGTACTTATTTGCACCACCGATGTTTGGCACTCCAAAATCACCCTGGACGCCCTTGCAAAAGGTAAACATGTGTATCTGGAAAAACCCATGATGCACAAAATAGAGGAAGGCTATCCGATGATGAAAGCCGCCGAAAAATCAGGGAAAGTATTTCAAGTAGGTAGTCAAAGGGTAAGCAGTGTTGGTTATGCCAAAGCCAAAGAGCTTTTGGACGCCGGGGAAATAGGAGAACTTAACATGGTTCAGGCCGCATGGGACCGTCAAAGTTCGATTGGTGCGTGGGAATACACCATTCCAGATGATGCGAGCCCAGAAACCACCGATTGGGATACCTTTATTGAAGTAACGGACAAAATGGAGTTCGATGCCAAAAAATTCTTTTGGTGGAGGGCTTATAAAGAGTTTGGAACCGGTGTTGCGGGAGACCTATACATTCATTTGTTGAGCGGAACCCATTTTATCACCAATTCCAAAGGTCCGGAAAGTATTTATAGCACAGGGCAATTCAGTTACTGGAATGACGGAAGGAACATGCCCGATGTAATGTCCGGTGTGATGCAATATCCGAAAAGTGAAGAGCACCCAGCCTTCCAGTTAAACCTCCGCGTTAATTTTATCAGTGGTACGGGAGGCCAAGAAATCGTACAATTAATAGGTTCCGAGGGTACCATAACCATCAATAGAAACGACATTACCGTTGGCTATAGTAAAATGCCAGAAGCTCCTGGTTTTGGAGGGTATGATTCCGTATTTACCTTTTCAGAAAAAATGCAGGATAAAATGACGGCAGATTACAATGCCAAATGGACCGAGGCACAACAAAAGAGACACCCAAAAGGCGACATTATTTATAAAGCTCCCGAAGGTTATAGTGATCATTTGGACCATTTTACCAATTTCTTTGATGCCATTCGCTCTGGAAAAGAAGTGGTGGAAGATGCAGAATTTGGTTTTAGGGCTGCAGCTCCGGCCTTGGCATGTAATACAAGCTATTTTGATAAAAAAATCATGAATTGGGATCCTGTAAAAATGAAATTGGTTTAATCAATATTTATGAACATGGAAGCATAACCATGGTTTTAGGAGGTTTTTCTTTTAGAAAGAATCAAAATGGGCAGGTCTACTTCAAAAAGACCTGCCCTGTTTTTATAAAGTAATCTTTTACATCAAAAAGATCAATGAAGGAAAAAGTTACTTTTGTAAGTATCAAAGATTTTTACATTGAAAAGTGAAATTGTACAACTTCTTGAAGGAGCTATCGCCTTAAATGAGGAGCAGGCCAATGCTGTGACGGAATGCATCCCTATCAAAACCTTCGAAAAAGGGCACATTTTGCTTCGTGAAGGACAAGTTTCAAATGAGTCCTACTTTAACATCAAAGGTCTGGTAAGAAAATATTATCTAGTAGATGGGGAGGAAAGAACCACGGAGTTTTATGTAGAAAAGGATGCCATTTCCTCCTTACAAAGTTATAATCTCAATGTACCTGCAAATCATTATTTGGAATGCATAGAGGATTGTAAGTTGGCGGTTCTATCCAGAGAGAAAGAACTGGAACTTTTTAAAAGGGTACCTGGCTTTGAATCGCTTTGCCGGGTTTCTGTGGAAGAAGAACTTGGAGCCTATCAAGATAAATTGGCCCAATTCATGATTTCCAGCCCGGAAAAAAGATACCTCGACCTTATGGAAAACCGACCGGACCTACTGCAACGGGTTCCACAATACCATTTGGCAAGCTATTTAGGGGTTAAGCCAGAATCATTGAGTCGGATTCGAAAGCGTATTGCCAAACATTGATCGGTATACTTTAACGCTATAAAGAATCTATCGTTTTCAATGGATTTCTTCCAAACCCCTTGATCAACAACCAGATAGTAAAGGCTAGTTCACCGACCACCCCAAATACCATTACCAACAATTCAAAACCTTGTTCGTAATCCGTATAATTTGGCATCAATAGCTGTGCGGTGCAGCTCACCAAATACCCTATAGCGGCCAAACACAACAGATACCCCAGACTTTTAGGAACCAAATCGGATTTAAAGGATAAATAGCCCAAAAAAGCCAAGTGAACCCCAAAAAGTAAAAGGCCTATCGTCCAAATCTTATCAAAGCGCTGTAACAACGTAATGACTGAGTTCTGTAGCGTGTACATTTCCATCCCTGAAGTATGACCAGTTATTTGATAAACCTCAACCAAGTACATCAAGGCCATTCCAAAACCAATAGCATGTAGCAATCGAAAACCCGAGGCAATTGCAGACATTTTTCGGCTCACCTTTTTAGTGACATAGAAGAGGGTAAATACTAGAATCATATCAAAAGCAAGCATGGCCACAAAAGCTAAGATGCCCTGTCCTACCTGCGTATGGTATTGCATAAAATTTTTGACAGTAGTCTCAGGGTCCGAAGGCATAACCATGGTTTCCAATACAGAAAAGTTGGCATAAAAGCCTGTTATAAAAATCAACAGGTAAGCGAACCCCGATACTCTTAATGCCAATTTTAAATTCATTCTGATATTGATCAACTATTACAAAAGTAAATAGGGATATTTTAGAACTCATTGACTTTGGTTAATAACCGTTCAACCTGTTCATGATTGACCCAAACCTGAGTTCATTTATCCAACAACTGTGTTCCATTGATTATCTTTTATTAATTTTCTGAATCAATTTCTATATTTTGGACGCAAAGGAAATACTGTTATCACATTTAAGGGAAACTATTGATTTAACTCCTGAGGAAGAATCAATAGTATGTGACAGCTACATAGAAACGCACCTTAAAAAGAAAGAGGTCTTGCTTTTTGCCGGTGAGATCTCCAACCATATGCGGTTTATTGCAGCGGGCAGTTTACGAGCCTATCATATGGATGAAGAAGCTAAAGAACATATTGTACAATTTGGCATTGAAGGTTGGTGGGTAAACGACCTCTACAGCTATTTAACCGAAACTCCCGCCAAACAATTCGTACAGGCCATTGAACCATCCATTGTTCTGCAAATACACAGAGACACGCTGAACCAACTTTACGAAAAAGTTCCCGCCATTGAACGATTCTATAGATTGAAGTTTGAAAAGGCCTATGTTGCCTTACAGGACCGAACCATCAACTCCATGAGCAAATCGGCCGAAGAGCGCTACTTGGAATTCCGATCAAAGTATAGAAGTATTGAACAACGTGTACCACAATACATGATTGCTTCCTATTTGGGCATTACCCCTGAGTTCTTGAGCGCCCTTCGAAAAAAGATTAAATAGCCCCATTTCTTAAGACACCTTAAGATTAAAGGTTCTTCCATGCAATAGGTTTGCGCTGACATAAGAATCAGCGCATTATGAAAAAAATTATTGCATTTACCGGAAGTACCAGTCACAATTCCATAAACCAAAAACTCCTAGATTATATTATCAAGGAATTCCCAAATAAGGAAATAGAACTTCTTGACCTAAAATCATACGAATTGCCCATCTATAGTCCCGAAACCGAAAAAAAAGGTATTCCTATTCAAACGAAAGAAATATTTCAAATTTTTAATTCGGCCGATGGGTTTATTTTGGCTTCCCCAGAGCATAATGGACTTCCTTCCGCTTTTTTAAAAAACCACATTGATTGGCTTTCAAGGGTAGATCAGCGTTTCTTTCATGATAAGCCCATTCTTCTATTGAGCACCTCTCCCGGGGCTACGGGAGGTAAATCCCATTTGGACATTTTGGCAAAACTGGTCCACCGATGGGGCGGAGAATTGATCGGACAGTTTTCCCTGAGTGATTTTTATCAAAATTTTGATACCAGGACAAATACGCCCAATAAATCAGCACATGAACAGTCGTTAAAACATTTGGTCAAATCCCTTTTGGGTTTCCATGAGAAGCCATCCGCAGTTTATAGAACAAACCGAGAGATTGAGGTATTCCTTAATAGAATTGTGAATCAATATAAATCAAAAGGATTTCTTTAAATACAGCAAGATGAACAAACAAATTATAGAACATTTATTCGAATTTTGGGAACAAATTGGAAAACACGGAGGCTTTCTAAGAAATGAAGATGGGTTTTCCGCTACCTATCCTTTGAACAACTCTTGGCCCAGCAAAACTTTTGGTCTTGACCCCAACAACCTGAACATCCATAAGCTACAGGATAGTATTAGAACTAAAGCAACACCAAATTCCATTGCCATATACGAGGACATTACCATAAAAAACATATTGGAATCCCATCAGTTTATCTCATGTTCAACAATAAAAGCAATGGCTTTGGATACCACCGGAGTCTTCTTTGATGAGCTTGATGATACAGAATTCAAAATAGTAAACACCAAAGATGAAGCTGAAGTTTTTGCTCAAGTAGCCTCAGAATCTTTTGGCTACCTCGTCGAAGCATCTACCATCATCCCTTTAATAGACAAACCTTCATTCAAAATCATTTTGGGAAAACATGACGAGGATATCCCCACATGCGGTATGGTTTATATTGATAAAAATGGTATTGCCGGTATTCACATGATTGGCACAAAAACAGCATATAGAGGGATGGGACTAGGAAAAAAAATGACCCAATTCTTGATCAATCAATCTGTTGAAGCCCAGACTAGCAAAGTGTTTTTGGTTGCGTCTGCAGCAGGGGAAAGAATATATACTAAAATGGGGTTTACGACCCATGGAGCTTTGGAGAGTTATTCCTTACCTTTAGAATAACATCATACATCTCATTCTATGACTTATAGAGAGTATCTTTTCAGTTTTAGGAAATAAAAAACACTCAACATGCACGCAGTAATATATCGGTTTGATGTTATCCCTGGTCGGGAAAAAGACTTTGAGAAAACATGGCAACTTGCAACCGAGACGTTTATAGCACATGCCGGAGGTCTTGGCTCCCGTCTCCATAAAAATGAGGCGGGCAGTTATATAGCCTACGCCCAATGGCCCGATAAAATAAGTTGGGAGTCTGCCAGACAGAAATTGCCGAAATCGGCTATAAAAAACCTGCAACGGATGAATACGTATTGTGAGGAAATTACAGTGCTGTTCAATATGGAAGTCAAAAACGATTTATTGCTGTAAAAATATCAGTTCAACCTTTTTGCAGGTCTTAGGTAAGTCAATACTAACAGTAAAATAATCTGAATTGCCAGTACAATTATTTTGGGATTGATTTCCTGATAGTTTACAAAAAGTGCAGCATGCATGGCTATATAAATCCACAACAGGTAGAATCCCCATTTGCCACGCGCTATAATACCTACCGCTCCTGCTGTCAGCAAAATACCCATTACCAGGATATAGGCAAAATATCCTGAAGTAGTAAAAGGGACCAACTGTTTACTTGAACGAGCATTTATAAATTTTTCAACCTCTAAAGTAGCATCATTAAGCTCTTCAAAACTTATTATTTCCGATGCTTGAGCAAGCAATACGGTACCAACACCAATTCGAATAATCCCATATCCCAGTAATAGAATCAATATTATAAGTCCTATTTTATTTTTCATTTTTGATTGATTGATTTTTAGATTTCGTTTTATTAATTATTCCTTCAAAAGGCTACCAATACTCGGTAATCCTATAAATTTTTCCATCCTTAAACTCAAAGAGGGCCATTTGAGCCTCTCCCTCTACTATTTTGCCTTCCTCTTTTTTAATAAACCGCTTGCTCACCGCGATGGCATTCAGCCCAACAATTTTATTTTCCATTTTGATATCGACCACACTGCCATCATAACCACCCTTGTTCTGGTTGCGCATGTAACCGTTGTATAGATCTTCCCTGGTGTATACTCCTCCATAATGAGGGTGCACATATGTAAAATCGTTGGTGAACAGTTCAAAGACATTGTCGACGTCTTCTGGAGTTGAGTCCGCTTGAAAAACCTTTAGGTTTAATTTGTAGTATTGGTCCAAAACATAAGTAGTGGCAACTGATTGGACATTAGATGAATCCTGAGCATTGATTTGATTAAAAGTAATACCCAGTAGAACTACGGCTAGGACATATTTAAGCTTCATTTCTCTATTGTTTTTTGGTTAGGTGCTGAATTGCATTCTTTTTTTTGGTCAACAAGCTTTCTGAATCCGGGTATTTTTTCAGCAAAAGATCATATAGTTCAATGGCTTCCTGAAACCGATTGTTTTTTTCGTAAAATGTGGCTATTTGGGATACGGCATAATCCCTTTGTGCTATCAATTCTTTGATAAATACATCTTTATCCATGGAATTCAATATGGTTTCAAAATGATAAAAATCATCGGCCCGCATAGCACTGCGAACAATGGTAAAACGTGACCATAGGGAGAGGTCAGGTTCAAATCCATAGCGCTTGGCCCTTTCCTGAGCATGATTCAAAGCATACGCCATACCTCCCGCATTGATAAATTTTTTCAGGTTGTTCGTTTCAAACTCCTGATAATATTTAAAATAGTCCCGCAATCCATGGTACAAGGTGGGATACCCTGTGGAACGGTGTTCTTCCAGTTCAAAGTCAAAATATTTCCAGTCAAGCCCATCAATGGGGTTCGATGTCAGTTTTCTGTTCAATTTTTCGGTACTGTGCCTCACATCATACTCATCGGGGCTTACCGCAAAATAAAGCTGGGTTTCCATATTGGTAGAGATGTCCAAATCATCAATGGCATCAAAAATGGGGAATGGACTGGCAACCAAATAGGCATTAAAAAGTGTAGGTTGGTCCATCATCATATGAAAAACAAAGCTTCCGCCATATTCCCAACCAAAAAGCAGGTTTTCTCCCTTGGTTCTGAAGTTTTCGTTCACATAGGACATCAATTCATCTTCCAAAAAGCCCTTAAAGTTTTCCTTTCCCTCCCCAAGATGCCTAAACCTGTTGGGATAGCTGTTGTTAATCCCCACAATAATAAATTCGGGTGCCAGTTTAAATTGTTGGAACGATTGGCTGAGGCTGACTACGTGTAAAAAGAAACGTTGACCATCCAACACATAAACCACAGGGTATGTTTTATCTGAATCTTGATAGCTTGGGGGCAGATATATCTGAACTCCCCGCTCTTCATTCAATATTTTAGAGGAAAGAAGGTGATTGGTGCCGACTACATTCGGAATACCCTCCGATTGAGCTTGTACACCAAAAAACATCAAAACTATCGCAAAGGTCGCCGTTATTACTTTCATTTTCATAGTAGAAGATTATACCATGGTTTTGTTACAATAAGTCGCTTTCTCAAAATCCCTGATGTTAATCGAAATAATAGGAACTTCGGGGAACAATGCTTTGAGTTCCGAAACAATTCGCTTTGATAAATTGGCCTTTTGCTCAGTAGTTCTCCCTTCCATAATGTTTCCAAAAATGTGGATGAAGTCATCCTTTGCATTCCCTACCATGTAGTGTTCAAAGGGATTGATTCGCACCTTAATATCCTCGGGATCAAACAAACCTGTGGATTCAGCGGCATTATAAACCAATTGCAGTATGGATTCCGGCGATTGCGATTTAATGACTGTATTGGAACAGTCCAGTACAAAATGTGGCATAGGTATTTTTAATTTATTTGAGTTTTCAATGATTTAGGGATTCAACTTCCTTTAAAAAGCTGTCCAATTGGTCTCGATCCAACCACTTACCTTTCAATAGTACACCTTCAATCGTTTTGGTGTTTTTAATATCTTCCAGCGGATTTTTGTTCAATAGGACCAAATTCGCATTTTTCCCTTCCGTAATAGTTCCTTCCATGGCCATTGAACCCAAATAACGGGCAGGTGTCAATGTACTAGCTTTCAAAATTTCATAAGGAGATAATCCTGCTTCTTGAAGGAACTGAAATTCTTCGTGCAAGGAAAATCCGGGAACCACAAAACCAAAAGTATCGCTTCCGGTCATCATGGGAACATCTTCTTTTGCCAACATTTTGGTAAAATTCTTCATCCATTCAAAGTAACCTTCCAACAATGGCAATGCATCCATTCCGTTGATCACCTTACCTTTTAAATTTTGACGATAGGGATTATCGTCCGATGCCCAATACCCATGATCTCCGTTCAGCATATATGTTGCGACTTCTTTTTTCTTAAGTTTTGCAAAGCTATTGTCGTCTAAACATTGTACGATCATATCAAAAACCACCAAGGTCGGGGCAATGACAATTCCGCTGTTTTTTATTTGCTGTACTGCATTTTTCAGGAATAAACTATCCCTTCTCTGTTCATCTCTGAACAAGTACACAAACTCCTCTACGTGTTCAATGGATTTCATCCGAAGCGAATACTCCAGGTCCATCTCACGCTGGGCATGCCCCATCACGGGAATATTATAGTCGGCTGCCTTTTCCAAAACTTCCAAATAAATTTCTTTGGGTAGATTATCCGCGATTTTTATAAAGTCATACCTTTTGTTGTGGTGGTGTGCTATAATTCGCTCTACATCCGTACTTGTTTTTAAATCCCCAGACTGCAAATAGGGTCCCGAAGTATAGTAATTTGGGCCGAATAATTTCCCTTGGCCAATACTATCCCTAATGGCAATATGATCTTGCCAATCGTACTCCGCCATGTTCCGTACCGTGGTAACTCCGTTGGCCAAAAGCAATTTGAAATCACGCTTAATCCCTCCTTCTTTGTTGCGCCAGTGGTAGTGCATCTCGTGCAATCCTGGAATCAGATATTTTCCGGAACCATCAATGCGCTTGGCCGTGGGATGTTCCGATGTATTTTCCATGGATTCAACTCGAAGTATTTTTCCATCGGCAATAACTACCCTTTGGTTTTGCATCACGATTTCTTCATGCATCGGAATTACATTCACATTCTCGATAGAAAGCGTGTCGGTTTGGGCAAATCCGACCGAAAGGCCAAACATTAACAGAGTTAAATTAATGACTGTTGTTCTCATGATATTAATTGATTGATAATGAATTGATTTTTTTGAACCACAGATTTTTCACTCTACCCGTGGATATGTGGAGACCGATTACGTCTCCCCTTTGATTACGTGACATCTTGATGGTTTCCAGAGGCCAAGAACTTTTGAACACATCAGGTCCGGCCATTTCCATTGTAAGTTCACCATGTCTTGCATGGGAACATTTTAAGGTATCTCCTTCTTGGTAAAACGTATAATGAGTATCAATTTCCGGGCTGTAAAATGTGCCTGTAAAATCGCTTAACTCCACCGAACTTTCTTGTTGCACTGCTTCCTTTTGATTCACCGAGTGAACCAACGGTTCTGCTTTTCCCCTTACTTCTGAAAGTAAAATGCCTGCAATGTCATCGGCCCTCGTTCCAAATGGTGCGTTGGAAAAATTGGTCAATACAACGACGCTCAATTCTTCCTCTGGATATATGCAAAGAAAAGTGCGATACCCTCCCACTACTCCGGCATGTTGTATCCGTTTTCTACCGAACATTTCATCTATATAAATGCCAAAGGCATAGTTGATGGGGCGGCCATTGTTTAAACCACCCAATGTTTGAAGAACTTCAAAGGATTGGCCCCAACCTGTTTTGGGATCATAAAAGTTATGGGCCCACTTTAATAAATCCTCGGTAGTGGAATACATATTTCCTGCACCGGTATAGGCCCAATAGGCCTGAGCCATTTCAAAAACCTTTTCGTGACTATGATAGTACGATGTGGCCCTGTTGGAGACAATGTGTTGATTATTATCCTCGACATAGGTATTCTTCATTTGTAGCGGTTCAAAAACATTGTTTTGCATCCAAACCTTAAAATCCTCTCCCGTAACGTTTTCAATGATTTCGACCAACACCACATATCCTGTATTGGAATACATAAATTGTTCCCCTGGTTTAAAATTCAAATCCGTTTGCATTTGTAGCAACCTCATGACATCTTCATTGGTTCTATAGTCATCACCTCGCCAACCAGCAAGTGCCATTAACTCGTGAAAATCCCTTAATCCACTTGTATGATGGAGCAAATGTTTTATGGTAATGGGATTACTGAAAATTGGAATCTCTGGGAAATACTTTTGAACCTCATCATCAGCAGACAATACTCCTCTTTGTTGTAAAAGCACAATACCCATGGCCGTAAATTGTTTGGATATGGAACCGATATTGAACAATGTCAACTCATTATTTGGTACCCCATATTCCAAGCTGGCATTCCCAAAGGCGTTTAAGTAGATAATCTCATCAGATTTTTTAACCCCGACTACTCCACCAGGGTGATTGTCCAGATTCCAGTTATTGAACAATGCATCAATCTGGCTTTCCTCTTTGATGTCAACCTGACCAAAACCAAATATGGGACAAACCAACATAACCAAAAAAAATAGGTTGTGACGCCCAAGAACTTTTATCAACTTGTATGTCCTATTCATATCCTTCATAATTCAGCAAAGCTATTTTGTGGCAAACTCTTATCAATTGACTTTGGTTAAGAAACCCTACAACTAATCAGAAACCAAAATTAGCCCTACCCTGCTTCTTATTTCTTAAGCTACCTTAAGATTTACCCCAAAGCATCCCTCTAGTTTTGTGACATCAAAAAAGAAGTCATGAACCAGTATATCAACATTTTATTGGCTTTTATAGGCGGCGTATTTTTGGCGATGCAAGGGGGATTGAACGCCCAACTTGGTGTTCAGCTGAAAAATCCCCTATTGGCTTCACTCACGGCCTTCTTTTTCAGTATGCTTTTCGCATTGTTGGCTGTGGTTCTTACTGTCAAAAACATTCCTAAAACGTCGCTTCTCATAAGTATTCCCAAACATTTATGGTTTACAGGAGCCTTGTTCAGTGTCATCGGAATTGGACTTTACTATTATACCATTCCTAAACTGGGTATCTCGACCATGATCTCTTTGGGATTGTTCGGACAGCTCATTTTTTCAGCTCTAGCAGGGCATTATGGTTGGTTTGGGCTACCTCAAGAACCTATGGTAATGAAAAAAGTATTAGGACTATTGGCCATGACCATTGGCATTTTATTGATCAATAAAAGCTAGGAAGAATTAACAGATAAAATAATTTAAAAACGAAGACAATGGAATTATTGGAAAACTTGAAATGGCGTTATGCCACAAAAAAATTTGATCCATCCAAATCCATCAACGAAGGAGATTTGGAAAAACTAAAGCAGGCCGTACAACTGTCGGTATCCTCTTATGGATTGCAATTATACAAGGTGTTGATCATTAAAAACGATGAGCTGAAACTACAATTAAAAGAGGCGGCCTGGAACCAATCACAATTGACGGATGCCTCCCATATTTTCGTGTTCTGCAATTATACCGAAAGAAAAAACGAGCACATTGACGAGTATATCCGAGCAACTTCCGAAACCCAGGATACCCCATTGGAGAAACTGGAAGGTTACGGGAATTTGATCAAGGAAAGCTTGTCGGCCAAATCAGATGCAGCATGGCAAAACTGGTCCGAAAAACAAACCTACCTGGCACTTTCCAACCTTTTAACAGCATGTGCAGCCCTTAAAATTGACTCCTGCCCCATGGAAGGATTTGAGCAAGATAAATTCAACGCTATTTTAGGTCTGGACCAAAAAGGATTGAATGCTGCAGTAATAGCACCAATTGGATATAGGTCAGCGGAAGACCACACACAATTCAGAAAAAAAGTGCGCAAACCAAAAGAAGTTCTCTTCGATGAAATTTAATAGTTGGTTCACCCAAGATGGTATTCGGAGACCAAAAAGTGTAACCTATTGTGGAGTTTGTTCGTCAAAACCTTTAAATCAAAAAACAAATCAATTAATGAGACTGTTAATTTTATTGCCCCTTATGCTTTTCACTATTGCCTGTAAAAGAGGTGATGATACTCCACTAAAAAACAAGGAAAAGTTCGAAAAAGAACATCCGGATTTTGCGACAAAATTTAAAAATAAGGTAAAGGACATTTATTCTGAAAAGGAAATGTATGGGGATTTCATCTTTGCCGTGGTCGACGAAAACGGCTTGGCATATTCATTTGCATTGAATCGGGAAATTTTAAAAGATGAGGAATCCTCTTTGGACAACGATACTCCTATTTATATTGCATCCAGCACAAAATCCTTTACGGGAACTTTGCTCAAAATACTGGAGCAGGAAAATGTATTGGATTTGAATAATTCCCTTCAAGAATATCTTCCCAAACTGAATTATAGTGACATTATTGAAACACAGAACATCGCTATAAAAAATCTTTTGAATCACACCCATGGTACATTTAGCACCAGTATGACCTGGAAAACTGCTTTTTTAGGATATAGCGGCGGTAATGATGAATTAATTGAAGACCTAAATAACGATTTTCTTTATGACCTCTCTGGTAATTATAGGTATTCGAACGTTGGGCCGATTATCTCTGGAATGGTTGCGGAAGAAATGACAGGAAAGACCTGGAAAGCACTGATGAAGGAACATATTTTCACGCCCTTACAAATGGAAAACACCAGTACCAACGTCAGTGACTATGCTATTGAAGACATTCGTCCTTCCTTGACTGTCACCAAAGAAAGAGGAGTTATTGAGAAAGGCCTCTATAAATCAGATATCACGATGCACGCTTCTGGGGGAATCATTTCAACCATAAATGATCTATCAAAATGGTTGACTGCAAATATTAATCAGGATAGTGTACTATTGAACAATGATTCATGGTCCGACCTTCATACTGCAACAACCCCACAGGACAAAAAATACTATACCTACCAACGGACTGGCTATAGTTTGGGTTGGGATATTGCCGAATATCAAAATGAGAAAATCTTGACACGGTTTGGAGGATTGGCCGGGATAAGTTTCCACATCTCCTTTATGCCCGATAAAAAAGTAGGGATTGTTGCTTTTTCAAATGATAACAGAGCCTACCTGCTGCCACACTTGATGGTCAATTACGCCTACAACTTAATCAACGAACAATCTGCCGATAGTATTCTGAATATCGAAAAAACAGGGTTTGATAAAAATTTTAAAAGAGAAGATGACATTCAATATCCTGATGATTCAGAATTGCTTATCACCACCAATGATAACGAAAATATCGTCGGCACCTATGAGAGCACGACCAACTGGCCTTCCATTGAAATTAACCAAAAGGACACTCACTATATTTTTAAATGGGGTGTTTTGGAGGGTAAAATATACAGTACTGAAGATGAGGGTTACATGAGCAACCTTGGCGTATTATCACGAGATTTTAAAATAGAGAACGATACACTCATTTCAGGCTCCTTGGTCTACAAAAGAGTGAACCCGTAAAATTCTCACTTTTTATCTAAAAATCCATCTTGATATCAGGGTGGATTTTTTCTTTGTATTCATGTCATGTAGGCCAAGAAATCAAAACTCTTTTTAATATCACCTATTTTACCATTCCTAAAATCTATCAAGCTAATTAAAAAGTAAGATTCCAAGATTTAAGATGTTATAATCTAATCCAGATTAAATACCATTTTCAAATACCGAGGGATTCATTTTTATCCAAAAGAACAACTTCGCACTATCTTTTGGACCCCGTCAATCAATATAACCCTGCTCTGTCCACGGCCTCTTTCGCAAGATAGACTCCCCTAATATTCAACAGGTTTTCCTCACTGGACACTTCTCCACATTTTGTTGGGATACTGATAAATGTCATTAAATGAACACATTACTTTCAATAATTTTAGTGACAAATCCCAGAAAACCAACCTAGTTCGCAATAACCCAACTAAACTATTCAACATGGACACTGATCAATTCAAAACCAAATTCGAGTCGGCTGATCAATTTCTTGAGGCAGCCAAAGGTGAGCTAAATCGGCCAGCAGAAGATGTAGTACCATTTATGGTATGCAGAAGTGCCCGAAAATCCATTTCCAATTATTTAAAAGGATTTCTTATAACAAAAGGGGTTGAATACAATGAAGAAGACACCGTTGAAATTTTATTGGCCAAATGCCAAGGTATTCATGGAGGATTCAATGATTTTGATCTGAGTCCCCTAAAATTCAACAGCGATGACGAGTACAGTGCAGAGTTTGATGAGATGCAAAGCTGCATTGACCTGGCGAGTTATGCCAGACAACTTGTACATACCGTCAACAAAACCATTTGAGCACACATCTATATTATTAATATCAATAATTCTCCTGTTATGAGTGAGTCAATTTTGCAAAGAATAAGCCGGCCAAAAAACGAATCTGCAAATAAAAAAAAGAAATCCTCCAAATTTAAATATCCGGGCAAACCAGTAGCCATGGATGGAAATACTGCCGCTATCATGTGCGAGCGTGAATCTACCGACGCTGCTGGTGCATTCCCCATTACACCATCCACGCAGATGGGTGAATATTGGGCCGATGCAGCCGCAAAAGGACATTTGAATATCTCGGACAAGCCCTTGATCTTTATTGAACCCGAAGGGGAACATGCCGCTGCTGCTGTTACCGCAGGATTGTCCATGACAGGTTTACGTGCTGCAAACTTTTCATCCGGTCAGGGGATTGCTTATATGCACGAGTCGCTCTATGCCGCAGTGGGAAAGCGCCTGACCTATGTATTGAATATAGGTGCTCGGGCAATGACAAAATCTACCTTGAACGTTCATGCAGGGCATGATGATTACCACGCTATTGACGATACTGGCTTTTTTCAAATGTTTGCTAAAAAGGCGCAGCATGTTGCCGACCTCAATATTATTTCTCACCGCATTGCAGAATTGGCACTAACTCCCGGTATCATTGCGCAAGATGGTTTTTTGACCACGCATTTGATCGAATCGTTTCTTTTACCCGAGCGTGAATTGATTAGAGAATATCTGGGCCGACCAGACGACATCATAAAAACACCGACACCGGCACAACGTATTATTTACGGT
>CEOE01002333.1_pt1 | contig 18777 bp, 23 predicted proteins | sample 530211 | NCBI WGS metagenome assembly CEOE01 (sample SAMEA2619779, study PRJEB7988) | marine metagenome | isolation source: saline water (ENVO:00002010), including
TATATATAATCCCCCCGATCTGGGTTTCTCAAGTGTTTTCTGGATACTTTGTCGACAATTCTCAAGACAACCAGACGTCAAGAGGCCCAAGCCAGGGTCCGCAAGACCCCCTGGCGCTCGAGGCCTCCCCCTGCAAACCTGTGACAGTTCTGATTTGACAATGTCAATTTTTTCGTGTAACTTCGCATCAACCTTCTGCTGGCGATCTAGTGGGTCGCTTGCTGGGGGGGATGGTCCTTCGGTCCCCCCCTCTGCGACCAAAGCACAAGTAAGTAACACGTAGTAGGTGTGGTGAAGGGGATGCTGTGTCTTGTGCTCTCGTTTACTTAAAGTGATACTTTAACTGCAGGTACGTATAGTGATGTTGAATTATCTTAGCCGTATGAGACTGAAGAAGATGCAGCACGGTGGGAGACCTTCTCCTTCCAGCAGAGATGCCATCCCTCAATACGGCTCTATGGAGGAATACATGTCACTCTCCCCGTATGAACGTGGTGGGAGTGGCGCTGTAGAGAACACGTTTGGTCCAGAAGATTACATCTTGGGGGCTTTCCCGTTGGCTCGGGCTCTGTCCCCTGCAGCTAAAGCTATCGGGAAGTACCTGGGGTTGGGGAAGAAGGCTGCCCCAAAACCTACCTCTGTGCCTAGGCGACCCCTCACGTACAATGAAATGGGCCCACAGCAACTCTCGAATCGTTTTGATGACGCTCTTCAGTACAGAGCTTCTCGCGCTTTGAACGAAGCAGCCACAGAAGACGTAGTGGGTCAACTGAATGTACAGCGTCAAGCCCAGGATGTCGTAGACCAACTCAATCTTGAGGGTGCTATGGACAAAAGCAGGTACCAGGAATTTCTAAAATCTCTAGAAGATCTCTTCAATGCAAGTCCTGGGGGAACGGTCACAAAGGAGAGCTACAGTACCGCCAATCAACTGGTGGGTCCCGTCACCGACCTTATGAAGCAGTATGGTCTAGAGGTTCCCCCAGACGTTGCGCAAAAACTAGCCAACAGCTTGAAGCCCTTTCAGATGAATGCCAACGGGGGGAGGATTGGCAAGAAAATCAAAGTCTTGAAGAAAGAAGGTCGTCCGCACGACCAGGCCGTAGCCATCGCGCTGTCTATGAGAGACCGAGGAGAGCTATGAAGCACAAGAAGCGTAGACCCAAAGGCATGCTCCCGAAGAAGCGGCGCATGTACCAGAACGGTGGTGGCGTCGGGGACCCCGTAAGAGATAGAGATGAAGCTATCGCTTTTGCTAATCTGCTAGCTGCAGAAAGAGAAAGGTTAGATGAAGGAGAAATTCGTCCTTTGCGATCCCCAAGACTTATAGATAGGGCTGCAGATTTAGCTACTATGCTATCTAACCCTCTAGACGCAATAAAAGCTAGTACAAGGTATGGAACTCTACTGCCTACTCGCGGACAAATAAAATCCGTAGAGACCCCAATGGGGGCCACTATGCAGGCGTTAAACCCTATTGACGACTTAGCTTTCTTACTTACATCGCAAGCTTCAGACGATGAAGTAGAAAGAGCTATAGGACCACTCATATCCTTACTCCCTTTAGCGTCTCAAAGGAAAGAGGCTCTGACTCTACTGAAAAAAATCAGAGAGGTTAAGACTCCGTCAGGTACGCGCGGCAAACTCTCTGATGTTGATAATGCAACAGGGTTTTTAAATCTATTCAGGAACTTAAAACCTCAGAATCTAGATAGGCTTGATGACGTTCTGAGGGAGTCTGTAAGAAACTTGCCCGCAGGGTTTAGACCAAAATTGCTCCCTAATATAAACGCAGGTAACCTAAGTGAAGTCGAAGAACGTGTATTGTCAAGTTTAATATCAAGTAGGCAGCGTAGAGTGGGTTATGACACGGGCCCTGAAGCGAGGCAGTTACAAAAAGAACTTGGCTCTCAGTTATTTGATAGACCACCGATTTCTATAGACCCTAAGTCCATGGAGATAATGACTGGTATACCTAGTGGTAGAGTGGTGAGTGACGTCAGAGCACATCAGGGAGATGGAGATGTATTGTCTGGGGACTTACCCGCATCCGAAATGCAGCGATTAAGCAAAGATGTCCCGCTTATAAGAGTGCCGAGGGCTTCTGATGACGTGCCTAGACCGTATCTAGTTCTTCGCGACGGAACCCCAGTCTTGTCTGATGCAGAGGGGCTACGACCAGGCGATGTTATGACCACGCTTTCGCAACCGACTTATAATTCAGAATCTAGAGCGGTAAGTACAAGCGCTACAGAAGATTTAGATCGCGTGATGAAGCTGTTTGGCATCAAGAAAGAAAACCCTAGACCTACATTCTCAATACTGCGCACAAAAGACTTGCCTGCCGCTAGACCAGACTTGTATCGTCAGTTCCCCGCTATGCCAAATGAAGATGAGGTAACCCTTTCTCTGCAACAGCCATTCAGGGTGTTAAAGACTGGGGACCGATCAAGGGGGTTCAATGAAACTATTATAGAACCAGTCATCACTAAGTACCAGAACGGTGGTGGCGTCGGGGAGATTCGTGCCTATAAGAAAGGGGGGAAGTTTAGAATCCTAAAGAAGTAACATGAACGAAGAAGACGACATCAGCTTCCTCAATCCCGAGCGGGTGAAGAAGACCGAAGAGAAAATCGAGAGTGGGGAGATTACTTGTAACATCGACTCCCCTGAGGACTGCGAATCCTGCAGCGGGTAATCATATTATATTTGTAGCATGGCAACACTTACAGTATCTCTCACGGAAGAGCTAGAGCTCAACGGCAAGAATCGCGGTGGGGAGCATACATTCAGCATCGGGAGCATCACCCAGGCATACACCCGCGTGGTGACGTGCCCAGCAAACAACGATACCACCGTAGCGACCTTCCAGACGGCAGTGCATACTGCAGACAACGCCATCGATCTCGAAGACTGTAAATACATCCGAGTGACCAACTTGGATTCTACTAACGACGTGGTGCTGTCTTTGCAGATCTCTAACAACGAGAACGGAACTGCAGACGGGAGCACGAGTATCTTGCTGGCTGCAGGCCAGAGCTACATGATGGGGGTTCCTCACGAAGGCATCGCTTGTGATGACGATGCTGCCACCCCGATCACAGACACTGCTCTGCACGATCTAGAGTCTATCCTCGTAGACCCTAAGGCCAACGCCGTTAGCGTAGAAGTGTTCGTAGCGAGCTGATGAGATCCATTACCGACCCCAAGAAAAAAAAGCGCAGGGAGAACCAGCGCCCAGGCAGCGCGTTCAACCCTGAGGGCGAGTTCTACAACCCCTACAAAGCAAGATTAGCTCGGAACGTCAGGAAGATCAATCCAACTCAGAGGTACAATCTGATGCGCGACATCCAGGAGCAGCGTGTTATGCGTGGTCAGGATGATATGGAAGTAAGTGATTTTGATATTCAGCAGCGCCTGAATCGTCAGGCCATCCCCAAGAGCTTGCTGGCTATGATCGCAGCTGGCCTTCTTGGTAGGTCTGCGGCGCAAGGAGAATTTGCCAGCTTGATTGGCATGGGAAGAGAATTCTGATGAAGGTCAGAAAGAAATACGACAATGGCGGCATGTTCGAGACAAGCCGTGCTACCAATCGGAAGCTGCGCAGAGCCGCGAGGAAGTCTGAGAGGCGCAAGAAGCGCAGACAGGAAATTATCGATCAAGGCACTCCCTCGAACCCTCGATTTTTGATGGGGGCCCCGACCCGTGTCAATGGTGCGGTCCCGAAAAAGACGGAGGAGAAGGAGAAGAAAAAGAAGAAGAAAGTGATCAATCGGCGAGGCCGAGCGGGCGTTACCTCTGGTACTCGCCGTATGCTCCAGCGTGCTGTGGATGATTCTTGTAAAGGTGGTCGTTGCTAATGGGCAGTAAAGGTTACTTCAACCCCAGACTAAAGAAATTCAATGAACTTAAAAGAACCAAGCTTGCAGCTAGAGGTAGTACGCTTCAGCAGCGAGGAAGACAGCACGAACGGCCTCCTGTTCGACATCACAGGGGACCATCGTGAGTTTTTATGTTACACCTTAGAAGATGAGCTCAGAGACCAAAAAATCAAAGGGGAGACTAGAATCCCTGAAGGAGAATATGAAATCACGCTACGCACGTTTGGTGGATTTCATCATCGATACAAAACACGATTCTCTGATATTCATCTGGGAATGTTGTGGGTACGTGACGTCCCTGAGTTTTCGGATATACTCATTCATTGTGGAAATACTGACGAAGACACGTCGGGCTGTCTCCTCGTGGGTGACACGCAAGAAAACAACCAAGTAAAAAAGAACGGCTTTATCGGACACTCCACACGTGCCTACTTCCGCCTCTACCCGCTGATCGCAGACCAGCTCCGCAACGGCAATCGCGTGACGATCAAGTACACAGACTTCAGTTAAGACTCTAGTTTGTTGTAGAAGCGCTGTACCATCAGCCTCCCTTTCTGTGACAGGGCATATCTGACCCTGTAGTTATACTTCGTCTCCTCCCGAAACAGGTGATCCTCTCTCGTAGCAGAAGGGGTCATCTTATCGAAGTGCTTGTACAGGTATCCTTCGTTGACTAGAGGGTATACGATCCTGTCCCCCATCTTCTTCTTGTGCATCCCGTAGTCTTCAGCGGCAAAGTCTAGCGTCCAGAACTCTAGGTCATATGCCCACAGCATGAAGTAAACCTCTTTTTGGAATACTTCGTGCTGGTCTTGGCACCACAGGAGCGTCTCTCTCAGGCGCTTCAGGTGGTTCTTTTTTACGTATTTTTGGGGGAGGGGCGAGAAGTCTCTAAACATCCTCTCCTTTTTAACAGTACTGCGCGGCATGAATAACAGAGAAAAATTTTTGATCGAGGTTCAGAAGCTGCACGTCCTGTTGGACGCGATCACCCGAAAATACGACATGCAAGAGGAAGTGGTGAATATTATGCTGACGGGGATGGTCGATACCGACGAGATGGGTGAGCCTGTTCTGAAAGCCGTCTACACTCTAGACGTAACCAGTGAAGACTTGCTGATCGAGGCTTTCGAATTCTTGCATTTCTCTTTCGACACCCCTATCGATACCGACGATGACTTTGAGGCGGAGACATGGTATAGGGACATTCTCGACGAATTGAACGATATTGACCCGTCACTGAACTGATGCAAGGTCTGATTAGGAAGATTGTCATCGGGCGAGACCCGAAGGACGCCATGGCATACTATGTCGGGATGCGAGCTGGCAGCGGGCAGGTGGCAGCCATCGTCCTCGACGAGGGCCACTTGCATCGCTACGGCAAGATGCGATACTTAGTCTATCTAGATATAGACGACGCACAGGTGCTGTGGAAGGCGGTCGACGATATGCCGTGTATACTTGAATACGACTTGAATTTTTAATTATGCAAGAGAATCTCTATACCGCAGGTGGAGAGTTCCGAAAGCTGAATGGGGAGGAGTACATCGGCCCCTATCACATTCATCCCGAACAGGGCCCGATGATTGGTCCTTACCACCTACCTACACCTCACGAGCGGCTAATTCCGATTACGACGAGCCAGCCCTTTCGCCAACCTGTTGCACCATCTCCTAGCGTAGGGGGTTCTAGCTCTGGCTACTGATGAAGATGTTGCATTACTTCGTCGTGGAGCTTCCTAGCAAGTTTCACGATGAGATTGACTTCGCGGATACCACCCTGAAGATCGACACTCGGTTCAATGAGTTTGAGCATAGGGTAAACGAAGGGGAGGTAGTTTCTGTTCCGCACAAGTTTGAGACAGGGGTAAAGCCTGGGGACACCCTGTATTTCCACCACCTAGTCGTGATCAACGGGGGGATGCCTCTGGTGGGTTACGAGAACAGGTATCTAGTGGCTTACGACCCGAAAGTAGAAATCAACTCTCACGCCTTTGCGTATCGCCCTAAAGGCAGTGAAGAGATCATCCCGCTTCCTGGGTGGTCGGTTCTCTCCCCAGTTTTCGAAGATGCGCTAGAATCTATCCTAGAGGTAGTGGAGTTAGAAAAGCCCCTGCCGACTAGAGGGGAGGTGGCGTATGACAGCGACGAGCTGAAGGAGCTTGGGGTGCAGGCTGGTGACGTAGTCGGGTTCAAGAAGAACAGGGACTACAGGTTCAAGATTGACGGACAGGAGTTTTATCGCACCAGGGTTCAAGACCTCCTGTATGCCGTCTAAGAAGTTTACCACGATCGATGCTGCTAGCCGTCTGATGCGCAGCATGGAAATCGCGATCGACAATATGATCGAGGAAATCAAGAAACCCGTTGACTCTGAGGTCAATGGGAGTGCGAGGAAAGCTGAATTGCAATCCATCAAGCAGACAGCGGTCGACTGCAAAGAGCTGCTTGTGGAAAGGCAGAAGCTGGAGCAGATGATGAAGGACCTTACTTTGGGCAACGATGTCGCCGAGGGTAAAGACTACACGGGCGGCTTCGCAGAAAAATTCAGTAAAAAATGAAAAGTGAAGATTGGCTCCTCGCCGCCTTAGAAGAAAACGAGTGTCTGCTAGCCGATGGTTTTGACAGCGCCCTGATAGGGATTACTTCGGGGATCAACCCTGTAGCTGTGTACGATATCAATCAGATGCTCACCATTCTAGTGAAAAGAGACAAGATGAGTATGGAGGATGCGTTAGAGCATTTAGACTTCAATGTCATCGGGGGGTATGTTGGAGAGAAGACTCCGATATACATGGATCTAGATAAGGTTAGAGCATGCGCGTATGTACAGGATTATTGATACTGCTTTGGATCGCGCCCCGATCCTATGCGCAGTGTGACTTAGAGCTTTTAGATTTTGACGTAGATGAAGGCACCATCACGGTGGCGTTCAACAGCACGCAGAACTGTGGTGGTACTGGAGGCCCTGACGGTGTCTCTGAAATCCAGTTTGGTTTTCAGGCGCTAGACGGGGACTGCAACGCCATGAACATCGGGTGGGACTTCCCCTCTGGTGTTTCTATCCCTGATGATTCTAATCATCCTGGTTGGGTGTATTCGGCTACGACGACAGAGACCCCCTCTAACTGGACCAACAGCTACGACGAATCCGTAGATCCCCCGTACTATGCTGGGGACACTGTATCCTTTCCTGTCTACAACGTGTACAATGTATCCAGCGGGGGAGTTTGGTATCAGATGGAGGACATCCTGAACTTCTGGATTGATGAGGGGTACAGTATTCAGGTTGTCATCTGGCAGATTAGCTACGGGCCTACGATGTATGCCGCTGAAGGCGGGTGGGCCGAGGTCGGTGTGAATGGCGATGGGACTCCGTGGGGGGTCGGACTGTACGAAGACGGTAACTTTCTGGACAACTGGGTGGTGGTTGGTCCATGCGAGGACTGTGTGCCAGAGGTTGTTACTGACACGGTTTATGTCGAACTTCCACCAGACACGGTCGTGGAGTATGACACGATTCCTGTGCCGATCAACTGGTACTTCTACGACACCACCTATATATATCTGACAGACACCTTAGTAGAAGTAGACACTGTCTATGTAACTGATTATCTTACAGATACAATCTACGAGAATGAGTATGTATATGACACAGTGTGGGTGGATCAGTATATATACGACACAACCTATGTCTATATACTTGACACTATACTATCCACAGAATATGTATATGATACCGTGCCCACCTATGAATATGACCTGGTCGGTGTAGAGTGCGATACAGGACTCCCATGCGTAGACCCGATCCCTGATTGCCCGATCTACATCCCCAATGCATTCACTCCCGACAACGACGGCACGAACGATGTGTGGGGGGCCGAAACCAACGCTTCTTGTTGGTCAACCTGGTTACTTCGGGTCTACTCTAGGTATGGGGATGTGGTCTGGGAAAGCGAAGACCCTGGGGATGTGTGGTTAGGTGGAGACGAATACTATGTCCCCTCTGACGTGTACAACTATCAACTACAGTGCTCTATGCCTGGCAGTTCCTACATCATCAATGGACACGTGACGATAGTGCGATGAGTCTAAACCATGTTAGTTGACGTAAAAGGATATGCAGAAAAAGCGGTGGCGATTTGTCCCAACGGTACGATTGGTGACCACGTCGAAATCGGTGGCCTTCTCATCGTGCTTCCGAAGCCCCCTAAAGTCAAAGAGATCCTCTACTGCGATCTACCCGTGCAGGATCAGTACTGGCGGCGAGCTGATCTACCCGCAGAGATATCGCGTATTCGTTCTATGGATGAGTGGGCGGAGATGCCTCGGGAATTTCGAGAGAAGTTTCGTCCATACATCGAGCAGGAATTTCGCCGTCGGCGTGAGGGCGTTTGGTTTTATAACCGAGGTGACGCTACATACATCACGGGGCGTCACTACATGATGCTGCAGTGGGCAGTCCTTGATGTTGGCGCCCCCTACTACCTTGATTTTCAAAGAGATATTTTCTTACATTTGGCCGCGTGTGAGGCGGACCCTCGTTGTATTGGACAGCTATATACCAAGTGCCGTAGATCAGGATATACTAACATTTGTTCTTCAGTTATTGTAGACGAAGCCACGCAAGTCAAAGACAAGCTGGTCGGGATACAGAGCAAGACAGGTAAGGATGCTCAGGAAAACATCTTCATGAAGAAAGTGGTGACCATGTTCCGAAAGTACCCTTTCTTTTTCAAGCCCATCCAAGACGGAACTACCAACCCGCGTATGGAGCTGGCTTTCCGTGAGCCGTCGAAGAAAATTACGAAGAACAACAAAACCGCTACGGTAGGTGATGCTTTGAATACCGTAATCAACTGGAAGAACACCACCAACAACGCATACGACGGAGAGAAGCTACACCTACTGTATCTAGACGAGGCGGGGAAATGGGAAAAACCCACAGACATAAGGGAGGCGTGGAGAATCCAGAGGACGTGTTTGATCGTCGGAAGAAAAATCGTGGGGAAGGCCATGGTCGGAAGCACCGTCAATCCCATGGCAAAAGGGGGGAACGAGTACAAGGACCTATGGGAGGACTCGGACCCTGGGGAGAGGAACAAGAATGGGAGGACTAGGTCTGGCCTGTACAGGCTGTTCATCCCTGCCTACGAATCCCTAGAGGGCTTTTTTGATCGCTACGGAAAGCCTGTGGTGGAGGACCCTGACGAGCACACCGAGGGGATCGACGGGGAGTACATCCACATGGGGGCGAAGACCTTCTTAAAGAACGAAAGGGAGAGCCTGAAGGGGGACGCCTCGGAACTAAACGAGGTAATCCGCCAGTTCCCATTTACTACTGACGAAGCTTTCAGAGACAGTATCGATGGGAGCCTGTTCAACATTGGTCAGATCTATGAGCAGGTAGAACACAACGACAACCTATTCCCCAACCCCGTAGTTGCTGGTCGATTCTCCTGGAAGGGAGGGGTAGAAGACACCGAGGTGGTTTTCACCCCAGACGCTGCGGGTAGATTTAAGATAGCTTGGATGCCTCCTCCAGAACTTCGAAACATACAGGCCCATGACCGAACAAAAAAAATCGCGCCTCATGCTCACCTTGGTTGTGGTGGGGTGGATAGCTACGATCTCGACGCTACTGTGGATGGCAGAGGATCCAAGGGTGCGCTCCATCTGTACAACAAGTTCAATATGGAGGTACCTGCTAACATGTTTGTTCTTGAGTACGCTTCCCGTCCGCCGCTGGCTTCGATTTTTTATGAAGACGTTCTTATGGCGGCGGTCTTCTATGGGTACCCCATCCTAATCGAGAACAATAAGTACGGGATTGCTAGATACTTCGAGCAGCGTGGGTACGACGGGTATCTGATGGACAGGCCGAAACATCTGTTCGCGGCAAATACCAACGTGAAGGTGAAGACCAAGGGGATACCGTCGAACTCGGTAGACGTAATTCAGTCTCACGCACAGGCGATCGAAGCGTACATCCACGATCACGTAGGCGTGAACAGGGAGACGGGGGAGGTGGGGAGTATGTACTTCAACCGCACCCTGGAGGATTGGATAGGTTACGACATCAGCAACCGAACCAAGTTTGACTTGACCATTAGCTCTGGCTTGGCTCTGTTGGCGGCACAGAAGGTCAAGCAGAAAAAGCAGGAGTCTAACTTCTCGGAGAGGCGCTTCTTCAGGCGGTATAAGGTGAGGGGTTGATTTATTATATTTGTGGGTAATAATTACTTGACCCCACATGTATAACAGTAAGAGTGACCAGTCAGGTGGTTTCCCCGATCCCTTGGCCCCATACGAAGAGAAGATTTCTCGAGAGTATGGCCTGAAGTATGCCAAGGCCATCGAAGGACAGTGGGGAAACACAGACAGCACGTCTTCAACTTACGGGGGTAGGAAAAACATCTTTGCTCGAAACAGAGACTACGCCAACGGCACTCAAGACACGAGCATCTACAAGCAGCTTCTCAACGCCCTTGACCCAAACAATGGGGACGGGAGCTTGATGAACCTGGACTTTACGTCCGTCCCTATCCTTCCGAAGTTTGTAAGGATCGTAGTCAATAAGATTCTCTCTAGAAATCCCTACCCGAACCTTGAGGCCGTGGATCCGCTGTCCTCTTCTGAAAAGAACCGAGAGAAGAATAGGATCAAGAATCAGATTAAGCTTCGCCCCCAGTTGCAGAAGCTGAAGGAGCTGACTGGAGAGGTTCTGGTGGGGGAAGATCCCGATACGCTCCCCGAAACCATTGAGGAGGCAGAAATCTTGATGGACACCAACATCAAGACCGACGCTGAAATCGCGGCCCAGGTGGCTACGGATATGACTCTTTCCTGGAACAACTTCGAGGACAACACCTTCCGTCGCTGTGTTAATGATCTCGCAGCCCTGGGCATGAGCGTAGTGAAGCGCAACAACGATTCCAACTACGGGATTCGAGTAGAGTATGTGGACCCAGTCAACTTCGTCCACAGCTACACCGACGACCCGAATCTGGACGACATCGTCTACGCTGGTCACGTTAAAGAGATTCCGCTGCAGGAGCTGAAGCGACTAGCAGGGGATCAGTTGACTGAGCAGGACTTGCAGAAGATCACGAAGAACGCCAAGCGTGCGTCTTCTAACAGATCTATGAAAGCCCCTTACTACCCGTCAAAAATTGACAAGAGTCAGTACGGGGGGTATACGGTAGAGGTCCTAGAGTTCGAGTTTAAGTCAGTCGATTGTATGTTCTTCGAGGAAAAGGAGAATCGTTTCGGTAATACGGGATTCTTCTTTCAGGGGATGAAGTACAAGGAGCGGGCAGGCAGCGTTTACCAGCGCACCCCGCACAAGATGGAGATCGAGACGGTGTACTCTGGGATGTACATCTTGGGGACAGACCACTTGCTCAACTACGGGCGGTCGGCCAACGTCCCGAAAAACATCCATGATATCTCTCGGGCCAGGCTGTCTTACTCTGCGGTTGCGGTCAACCTCAACGAGCAGCTCCCGAAGTCTATGGTCGACAGCTGCGTTGGCTTTGCAGATATGTTGCAGCTCACTCACCTGAAGCTACAGCAGGCTATCGCCAAGGCGAAGCCAGACGGATTGATCATCGATATCGAGGGGCTGGAGAACGTACAGCTTGGCAAGGGCGGCGAGTTGCAACCGCTCGAGCTTCACGACATCTACGAGCAGACAGGGGTCTTCTACTACCGCAGTAAGAACCCCGAGGGCGGATTCCAGAACCCCCCTGTTCGAGAGATCGGGAATAGCATCCGCAACATCAACGAGCTCATTACTCTGTACAACCACTACCTGCGTATGATCCGTGACACCACGGGGATCAACGAGGTGGTCGATGCCTCTACCCCAAAGAGCGACGCCCTGGTGGGGGTTCGCGAGCAGGCTATCGCGGCTAGCAACAACGCCACGTATGATGTCACTAACGCGGCTATGATCCTCTACAAGAAGGTTTGTGAGGACGTAGTCAAGTGCCTGCAGATTCTGCCTCCTGAGTCGGTGATCTTCAAGGCGTATGAGAACGCTATCGGAGAAACAAACATGGGGGTATTGTCTTCGTTCAGTGACCTCCCTATGTACAACTTCGGGGTGCAGGTACAGAGAGAGATGGAAGACAAGGACAGGGTGTATTTAGAGCAGAACATCCAGATCGCTTTGTCACAGAAAGAGCTCGACCTAGAGGACGCCATGGCCGTTCGGGCTATGAAGGACGTCAACCAGGCGGAACAGTTGCTGATGGTTAGGCGTAAAAAGCGGATGAAGAAGCAGCAAGAGATCGCTATGCAGAACTCTCAGATGCAGTCTCAGCAGGCGCAGCAAGCGGCTCTAGTGGCTTCACAAGCCAAGCAGCAAGAGATGCAGGTGACTGCGCAGCTTGAGGCGCAGAAGATCCAGCTTGAGACCGAGGCTGAGATTGCTATCGCCAAGGTCAAGCACGAGATGCAGAAAGAGATCGAGCAGTTGCGCATTCTCAATCGAAGTGCAGAGAAGGGGGCCGACCAGATAGCGCGATCTCAGATTGAAAAGCAGAAAGACGACAGGAAGGACGAGCGGGTCAAGAAGCAAGCCGTAGAGCAGAGCAAGCTGATTTCTCAGCGCAAAGGCGAGAGAGGCACCCTAGAAGAAGGGGGTGCGGGTGGATTTGACATCTCACAACTACTACAAGAGACATCATGAGCGCAAAGATTAGCCTTGACGAGGCTGAAAAGCTAGACATCACTTGCCGACAGGGCGACAGTTTCACCATGACGGTCACCTTGAAGGATTCAACGGGGACTGCAATAGACATTTCTAGTGGGTACGATTTCCTTATGCAGGTTAGAAAGCGAAATAGGAACCGCGACTTGGTGATCGGAACAGTGGGTGTTGGCGATGTTGGTCCCGTGAATTTCACTTTTGCAAACCCATCCTCGAACGGCACTGTAGACATCACTTTGAGTGCTGCTAATATGCGGTCGGTGGAGCCTGGTCGGTATGTCTATGACGTTCAGTACGCTACTGAATCGGAAACCAAGACTTTCCTAGAGGGTACGTTCAAGGTCAATCGAGATGTCGCCAAAGCTGTCGCCTAATGCCTACGGAAGTTGAAGTTTCGGGGGGTACTACGATCAATGTCACTGTCCCCAGCGACTCGTCAGTATCTGTAAACACGGGTCAGACAGAGGCCGTCTCTGTAGAGACTGGTGTGGTCGGGCCTGTCTCTGTAGCGGGCAAAGGCATTAAGGGTAATGATGGTGCTAATGGAGCTAATGGAGCGGGGTTTACTGGGGGTAGCTATGATGCGGCGACGGGCAAAGTCACCTTTACTTCTGACGACGGTCTAGGTTTTTCTACTGACGACCTCAGAGGTTCTGGGTCGCAGATAGACCTGAGCACCTCTACTTCTGAGACGACGGTAACCATCACACCTTCTGGTGGTGGTGCGGCTACAGATATCGCTTCGGCCTCGACCTCGGCGGCGGGTGTCATGACTAAGACCCTGTTTGATAAGCTAGATGGGGTGGAGGAGGGGGCCACTGCAGATCAAACTGCATCGGAGATAAGAACCTTAGTAGAGTCTGCTTCGGATTCAAACGTCTTTACAGATGCCGACCATACCAAGCTCAACGGCATAGAGGACTCGGCTACAGCGGACCAAACCGCGAGTGAGATTAGAACTCTTGTTGAGTCGGCCACAGACTCTAACGTGTTTACAGATGCCGACCACACGAAACTAAATGGAATCGCCAGCAGCGCCACGGCGAATGACACCGACACTAACCTCAAGGCTAGGGCCAACCACACGGGAACTCAGGCCGCATCTACGATCAGCGATTTTGATACGGAGGTTTCGAATAATTCTTCTGTCGCTGCCAACACAGCTAAGGTCACATTCCCTGGCTTTGGAACAAGTTCTAGCACGGCGCTACGGGGAGATACCACCACTATTTCTAGCGATCAAGCATCTGCTATTACAGCCAACTCAGCCAAGGTTAGTGCTGATGGACTGGTTACCACACATAGCGATGTAACAGACGCTGGTAGCGGTCAGATTATTACTGACAGCGAAAGGTCAGCGATCACGGCGAATACGGCTAAGGTTTCTTCGAAGGTTAACGTGACGTCTTCGCAACCTACGTCAGCTTCTGACTTCACCATTGGTGGTGTGACCTACAATCTTCTGTTTGACGAGTCCTCAACGTCGAGTTCGGCGTTTTTGTATGGATTGAACTCAGGGTCTACAGCTATATACAGAGCTACAATGAATAGAAGCACGATCTTGACTCTGGACGTTACGAGCTTTGTCTTGAAAGACTCTTCTGATAGTACGATTAGTTCTGGTTCGAGCAACATCTATGAGATTGGGGCAACGACAAACATCTTCAAGGAGAACTGTCGGGGGTTCAACGCGAGCTACAACAATGTTGCTGGGGGGACGCTTTCTGGGACGAACACTATCTCTGTGACTCACAGGAGCTCTAGCCAAGGGTGGGGAAGTAGCGACCTTACTGTAGAGACTTCGGATCTAACGGCGGGAACGCCGCAGACTCTAGTGGACTTTCGGGATGGCACGGCGCAGGCTGACTTCGATGTATACTACCCGAACGACAGTACCTGGGATGGCTCTGAAAGAAAGACTCTTAAATTTGATCTTACGGCAAACGACGGTACTACACAGGACACGACGTCACTGACGTTCTACTTCAAAAACAGAGTGTTCTATGGGGGTAGTAGTAACAGCTCTTTGACCTCAGCACAAATTATTGCTCTCTCCAACAATCCGTTTACTGGTAGCACATTCGCATTGGGGAGTACTAGCGTGTCTACTACTGGAACTCAGTATGTCTACTACTGTTACCCCAGCAGATTGTCTGGAACACCCACCTTCAAGGTGAATGGTTTTGATACGGCCTTCACGCAGTTGGCTGATGTGAGCGTCACCAACTCTTCTGGGTATGTAGAGAGTTATGAGGTATATCAGAGTCCTCAGCAATACACTGACGCAACACTCACTTTTGAAGTTACTACATAATGCCAGTTAGATTAGGAGACACTATAGGTCAGCTGGGAGATTCTGATACGTATCGCCTGGTAAAGGGTAAGGACGTTGATCTGACTGAGGCAGACTTGATGGGGTCAGATCTTGCAGACGCCGATCTGGTGCTTATCGATGATGGTGCTGCGGGAACTCAAGCCTCTACGAAGAAGTCTGCTCTAAGCAGATTCTTTACATACATCTCTGGTAAACTCGCTGCAGTCACTGATGTAAGTTCTTACAGTTGGGTTTTGGATGAGGATAATCTTTCATCTGACTCGGACACCAAGGTCCCTACACAGCAGTCTGTAAAGGCATACGTTGATGCCGCCTCTGTTTCTGGTACCGTAGACTACTTGAGAATGAGCATGAGCTCTGATGTCCTCAAGGACGGGACAAACCAGCAAGACTTTACTGGAACCTCAAACGTTACGGTAAAATTCGACACTCAAGACGATGTTTCTGGAGGCGGGCTGACATCAAACACCACGACTCACAGAATTACTGTAAATAGCGCTGGATATTACAGGTTAACGGCAAACATGTCGTTCCATTCGACCAGCGCACGTGCAACGCCAGCAGTTCGATTCAATAGAAATGGCTCTGACATTGATGGTGAAAGCATGGGGTACATCCGAGCTAGTACTGGTAACAACGAGGCGACAGCTAATGTAACACGTGTCATTGAGCTGTCTGCCAATGATTACATTGAAGTCTGCTGTCACGATGAGTCTACGGCTACTGGATCCATCTTCGCTGAAGAAGCAATATTTGAGGTTGAAAAAATACAGACGGGAGCCCAAGGTCCTCAGGGCATTCAAGGCCCTGCTGGGTCAAGTGCAACTGCTGGAAACGGAATAGATGTAACTGCTGGGGAGGTTAGCGCTGATCTAAAGGCAAACGGGGGCCTTGTATTTGAGGGGGCGGGCAACGAGCTTGCCGTTGACCTTGGTGCGAGCTCAATTACTGGAACCCTTCCTGTATCTAACGGAGGAACAGGGGCAACCTCTCTTACAAATGACGGGGTGTTGACAGGCGGAGGAACCTCTGCAATCACCTCCGAAAGTAACGTAAAGGTTAGCCAGGGTAAGCTGCACGTTTCCAACGCAACATCTAGCGCGTCTGGTGGTATACGATTCTTGGAGGCCGCCGACAACGGCACGGCCTATACGACTCTGCAGGCCGCCGCAGACAACTTGAATAGCAATCCCGTCATCACCATGCCTGCCTCTACGGGCACGATGGCGTTGACTTCAGACATTCCTGTCCACACGGCTGGCGATGGTCTTACACTAACGGGAGTGGACTTCGATATCGATGCAGCACAGACAACGATCACGTCTGTGCTCAATGCAAACTTGAAGATCGGCACTGCAGCTAGTGATGAATATATCGACTTTGGGGCGCAATCCAATGTCATTCGGATGGCAGTAAACAACTCAGCTGTACTCGACGTCTTGAGTTCAGGTGTACAAGTTACGGGCGATGTAGAGGTGAATGGTGGTTTGCAAGTAAGCGGAACAAACAACCTTATATGCAACGGCAGAGTAGGTGACACCGCTAACAATGACGTGGTCACTTTTGAAGATGACGGGCAGATAAGCTTCGTCACTAATAACGTCGCTCGACTGACTGCAAGTGACACGGGTGTGTCGGCTTCAAATATCAACGTCAGCTCCGAGCTTAACTCAAAGAAAAACATCTTTGAAAAGACGGGGAACTCAGACTTCACCTTTCAAGGAGACGTAGTTAAAATCGGTACGGGTAGCACTACTCAAGGCGAGCTTTGTTACTATAAATCGGACGGTAGTTGGGGGGCTGCGGATGCTGATGCTGTCGCCACTTCTGGTGGGTGCCTTCTGGCTATCGCGCTGGGCACAGACCCAGATTCAGACGGCATGCTGCTTAGGGGGATGTTTACCTTGGATCACGACCCAGGAACTATTGCAGATGAGTTGTATGTGTCTACTACGGCGGGTGATATTACCAGCACTGCCCCCAGTGGCAATGGAGACATCGTGAGAATCGTGGGGTACTGCTTGGACAGTTCCAACGGACAGATCTGGTTCAACCCGTCTAACGACTACATCGAGATAACCGCGTAACATGCCAGATATATCAAAAGTCAGTGGGGTCGCGGCTGACTCTGTGGGCAAAATTGACGGGGTTTCAAAAGCAAGTATTGGGAAGCTGAATGAGTTGTCTTTTGCTTCTACAGCCTCTATAGTCACAACAAACCTTGCCCTGCATCTCGACGCTGGAGACTCCAGTAGCTACTCTGGGTCTGGTTCGACTTGGTTTGACTTGACGTCAAACAACATCGACTTCAGCTTGATAAATAGCCCTACGTACAGTTCTAGTGACGGGGGGGGGTCTTTCCAGTTTGACGGTGTTGATGACGAGATTAGCTCTACTTACTCTGCTTCTTCCCCAATATTGTTTAGCGCAAGCGATCTGGACACAAACGGAGCTACATTTCAGCTTTGGGCAAAGAATGTGTCAAATAATGCCATTCAGTTCAACACGAATAGCGCCACGTCAAATCACTACTTCGGTATAGAAGTGATTCCAACTCACAACACCAGTAAAGGAGGAGGAAAAATGGTGGCTCACATCTTTGAAGGTACAGCCAACAACTCCCCTGCCTCAAGAAGAACAGCGGAAACTAGCTTTGGAGTCCACAACGCCAACGTGTGGTACTTGTTTACGTGGACCTTCGGTAGTAACGAGTCAAGTGACATTGAATTTGCACTTAACGCAAGCTCTGTGGCCAGGGCGGGTACAAGTGGAACTGGAGACAACAACTCCCCTCAATACAGCTCTTCGAGAAAGCCAGCTATGGGAAGAGTTAGGGGTGTAGCAAGGCAGGGTCATGTTTCACAGGTACTGGTGTATAACAGAGTGCTTAGTTCTAGTGAGATAGCCCAGAACTTTAACGCAACTAAGGCGAGGTATGGATACTGATTCCAACAGAACTTATGTTATTGTATCATCTTCAGATTTACCTCAAGTGAACTTCGAGGATGTTTTGGAAGATCAAGATTACGTACGACACTCTATCGATGGGAGGAAGGTTGTATTAAAGTATGAGGGTCAAGCCCCAGCAAGCATAACCTCCTTGACCTCCACCTTCTATACGCATGAAGAGATACGTGACATAATGATTGGTCCAGACTGGGCGCCAGTCGAGGAGCCTGGGTTAGAATATTGATTTGTATATTTGTGTAATGTCCTCAGAGTCAACACGAAACAGGGTTAAAAGGCTTCTCAAGAAGCATGGACTAAGGGGCGTAAACAAGGCCAAGCGAACACCTAATCACCCAAAGAAGTCACACATCGTGTTGTCTAAGGAGGGCAACAAGGTGAAGCTCATTCGTTTTGGTGAGCAGGGGGCGAAGACAAACCAAAATGCAAAGCAAAGAGCTTCATTCAAGGCACGCCACAGAAAGAACATCAAGAAGGGCAAGATGAGCGCTGCCTATTGGGCCAACAAAGTCAAGTGGTAATGGATCTAACGCAATTCGAACTGCTCACTATCGCGGGGGCGCTCGTGGGTATGTGGCTGAAGTTTCAGTCCGACTTCACAACTCTGAAGTCTAGAGTCAAGGTTCTGGAGATGGATAACGGGGAGTTCAAACAAAAAGTAGATCAGTTGCTCACTGAGATTCAGGAGATCAAGATGCTGCTTGCAAGAAACCAAGTGCAGTGAAGACAGTAAAGTATAACAAAGGCGGAAAGCTGAAGATTAGTCAGAAGACTGCCACCGTCGATCCGCCAGCAGGTCATCACTGGATGGAGGAGAACGGACGGTACTTCCTGATGAAAGGAGAGTACAAGCCGCACCCAGGGGCGGTAAAGAAAGCC
>CEOE01049232.1_pt1 | contig 18762 bp, 13 predicted proteins | sample 530211 | NCBI WGS metagenome assembly CEOE01 (sample SAMEA2619779, study PRJEB7988) | marine metagenome | isolation source: saline water (ENVO:00002010), including
TTACGCGCATTAAGCAGCGAAAACCCTATGTCTCGCCAGTCGAACTACCATTGTTCGCCGCTTAAGGAATTCCGACTGCTTGCCACCCTGTAGGGCCGGATGGTTTATTCGGCACTACAGGGTGGCAAGCGGGTAGCTTGATAGCGACTGATTTACCGATACAGTATTGACACGGTTGCGTGCCCGGCGGCGGCGCCCTGCGCGACGCTGCGCGGGATATCGATCAGAAGCGTTGCAAGGGCAGGAACGACCCCGATGAACCAGATGATGCTGGCCAGTTCAGTCTTGCCGGCAACGTAAAAGGCAAGACCCGCGAGGAAGCCGGCCACGGACACGACCACGATTGCAGTTTTGACGCGGTTTGCGTTGGCGTGTTCCACATGGCTCGTTTTCCCTCAGATCAAGCGATCACCGCTGGTTCGTCGGAAAAAAGTCCTCCGGTTCCCACTCCCCTAGTACCTCCGCCATCATCGCGCAGGAGAAACAGGGCGTCGAGCGCCCGTTTCTCTGCGAGTCTTGCCCCCCTGTCGGGTCCGAGCACCATGAGCGCGGTCGCCCAGGCATCGGCATCGGCACAGCACCGAGCGACCACGGTGACCGATGCCGGTGAGGCGAGCACGGGAGCGCCGTGGTCGGGAGCCATGGTGTGTGATAGGCGGCGCCCCTGAACCTCGACCCAGTGGCGGTAATCGCCCGAGGTCGCCACGGCGGCATTGTCCAGGGCAAGGATGGCATGAGGTGTGCGGCGCCCGGGGTCCGGAGCCTCGACCGCAACTGTCCAAGGCTCGCCGTCGGACCGGAGCCCGAGCGCGCGCATTTCCCCGTCGATGCCGAGAAGGCCGTCCTCGATACCGTGGCTGCGCAGTGTCTCGGTCAGACGGTCGACACCGTAGCCCTTAGCGATGCCGTTCAGGTCGAGCACAAGCGGCGATGACTTTCGGACAAGGCCCGTGGCACCGTCGATCTCGAGCGCATCAAAGGCGGGCACCCGCTCGGCAGCCATCGCGGTCCGGATCCGCTCAGGTGCCGCGGTTTCCGTTCCGAAACCCCAGGCCATAACCGCGTCGCCCATGCCGATGTCGAAGGCCCCGCCCGAGGCGCGACCGATCTCCAGCCCGAGCCGCAGCACCTCCCTCAGCCGATCGGGCACTGACACCCACGCCCCCACGGGCGCTGCGTTGAGGCGCATCAAATCGCTGTCGGGTTTCCAGGTGGACATCTGCGCGTCCACTTCGTCGACCGCTGCCTGCAGGGCAGCGTGGACAGGCGCCGGATCAAAGTCCGCCTCGGCGAAGAACAGGGCCGACCAGCGCGTCCCCATGGTGGCGCCATTCAGCCCGTGGCGCGTCCTCTCAATAGACATCTTCGACATACCGCCCCTCCGCCTTCAGCGTCGCGGGTGTGAGCCCCACGGGTGCGAGAATCTCGGCCAGCGTATCGGCCACGCCCGCAGCCATGTCGCGGCCGCCACAGACCATCACGCGGGCGCCGTCTCGGATCAGTCGGACAACCTCGGCGGCGTCGGCACGCAAAGCGTCCTGGACGTAATACGGCCGTGCCCCGCGCGAGACGGCCGTGACGAGTCGTGAAAGTCGGCCCTCTTCCTGCCAGGCGGGTATCTCTTCATCGTAGAAGAAGTCGCTGTCCGGGTGGCGCATCCCAAAAAAGAGGTGGACGGGCCGTCGTCGCGCATTACCGCGCACGAACCCGGCCAGCGGGCCGATACCCGTCCCTGCACCGATCAGGATCAGCGACGCGCGCCCCCGCCCTGGCTGGAACCCTGGATTGCGACGCAGGAAAGCGGTCACCGCGTCGCCGGGCTCCAGGACGGTGAGTTGGCGGGAGCAGAGACCGTTCGGGTGCTTCTTGACCACGATCTCGACGAACCCGTCCCGGCGCGCGGAGGCGAGCGAGTACAGGCGCGGCACGAACGATCCCTCGGGCAGAATGCCGATCAGGTCGCCCGCGGCAAAGCGCGTGAAGCCCGCGCCGGTCAGCCGCTGCCGCAGTGTTGCGCGTGGCAGGGAAAACCGCAGGATCGAAGTCGGCGCCTGAACCTCGGTCCCGTAGTCGCGGCGCGAGACCAGCGTCAATGTCTCGGTTGCCGGCAGCACCGGCTGGTGAGCTAGGTGAAGGTCGATCCTCAGAGCCTCGCCAAGGGTGCGTCCCCAGCGCGCGAAGTCCTGCGGCGACTGACGGTCCACGGTGTCGAGCGGCATGAGTTCCGGCCACCCTTTCGCTTCTGCCGCCGCCGAGACTGCTTTGGCGTAGGCGCAATAGGCGGGGAAGCTGCGGTCGCCAAAGCCGAGCACGGTCAGCGGCATGTCCGGCGCATGATCGAGTGCTGCCAGACGGTCAAGGAAGCCTTCGGCTGAGGCGGGTGCATCGCCGTCGCCATAGGTCGCAGCCAGCACGATGATTCGGTCGGCGTGCGCGTAATGCTCGGGTGCGAAAGCCGACAGAGGCGCGGCATGGACGCTCTGCCCCGCCTCTGTGAGGGCTGCGTGCAGCGTCGCGGCGAAGCCCCAGGTGCTGCCCCCCTCGCTGCCGACGAGCAGGATCGTCTCCGCCAGGTGCGCAGGTTGGTTTCCGCTGATGCGCGGCCGACTGTGCCACCCGGCCAGCCAGATCAGCACGCCCGTTCCGCCCATAAGGGGCACGCCGAGCGCCATAAGACCCAGAAGCAGACCGAGCGTGGCTGCACCCTGTCCCGTGTGCAGCATGTAGACGGTTTCCGAGACGCGCTCCCACCCGGTCAGGTCGGCCCAGCTCAGCAGCACCCCCGTGCCCTGGTCGAGGTCACCGGTGCCCCGGTCCGTCTTCAGCGTGAAGACGTCGGTCGCGTCGCCGGGATAGGGGAAGCTCAGCGCGCGCAATTCGGCAACCGGGGTCTCGCCGAGCACCGCCACGTCGGTCAGAGCCACGCCGGTCTCGCCGCTCACCTTGGCCCGAGAGCCCGGCAAGGCACTGCCATCGGGTAGGAGATCGAAGGTGGAGGCTGTCATCCACAAGGCGGTGGCCGACGACAGGATCAGGCCAAGCACCGCGATCCTGACGATCTCGACATGAAGCCGGCCCGGCAGGGGCCCGCGCAGCGGCGTGAACCATCGCCGCCAACCTCCCACACGCCGCGCAACCAGCGCGGTACCGGAAAGCGACAGCACCAGCATGGCCAACGCGCCCGCCGCCATCGCGAAGCGCCCGGTGTCACCCAGGAATAGCGACCGGTGCAGGTTCGTGAGCCAGCGTTCTGTCTGGTTGAGGTCGGCTGACGCCACGCCCTGACCGGTCGCCGGGTCGATGACGACAGCACCTGGCATCCCACCCTCAAACCAGTAGGCGGTGATCCGTCCCGAAGGGGCGCGGCGGATTTGCTCAACGCCCGAATAAACTGCCTGGATGCGCGTCGCGAGGGCGTCAATGGTCAGCCCTGCCTCGGCCTGCGGTACCGCGAGCCGCTCGGCCGCAGGGAAAACCGATAGTGCCGCACCGCTGAGCGCGAGGACCGTAACGAGAGCTAGGGCCACGAGAGCCGGCCATCGGTGAAGAGCGCGGATCATGGCCCTGTCTCCTCACATTTTGTAGGTGAAGTCAGCGATGTATCGGCGCCCTTTCACCGGCGCGCCGGCTCCTGCCGTCGTCAGTGGCACCGCGACCTCGTTCGGGCTGTCGCGCATGTCCTCGACCGCGGAGTCGATGTGCAGGGTGTAGCCCGCATCGAACAGTGCGTCAGCGAGGTCGAGCGTGATCTCAAGCGACCGACCTGCGCCCACGCTGGCGCCCGTGATGCCGTTGACCTGGGCGGTGTCGCCGCCGGTTGCGCGGTACCAGTCGGACAGGTGCTCGTAATATTTCGACTTACCGCCGGCCATCCAGAGACTGCCGACATACGCGCCGGAATCGTCAGTGACATAGAGCGCGAGATAGGCACCATCGCCGCCGTAACTGTTCAGCGTCGTGGTCAGCGTCACCGGGCGCGCCATGGCCAGGCCGGGAAGTGTCAGCGCCGTGGTCAGCGCGAGCGTTGCAAGAAGCGATTTCATCGGGAGGGACCTTCTAGGGATTTGCGGGCAGAGAGGCTCAGTTCACCTTGACCTTCGGCGGTGCGCCGTTGCCAAAGAGCCCGTACTGCGGCGGTGCGACGGTGCCGGCGAGTGCGGGATTGCCGGCGCCCCCACGGCAAGTGCTGTCCTCGCAGTCGTCATCATCATCGTCGTCGTGGCCGCGCCGCGAGGTCTTGCTACTGTCGCGGTCGTTATCGTCGTCCTTGTTGCTGGCGACGATGAAGGGCAGCGCCTGCGCCCCGTCTTCGATGATTGCCGCGGCGGTTAGAGGACGCGCGTCGGCGGGGGCGTGCATCGCGCTCCAGGCCTGGAGGCCAATGGCCGTCGTCAGCGCCGTAGAGGCGACAAGAAACATCAGGGTCTTTCGCATGGCAGGGTCTCCTTTTCGTCTGCTGAGACCAATCTGCAGTCCTGACCTGAGGCGTTCCTGACGGCTTGACGGTTTCTGCTTCAGCTTGCTGTCAGGAAGAAAAATGCCCCACCGGGATGGCGGGGCGGAACACGCGCAGGATTGATCCGCCCCGATCTCAGGAACCGCCGCTTAAGCGAACTCGAAATGCTCGAAGCGCACCCGTCGCGGCGTCTGGCCTAGGGCAGCCAGACCCTTCAGGATCCCGTCCTTAAGACCCGTCGGGCCGCAGAACCACAGATCGGCTTCGCTGACAGGAAACGTCGCCGTTGCGATTAGCCGGTCTGCCGTCAGACGGCCATCCTGCGCCGTCGACACCACCTGGAAGCTGAATCGCGGGTTGCGCGCCGCTGCTGCCTGAAGAGTGCCCAACCCGATCGCCTCTTCAGGGGTGCGGACACAATAGACGAGGTGAATGTCGCGCTGTTCTGAATCTGCGAGGCTCTCTGCCCAGGCGAGGAACGGCGTGATGCCTACACCGCCGGCCAGCCAGATCTGCCGCGCGCCGCCCTTGCGGAAGTCGAACCGTCCGTAGGGGCCGTCGAGTTGCACGCTCATACCCTCGCGCAAAGTGCCGGTCACGTGCCGGGTCCAGCCGCCGAGTGCCCGGATCGACATTGTCAGCGTGCCATCAGAACGCGGTGCGCTGGCTATCGTGAAGGGATGCGGCTCCGACAGCCCTGCTTCAGGCGCGCTGAGAAAGGCGAACTGCCCAGGCCGCCAGCGCATGGCCCGACCCTGGGGCGTCAGCGTCACCTCAGTGGTGTCCCCGTGGCGGCTGACCCCGCTGACGGTGAACGCCCGACGCCGCAGGCGCGGGGCGACGAACTCGGTATGGAGCCAGGCGACCAATCCAGCGATGCCAAAGCTGTTCAGAAGCCGGGAGAGCGCCGGATCAACCCCAGTCGGCATGTCGACGAAGAATTGATGAAACACGACGATAGCGAAAAGAACGCCCATGAAGCGATGGCTGAACCGCCAGAGCTGGTACGGGATCTCCAGCGGGATGAACGGCAGCCGCCGGAACCAGCTGATCGCGATCAGAGCAAGCAGTGCGTTGAAGGCGAACTCTCCTGCATCACTGGCCACGTCTCCCAACCCGGTTTCACGGACCCTGTGGTCGAAGTCGGGCTCGATCAGGTCGTGCAGGATCATCAGGACCATTGCGGATATGCCCAGCCATTTGTGAACCCGGTACATGCGGTCCAGTCCGCCGAACAAAGGCTCCAGCAGGCGTGGGCGTGCGGCAAGGATCAGGGTCTGGCTCATGGCGACGATAGCCGCGGCCCCGACGGCAATTCCGATCGCCACACCAAAACCATATGGCGCATACGTAGCAACACCGAGCACGCCCGCCAGAAAGCACGGCAGCGAGACAAGCAAGGGTCCCAACGAATTCAGGGCGCCGCCCATGGCGAGGACGCCGAGGATGGAACGGCGGTCTGGCGTCGCGGGGGTACGGCTAAGGTCTTGCCCAGTATCACTCATCGCTGCGCGGTTTCCGATCCCGGCGCGAACGATCGTCACCGTGCTCCTCGTATTCGAGCTCGATCACCTGAAGCGTCGCGGGGTGGACCATCACTTCGATGCGGCGACCCTCGGCGTCGCTCCCATCGATCTCATAGCAGCCATCGTCGACCTTGATGCGGCGCACGGTCCAGCCGTTCTCTTGGGCCAAGCGCGCGACAGCCTCCCGTGGCTGCCAGTCGGCCATAGGCACGAAGCAGTCGTCTTCGGCGAGCGCTGCCCCGACTGGAAAGAGGGCAAGAAAGCCAATAATTGTCATTATCTTCTTCATGGGCCAAACTCCATCCTGAGACCATCTTCATGCAACTTGTGCGCGGTGAAACTGACGGGATCCTGAAGTCGAGGACCCGGCTGCGTCAGCGTGGCGTCAGCCAGATGGATCATGGAGAGTCATCGACGTAACGAACGGGACCGGACATGCGCACCCTGCTGATTGAGGACGACACCGTTCTGGGCGCCGCCGTGCGGGATCAGATCGACAGTGACGGCCACTCGGTGGATTGGGTCACGCGACTGGATGCGGCGGACGATGCCATCCACAGTGCCTCCTACGACCTGATCCTGCTGGATCTGATGCTACCCGATGGCCGCGGCATCGGCTTTCTGAAGCGCCTTCGTGCGCGCGGCGACGTCACACCGGTGATCATCCTCACCGCGCTCGACCAGGTGTCCGACCGGATCGAGGGGTTGAACGCCGGGGCCGACGACTACCTCGTGAAGCCGTTCGATCTTGCCGAGCTCTCTGCCCGGATCTGCTCGGTTGCCCGGCGCTATACTGGCAACCCTAACCCGCTGGTCACCCATGGAGCGCTCTGTATCGACCTCGCTGCCCGCAGAATCCACCGTGATGGCAAGCCGGTCCAACTGACCGCGCGCGAATGGGCCCTGTTCGGGGCGTTCCTCTCCCGACCCGGTCAGCTTCTTTCCAAAGCCCAGCTCGAAGAAAAGCTCTACGCCTTCAACGCCGAGGTAGAGAGCAACACGATCGAAGTTCATGTCAGCCGCCTGCGCAAGAAGTTGGGGGCGCAAGTTATCGAGACCGAACGGGGCCTCGGCTACCGGCTGGGGAAACCATGAGGCTGCCCCGGAGCCTGCAGGCACGGCTGGGGCTGTCCCTCGGCGTTCTGTTGACCGTCCTCTGGATCGCTGTCGCCTTCGTGACATCCTCGATCCTGCGCAACGAGATGGACGAGGTTTTCGACTCAGCGCTACAGGAAACCGCGCAGCGCATTCTGCCATTGGCCGTCGTGGATATTGTCGGACGCGAGGATGCTGGCGTCACCCAACGGCTTGGCGTGATCCGCGCTCACGACAAGTTCTTCACCTACATCGTTCGCGACGCCGAGGGGCGTATTCTGCTGCAGTCGCACGCCGCTGACCCCGTGATTTTCCCGGACTACGACGGGGCGGGCTTCCGCCAGACAGATACACACAGGCTCTTCAACGACGACGCGCTGCAGGGGACAATCAGGATCACGGTGGCCGAGCCCCTGGACCACCGCGCCGACGTTGCGAGCGAGATACAAATGGGCTTGGGGCTACCTCTGCTGATCATTGTGCCCCTGGCGCTACTGTCCATCGGTCTCGCCGTCCGGGCAAGTCTCTCCCCGCTGAGGCGCTTCCGCGATCGGATTGATGCGCGCAATGCGCAGGACCTGTCGCCGGTTCCGAGCGGAGATATACCGACCGAGATCGAACCGGTCGCGGTCACGCTGAACAGGCTACTTGAGCGACTCAAGGCCACCTTCGATGCCGAACGCTGCTTTGCCGCAAACGCGGCCCATGAGTTGCGAACCCCCCTGGCCGGTGCCATTGCCCAGGTGCAGCGCCTGCAGTCGGAGACCCGCGACCCGAGCATCGGGGCGCGGGCGGCCGACATTGAGGCCACGCTCAAGCGAATGACCCGGCTCTCCGAACGCCTCATGCAGTTGGCACGTGTGGAAGGCGCGCAGCTGCGCCTGGATCGAACGGCGGATCTCAACCTCGTCGCGCGCCTCATGGTCGACGATATCGCGCGAACCGGAGCGCCTGGCCGCATCGCCCTGACGCTGCCGGAAATGCCGGTGATGTCGGACCTCGATCCCGATGTCTTCGGGATCCTGTGCCGAAACTTGGTGGAGAACGCTCTGCGTCACGGCTCCGAAACCACCCCGGTAGCGGTCACACTGACGCCGGACGGGCGGCTGACGGTCGCGAACGAGGGAACTGTCCTGCCGCCCGAAACGCTGGGCCGTCTGAGCGCCCGCTTCGAGCGCGCGGGTTCGAGCACTGACGGCAGTGGGCTGGGCCTTGCCATCGTCGCCGCTATTGCCGAGCGTATCGGAAGCCCGCTGGTTCTGAGATCACCACGTCCGGGTGCTTCCTCGGGATTCGAGGCGTCAGTCATGTTGCCTGTGGACGATGGAACCGCTTCCACGCAGTCTGGTACTGCCACGCGCTGAGAAGTGGTGCGGCCGCCGACTGCTTGGGGTCGCTGCCGGCCGAATAGGACATCAGGCTCGGCAGGGTGGGAAGCGGCCATTTACCTCGATTTGTTCCATCCGCTTCTTATTGCGCGGGCTGAGCTACAGGATGAAGAATTTGATTGCCTGCCTACGGTGAAAACTCCGACCTACATTGGCTTTTTAAGTAGCATCGTAGTTTTTATTTATCGATGAGATGGCTTGTTGCATGAGCTCAATGGCTTCGACCGTCCTATCTGTCATCGCGCCCCCCCTCAATACCTTGATCTATTGGTCCCGATTGGATCGCAGTATCTGCGTCATCAAATCGACAGGGTCCGGCCCATCGCGGCGCTCTGGTCCACCTTCCGGAAAGGTCGTGCCAGGTTTCAATCCGTTTACAGTCACTTCGGCAAATCCGGTCTGGAGGATAGCGTCGATAGTTTCCCGCTCTTCCTCCGGTCGGGTGTGGATTTTTGCGCTCAGCCCCGCGATCAGGTCACAAACCTGAACTCCTGCACTAGCCTTGGAATTTAAAGACGTCGTAGAGCGAACAGGAAGTGGGAATTTGACCGGAGGGCCGTTAGCCACCGGATGCCACTGCTCCTTAACTTCCTTTGACATCAGCGCGTCCCACATCTCCTTACGCGCGAAAAAGCTGCTCGATTGATCGTGGAAAAGATCGAGCTCATCCGTTGCTCGTTCCGCCCAGTATGCGACAGAGGCCAGCATGGACGTGAGGTAGATTTCCAGCGTGTCATCAAACGTCGCGATATTACTGTGCTTGTGGAAGAGTTGCATGCCGACAAGTGCTGTGGAGAAAAAGAAGCGGATCTCCTCCGGCGCGCTACTGGCGAAGAGTTCGAGCTGAAACCGCAGACGTTCCAGTGCAGGGTCACTAGGTTCACGTGCAAACGCCAGGTACGCTCGGACTGTGGCGTCGTAGAGCTCGGGCGATCCAATCAGCGCAAGGCCGATGTAAATGTAATTGGCATACTTGAATGCGTAGGCATTCTTATAGAAATCAAAGCCGGCGTCGTAGGCGACTGGTTCAATCAGAAAGTCTATCATTTTCAGAAGAACGCAGAATTTCTTATCGACTTGCCAGACGAAGACATCTTTGGCCCGATCACCCAGCGCTTTACATATCGCGATGACTCCGCGCCGGTTGCGTCTCCAGACGTCGCTGAACTTGAGTTCAGCCCCTTTGAACCTTGGAAAGGCGTCATTTAGGATTGCCGCAGCTTCGACCTCAGAGATGCGGCACGATGCGATTACGAACAGTGGCTGGACCGGATCAAGCAAATTGCGTCCCGTATAACCAGACTCATCGAAAAAAATTGCCGTCATACCGCACCTTAATGAGAACGGGGCTACCGCGTCATATGGCGAATGTTGCTCACCCAATCGAACAGTTTCTCAAAAAAGACGCTCACGGCTTTGCTCAGATCGGCGCAGACGCGGAAGAAGTAGCAAGTCGATGAGCCTCTTCCGATCAGGATCACGCTGCTTCGTAAACCTGTCTTCCAAACTCATTGCCTGTTGCGGTTGTAATGGCATGCAGGCGCTGAGGATCATCACCCAAAATTGCCAGACACAGGCTAATCAAACACTAGCCTAGGTTGATTAACGCTGGCCAGCTGCTACACTTTTCGCGGGCTGGGGGAGAGTAGGCGCGTGTTTATTTCAGAAATCAGGATCGAGAACTTCCGCGCCTTTGGTTCGGCTGAAAGAGCCTTCGTACTACCCCTGAACCCCGGCCTGACAGCCTTAATTGGCGAAAATGACGCGGGGAAGACCGCCATAATCGACGCCATTCGCTATGTCCTCGGAACACGAGACCAGGCGCTCATTCGCGTCGAGGAGAACGATTTCCACCAAGCGCCGGACGGCGAACGCGCCGACCAGATCCTCATCCGGTTGACCTTCAGAGGCCTGACGCCAGACGACCGCGGCGCGTTCGCCGAATTCCTCACCTATGAACAGTTGGATGGGGCAGTGCAGACCGCCCTGATCCTCACTTGGGTCGCAAAGCGACGCACTACGGAAAACGCCTCCCGTCGCTCCGCCCCGCCCGAATGGAGGACCGGCGCCAAGGGAGATGGACCGCTGCTAGACTTCAGCGCTCGCTCGCTCCTGACGGCCACTTACCTACGCCCCCTGCGCGACGCCGAGCGTGCGATGAGCGCGGGTCGCGGGTCCCGCTTGTCACAGATTCTTCAGCACACCAACGAGATCAAAGATACTGGCGTCGCCTTCGATCCGACCACTGCGGCCTCCGTCGACCCAAAGACACTCAGCGTCCTGGGGCTTGGCGACTATGCGAATTTTCTGTTCAGCGAGAGCGAAGGGATAAAGGCAACACGTGAGAAGCTGAACGACCATTATCTAGCGCCGCTTTCCTTCGCGAATGATCTGCTTCAAGCTCGGATCGGTGTAAGCGGGCACACTGACGACGTAATCCGACTGCGCCAACTCCTGGAGAAGCTCGAGGTCGCGTTGGCACCGATCGCGGACGCCGAGAGAACACACACCCGAGGTCTTGGTTCGAACAATCTCCTGTTCATTGCGTGCGAGTTGCTCCTCCTCGCGGCTGAGAGCGATGGATTTCCGCTCCTCCTGATCGAGGAACCCGAGGCACACCTGCATCCGCAACGGCAACTTCGCCTGATGTCGTTCCTGCAGACGGAGGCGGAGAAGCTACGACCCGACGGTCAGAGAATCCAAATCATAGTTACTACCCACAGCCCGAATCTGGCATCGGAACTGCCACTCGAGAATCTTGCGCTGATCGAGGGCGGCAAGGCCTTCCCACTCGGCGAGGGCAAAACCAAACTCAGCAAATCCGATTACCGGTTCCTTGAGCGGTTCCTCGACGTCACTAAGGCAAACCTCTTTTTCGCCCGCGCGGTCATGATCGTCGAGGGTGATGCCGAGAACATCCTTCTCCCAGCCATCGCGCGCCTACTGGACCGAGATTTCGGGACATTTGGAGTTTCGGTCGTGAACGTCGGCGGCGTCGGGCTCGGGCGCTACGCCCGCGTGTTCTTGCGCGAAGACCCGGCTAAAGACGGCGAGATCGGTGTCCCCGTCGCGTGCATCACCGACATGGACGTCATGCCTGACAATGCCCCTTGGATCGTCGGCATCCTCAAAGAAGGCGAACCCGTCCCCGAGCGCCCGCCATCAAAGAGGCAATGGCGCATCAAAGCCGACTTCACCGAGGGAGAATTGGACATGCGGCGCAAGGACCGGACCGACAAGGCCTCCGGCCAGCGGGTCCAGACATTCGTAGCGAACGAATGGACCCTGGAGTTCGACCTGGCCTACTTCGGTCTCCTTCCCCACATTTGGGCCGCGACTGTGCTGGCGCTCGCAGATGACAAGATCCAAGCAGGGAAGATCACCGAAGCCGAGGTAATCAAAGAGGCAGTCCCGGAGTTTAATGCGCTGAAGGATCAGAAGCTCGATCAAGCGACCATGGCCCTACATCTTTATGCCAAATTCGCGCACGGGGGCGCGTCTAAAGCGATCGCGGCTCAGTACCTTGCCCAGCGACTGGAGAAGCAATTCGTCGACAAGAAGATGGACGCGGAACAGCTGCGGAAAATCCTACCTCCCTACGTCGTCAGCGCCATCGCGCATGTAACCGGGCCCTTCGACGCCCCGCCCGAAGAACTGGCGAGGTGTGAGACGTTACCTGATGGCTGAACTACTCGACGGAGTGATCACAGAGACCGAGATTCGCTGGGCGGCCAACCTTATGGGGCTCGGCGCGGATGGCTTCGCCCCCGTTGACGGCGACGACAGCCGGATGCGCGCCATCCTGGATTTTGAGACCGGCGACTACGAAGCATGCCCAGGCAGCGGCAAGACCACTCTACTCGGCGCGAAGTTAGCCATTCTCGCCGCTCGCTGGCAAAATCGACAGCATGGCATCTGCGTGCTGTCGCACACCAATGCTGCCCGCAATGAGATCGGTGACAAGTTGAACGCCAGTGCCACTGCGGGCTCGCTGATGCGGTATCCGCACTTCGTTGGGACGATCCACTCGTTCGTGAACGAGTTCCTCGCCACACCATGGCTTCGGTCAAACGGCTACCCGGTCCGCGTGATCGATACGCAGATCGCACTTTCCCAGCGTCGAGCCAAACTCGACTCTAATTGGCTCTTCGCCATGAAGAAGCGCCATCTCACGGATTTCGCGCTGTCCTACGAAAAACCGGACTTCACCGGCGGCAACAAAGGCGCCCTCGGGGTTCACACCGATTTCTACCAAGCGATGGTAGTGGCCAGTCGGCAGTCGAGCGAGGAGGGCTACTTCTGCTTCAACGAGATGTTCGTCTGGGCGAACCAACTCCTAGATCGCTATCCCGGTATCGCCGCCGATCTTCGCCGACGGTTTCCGATAGTTTTCATCGACGAAGCGCAGGACAACAGTGAAGAACAGGCCGCGATCCTGCACCGCATCTTCCGAGCCGGCGCCAATCCCTCGCGCATGCAGCGCTTCGGCGACTCCAATCAGGCGATTTACGCTGGGAACGACCAGGAGGGCGCCAGCACCGATCCCTTCCCATCGGGTCCGACGCACAAAATCCCGCGTAGCTACCGGTTTCCTCAAGCGATCGCCGACATAGCGAAGGGGTTGGGCGTCACGCCTCAGGATTTAGTTGGGGCTGGCCCGAGCCTTGGACGGGTCAAGTCCGAGGCCAAACCGTCGGCGATGTTCCTCTTCGACGATTCTTCGGTCGAAGCGGTGCTGCCGCGGTACGGCGCCTATCTTCTTGAGCACTTCGACGAGATCGAGTTGCAGGCTGGAGTCTTCGTCGCTGTGGCGGGCGTCCACGAGATGGACGAACACGACCGAATCCCGCGAGCCATGGGCCACTACGCACCGCACTACAGCGCGGCATGCGCGAAAAAAGAGGCGGCGCCCGCGACACTCGCTCAATTCTTGACGCGAGCGCGCTTCGAGATGGAAGGCGGGGGCAACACTCATGTCCTCATTAATGGGCTCGCATCTGGTCTGAATCGACTTGGTGAGCTTCTAGGCGCGCCTCCTGCTTCCAACGCCCGGAAGTCAGCGCACCGGTGTCTACTTGAGGCTTTGGAGGGCGCCGATGCCCATGGCGCCTATCTCAAGCTGATCGATATCACGCTGGCAGTTGAGGGACATTTCGCGCATGCAGGCTGGACCGCCGACGTCCTGCCCCACGTAGCGATCATCGCCGGCCATATTTCCAATGGCGCCGCGCTCACCGGTCCGGCTGGCGCGTTCCTAGCGTGGCCGGAGCAAATCGAGATCGAAGCGAATGACGGGGGCGACGTTCCACGGACTGACAATATCTTCAGCTATCCGCAGACCGAGCCCAAGGTTCACGTCCGGCTCGGGTCAATTCACTCCGTGAAGGGTGAGACCCACACGGCCACGCTCGTGCTCGACAGTTTCTTCCACAGGCACCATCTGAACGAGTTGAAGCCTTGGCTGCTCGGAGCACGGTCCGGAGGCTTAAAGCTGAAAAAGAAGGGCGCGCCCGAACTCGAAGGTTCTCGCCTTCTCGGCCGGCTCAAGCTTCACTACGTTGCCATGACGCGCCCGTCGCATCTTCTATGTGTCGCGATACGTAAGGACGCCTTCAGCGACGACGAACTCGGCGTGTTGGAAGGCAAAGGTTGGACGCTCATAGACTGTTGCGCAGCTTAAGCCGTCTCGCCTCATCGTTGACGGGTCCTCGATACACTGGCCGAAACTAAGGTTGCGCCTGAAAGTGGAACTTCCGACTGTCCTCCTGACATCAGTCCAGCCAAATCGAGAGTAAAAGCTGACCGTCCGCTATGGTCGCTGCCGGCCATTAGGCCATTAGGCTCTAGAGGCTCTAGAGGCTCTAGAGGGTGGGAAACGGTCGTTCATTCGAACGACCGGATGGAGCAGGCCGTGAGACGAGCTTTACCCTTCGGACAATTTGAGCGACTTGCGCAGTCGACCAGACGAAGGAAATGCCTTTGCAAGTACCGCACTTTGTTCTTCGTCAAGCATGTCTAAGATCTTGGAGTTTCGTTCAAGAGAATTTTTGCCGCCCAATCTAGATACTTGCTTGGCAACAGAATGAAATTCCTCTCCTGACACTGAAGGCAGGGATGCTATCAAGTGTTCTGCCAACTTACTCTTGGAGCTTTCCGAAGAACATGCGGCCCCTACTTGATCAAGTCGATTGATAAGAGAAGTTTTTGTTCTTGGTTTAGTCGTATTTTTCAGTTGCGCTTCAACTGAAGCCGGCGTCTCCGCAAGTTTTGCATCCGATATGCGTGCTAGAATACGCATCCGTTGCTCATCGTTAAGATTATCATCAGAAAGGAGCTTAATTACCAACGTCGGCTCATTATTGGTCAAAGCCGAAATCCATAATTCCAATGCTCCGTCCGGCATTTCAAGCAACGGTACAGCTGGCGAATCCAAGATAAGTAATGCTGTATTATATAGATTCTCTTCGTCAAAGGTCTTTGATGTATCAGCCAACAACGCGGATAGATCTTCATACATCAAATCTTCTGCCTGCGGTTCTGTGAGAATTGTCGCGATATTTTCTGGCGCCAGGACCGTCGCAACGAAGTTAGACAACGCTGAAACACAGCCTGGTTTCATACACCATACGATAGGCGTGACACCCGCAATTCCTTGATTGCTCGTAGCGCCAGACAGATCCCGCTGCGCAAGATCGCATATCGATTCATATACGTCGCTGATACCGGCGTTATGCGATTGCTCGCGAATAAATTGACAAGCCCTCGCTACGATATTGTCCGGCTTATAATCGCCGATTTGAGCGTCAGGCTTAGGCCATACACCGATCATGCAACGATGGGCGGTAATGTATGCGTTCGGCGTGCCGGCCGCATTCGCAAATAATGAGGTCAATATCTGTTGAACCTTCTCATTCGCCGCGAATTTGAAAACTCCTGCAGAAACCGGTAAGAGATGACTCAGGTAGGTAGCGTTATTGTGCATCTCGTTGATGCGATCCAAGAGTCGCTCGAGATGGCCATTAAGTGGCGCTTCAGACCATGCGACGTCCGGCATGGCTTTTACAAGTGTGTCATAGCTTTTAATCGAATTCTTATCGGGCTCATTCTCGTTGATAAGTGCGTCCACCTTCGTTACGAGCCGGTTTTTTCCATCCGTGTCAATTTCACCAAAATTGCGCGCCAGATAAGCCGAAACTGGTATCGGTCGAGCGGCGATCTCTAGCTTACAGAGCGCAGAAATGACCCTATCCCATGACTCCTTCACTTGCTCCTTCAGGATATCAAGCGCGCGCAGTGAAAATTGCACCCGGGACACATCCTTTGCCCACAGCAAAATGAGCTTTTCCAGCTCCGGTGCCGTTTCCTGATCAATATCAGCGCACCACCCCGAAATTAAATCATTAAACCTGGTTGCACCTTCAGGTCCATCGAGCGGCCAATTTTCTTCGTCTTGAATTTCTTTGCGGAGTCGCGTCGCGAAAGCGATGAGATACGTTCTCCTTTCGGCTGGAGTGGCAAGATCGCTATACGATGCAGCATCGCCCCAAGCGGCTTCAGCCGCTGTTTGTGATTGAACGCCTACCAAACGTGTCAATTGGCTCCAAAGTAACTCACGGCCTTCCTGTCCAAGCGCAGCGGTGTCTGCAAATATCGAAGAGATTCGTGGGAGAACCGCTGGTGTGAAATCAGGAGGGCGCTCTGCTGTTTCAAACTCGCCAATGACTTGGTTCGAATAGTCCGTTGCAAGAAATGCCGGAAGAATTGCGCTGTGTCTTTCCACCCAGGCTTCTAGATCAGTGAACGGTAATGTTTGCGACTCGTCTCCAAGACGGATTTCACGCTTCAACAACCAATCCTTTAGGGTCGCGTCTGAGGCCGCAGACAGGCCGTCGGACACCTTCACTTCCAAGGCTAAATCGACTGCATCCCTGACCGCGTCTATCACCTCAGATAGGTTAGGCTCGCCACCTGTAGCCAAACGCCAATCCAGCGGTTTCATGCTCAAAAGATCGGCGATAAATGTCTCAGCAACATCCCGCCGATCCTCAGCCGCTGCACCTTCAATGATTTGTTGGGCGCGGCTAGGTTGGATGTTCATACGAACATCCTTAAGCGCCACCATTTGTCGGATGAGTGGAGACAGAATTCTACGTTTCCGCTCCTGAGGTATCCGGTCTACTAGTGCCGCAAAAACACGTGCGGCATTGGTACGACGCGCCTCGGTTTCCTGCGGTAACGTCTCGCCAAAACCCTCCAGCAGCAAGACATCGTCGCCAGAAAGTTGCTTGTCGTCCAAGTTCCTTCCGAACCCCTCTAAAACTCCCTCAACATCACCGGAGACCAGACTATCAAACACTACCGCCGCGCTATCGCCGAACTTCCGTGTGATGGAGTCTTCGGCAAGTCGCAACAGTGGTTGTAATACAATCGGCCATCGCTGGTCGGCCAGGCTGGAAAGATAACGCCTGAGTTTTCGATGATCGGCGCGCACCTTGCTGGTCAACATGCCGCCCTTATCCGTATCGAGGAATTTTCCAAGCAGTTCCTGCGCTTGCGGCGCCAGATCCGATGGTGGCTTTCCGTTAAAGACGGTGCTACGGAAATCTTGTATGAGTTCCGGGCGATTTTGTATTGCATCATAGAAGTCGGGAAAATCAACTCGAAGCACGCATAATGCTGCCAGTGACAATGGGTGGTCAGTCACTGCGCCCTTGTACAATACGCCGGGTGCATTGGAGCCAATACCGTTGCGCTCTCGAAGGCTGCCGATCCACCAGGATTGTATAAAGGCGTTCAAAAGCTGAATAGCATTCCGGGGACTCTGTACATCGACATGGATCAGGCGATCTATAACGTCTTCCAGAGCAACTTTGCGTTTTTTAAGATCAGCGGCTACGCTTTCCATGCCCTGAAGTTTCTTAAGTGCAAAATCACGCATGTCACGCTTTGGAAACTGGGGAATTTCCAACCGAAACTGAAACAGACGATCTAGATAGCGGCGCGCATCCCCACGGGAGAATACAGCGCCGGGCAAATCGGGACTGCCGAGTCCGCTTCGTCGCTTGATTGCTTCTGCGACCTTGTCCTCGTCGCAGGAAATGACAAAAACGACACCGAAGTCATTATCCGTTGTGTTAAACGGCAACTCAAGAAACGTACGAATCGCGTCCAGGCCGGCTACCATTTCTGGTGCAGACAATCGATCAAGGTCGTCTACAAAGACAACTAAACGCTCGCATTTTTGCCCGATACTTCGCCTAAACTCAGCAATTTGATCTGTAAGGAGACGTTCATATTCTTCGGCCGACGTCGCGGGGAATGAAATAGATGTCTGGGGTAAAAAACGGGCAGGTGAGCGGACACGCAGATCAACGATCGTTTTTCCGAGCCAGCCAGTTAAAAGTGTTGCCGCTACAAAGATAGCACCTAGGGAATACTGTTCCTTGAGCCCGATCGACCATGCAAAAAACCACGTAATTGCTATGGCGGCAATAAAGAGCAACAAAAGGATAGTTGCCGATCCTATAAGTTGACCAAAAGACTCAGCGAACCACTCTTTAAACTGCCGCTTTTCGGGCGTAACCTTGTTCACTTGCTCGAAGAGTTCACGACGCAAAGCGGCTTCGTTCCCGCCAAGTTGTTTAAACGTTTCCCTTAGCAAGGCGCGCTTTAAATCGTGCTCGCCGCCGAAGCGCCAAGCGTTGAAGGATATGACATGGATGCGATCTGATCGGCGATTTCCAACGGTACCAGTATTGTCGGCTCCTAGGTCGTGCCGATAGAGTGCTTTGATCGAGCTTTTGCCAGTACCCCAGGGTCCAAGCAGCCCGATACTGAACGGCGGTCTGTTGGTCGGGGCTTCGATCAGATCCCTTAATGTGTCCGCGTAATCTTGGTGCCCGAACGCGTCCGAGCTCCGCTGCTCCAGCTCTTTGTCGAGTATGCTGGGCATCGCTTGTGGTTTTTTAGATGAATCATTCATTCGGTGAGATTCGCCCGCTTGAAGGTATTTTAGTAAAATGAAGTTGCAGTATCACTCCATCACACTAAATGGACAACAATCATTACGAGTGGGTTTTTGCTCGAAATGTTGACGCTATTTTATAAGCACTGTCCCCTCGGATAGCTGGTCATCTGAGGATGGATCCGTACTTAAACCCTGCCCAATGTAGACGATCTAAGGGAACGACCGCTTTGGGTCGCCTGTTGCCAAGATGAGCGCGAAGGCATTGAATCCCGTGACAGGAGGTAAGGAGCATTCTTTTGAGAGGATGCGACGATGCTTACCGACCATGAT
>CEOE01034968.1_pt1 | contig 18735 bp, 16 predicted proteins | sample 530211 | NCBI WGS metagenome assembly CEOE01 (sample SAMEA2619779, study PRJEB7988) | marine metagenome | isolation source: saline water (ENVO:00002010), including
CCGCTGCAGGGGCTCGACAACGTGATTCTGACGCCGCATGTCGGCGGCTCGACCGAGGAAGCGCAGGAGCGAATCGGCGAGGAAGTCATCCGCAAGATGATCGAATATTCCGATGTCGGCTCGACCGCCGGCGCGGTGAATTTCCCCGAAGTGCAGCTTCCGCCGCGTCCGGCCGGCACCCGTTTCATTCAGGTGCAACGTAATCTGCCGGGTGAGCTCGGGCGGCTGAACGACGTGTTTGCCGCCCACAATATCAATATCGCGGCCCAGCATTACCAGACGGATGGCGAGATCGGTTATGTCGTGCTTGACGCTGAGGGGCATGTTCCCGAGGCGGACAAGGTAATCCGCGCCGTGCGCGCGCTCGAGGGCACGATCCGCGCCCGGGTGCTTAACCGGGTCAGCTGAATCCGTCTCCCGGTGCTCCGCTCCGGGCTGCTTGGTGTCCCGATACTGGCCCCGATACTGGCAGGCCCGGTACCGGCAGGATAGAGTCGTGCCGGAGTGGGGGGACTGAGATGGATTCATTTTTGGATATGTTGCGGCGCGACGATCTGGTTGCGCTTGCGATCTTCATAACCTGCTGGTTTGGCTACGAGACCTTCGTGGCGGTCAGGATCAAGCGCGGGCATGGGCTACCGGCGGCCATGCAGGCCTGGCGGCGGGACTGGTTCGAGGCGTCGGCCACCCGGGAAAACCGGATCATCGATATCCAGATCCTGCGCTCGCTTGCCGGGAATTCGGCCTTCATGGCCTCGACCAGCATTTTCGTGGTTGGCGGCCTCGCTGCCGTCTTCGGGGCGTCTGAACAGGCCGTCGCGGTACTGAACCAGTTTCGTTTTCTTGTCGAAACAAGTCAGGACAGGTTCGGCCTGAAGATCGCCCTGCTGATCTTCATCTTCACCAATGCCTTCTTCCGGCTGGCCTGGTCCATCAGGCTGCACAACAATGCGGCCGTGGTTCTGGGAGCTATTCCGCAGCCGGAATTCGAGGATTTGCGGGAGATTGGCCGCGAGCGCGGCGGGGTTGCCGCAGAGCTCGCGAGCCTGGCGGCCCGGCATTACAATGGCGGTGTGCACTCCTATTATTTCGGCCTCGCGGTCTGCACATGGTTTGTGCATCCCTTCGCTTTCATTGCGGCCTCGCTCTGGGTCGTCGCGGTCCTGCATCGCCGGGAATTCCGCTCCCGGGCTCTGCGCACGGTGCGTCGGTCCTAAAGGTCCTTGGCAAAGCGTAACCCGTCATAGATCGACGCATGGATGTTGCGGGAGGCCACGGCGTCTCCGATCCGGGCCAATGTGAAACTGGCGTCCGGATTGCGTGCCGGGAAGGCGTCCTCGCCCCTGATCAGGGCCTTGTAATCCACGGCACCGAGATTGCGGGACTGCGGCTTCAGATCGAAATAAAGCTCGTCCATCGGCAGCGTGCCATGTTCGATCACGACATGATCGACGGCGCGGGTCTCCGTCCGCTCGCCGTAATCCGAGCCGAGCGTGGCTACAAGTTCGTTCCCGTTCCGAGAGACGCCGATCAGCCGCATGTTGATGGTGATACGGCTGGCCGACTGATGCAGCGCCTTGGCATAGGCGACATGGTTGAGGCCGCCGATCTCCGGCGCGAAAAAGCGCTCCGGCGTAACGATCTCGACGTCCGCACCCTTCTCGATCAGCATTTCCGCCGCCTGCATGCCGGGATGACCGCCATTATCGTCATAGACCAGCACCCGGCCGGTTGCCGAAAGGTCGCCTGACAGCACGTCCCAGCTCGAATGCACCAGCGCGTTGCCTTCTTCGAGGATTTCCGTGTTCGGCAGACCGCCGGTGGCGATAAAGACGAAATCCGGTTCTTCCGCCAAAACGTCCGCCGCTTCGGCGTAGGTATTGAAGCTGATCTGGACCCCGGCCGCCTCAAGCTGTGCCAACCGCCAGTCGACAATGCCGATCAGCTCGGACCGGCGCCGGCTCTGCGCCGCCAGACGGACCTGGCCGCCTGCATCCGGCGCGGCTTCGAAAACATGGACATGATGCCCTCGCGCGGCGGCGACCCGAGCGGCTTCAAGGCCGGCTGGACCTGCGCCAACCACGGTGATGCGCTTGCGTGGTCCTTCCGCTGGCGAAATGGTCTGCGGCATGGTCAGCTCGCGCCCCGTCGCCGCGTTGTGGATGCAAAGCGCTTCGTGCCCTTCGTAGATCCGGTCGAGGCAATAGGTGGCGCCGACACAGGGCCGGATATCGTGCTCGCGGCCCTGGCTCAGCTTCAGGGCAATATGCGGGTCTGCGATATGGGCGCGGGTCATGCCGACCATATCCAGCTTGCCCTCGGCCACGGCGTGCCGGGCCGTGGCGACATCCGCGATCCGGGCGGCATGGAAGACCGGGAATTTGGTCTCGGACCGGACCTCGCCGGCGAAATCGAGATGAGGGGATGCGGGCATCCCCTGTACCGGGATGACGTTCGACAACGCCGCATCGCTGTCGATATGGCCCCGGATGACATTGAGGAAGTCGACCTGGCCGGTGCCGACCAGCCGGCGGCAGATCTCTATTCCCTCATCCTTTGAAATCCCCTTGTCCCATTGCTCGTCGGCGACCAGCCGCAGGCCGACAATGAAATCGGCGCCGACCCGGTCCCGAATGCTGTCGAGGACCCGGCGGGTGAAGCGCAGCCGGTTGTCGAGGCTGCCATTATGCTCGTCTTCGCGGAAATTCGTCGCCGGTGACCAGAAGCCGTCGAGCAGATGCCCATAGGCTTCCAGCTCGATACCGTCGAGGCCAGCCGCCTGCATTCGTTCGGCGGCCGTCGCGTAATCCTCGGCAATGCGGTCGAGATCCCAGTCCTCGGCTTCCTTCGGAAAAGCCCGGTGGGCCGGCTCGCGCACTGGGGACGGGGCGAGGACGGGCAGCCAGTCAGCCTTGTTCCAGTTGGTGCGCCGGCCAAGATGGGTGATCTGGATCATCACAGCAGTGCCGTATTCGTGGCAGTCGTCGGCAATGCGTTTCAGATGCGGAACGATCTCGTCGCGATAGGCATGCAGGTTGCCGAAGGCGGCCGGGCTGTCTTCGGAGACGAGGGCGGACCCCGCCGTCATTGTCATGGCGATACCGCCCTTGGCCTTTTCCAGATGATAGAGCCGGTACCGGTCGGTCGGCAGGCCGTCCTCGGAATAGGCGGGCTCGTGCGCCGTGGACATCAGCCGGTTGCGCAGGGTGAGATGCTTGAGCTGGAAGGGCTGCAGAAGCGGGTCTCGGGTCATCGGCATCTCCGAGGCGAGAGGACGGGAAGCATGAGGCTAGCAGTTTGATGTGTTTGTGAATGCTTCAGGGCGACATGAATGCCGTTCCTAGAAAATTCCGGCTTCGAGGCCAGCCGCCATGCCGGCACCAAGATCGCGGCATTGCCCGATGAATTTTGGGTCAAAGGCGCCGCGGCAGACCAGCGGCTCCTGAACCGCGCGCCAGCGCAGACCGGTGGTGATCGACTGTACAGCCCGGCAGGTGCCGGTGCCGTCCTGACCGGCGCGCACGAAAAGCGCATAGGGCAGGCCTTCGGTTTTCTCCAGGCAGGGATAAAAGCAGCGGTCGAAGAAATCTTTCAGCGCTCCGCTCATATAGCCGAGATTTTCGGGCGTTCCGAGGATCACGGCATCGGCGGAGAGGACGGCATCGGGACCGGTATCGAATGGCGAGAGGCAGGTCACGGCAACGCCGCCGGCTTCCCCGGCACCGCTGTGGACCGCGTCAAGAAGGGTGCGTGTGTTTTCGGACGGAGCGTGCGCGACGATGAGGAGAGACTTGGTCATTCGCCAACGGTAGCAAATCCGCATCGGGATGCATGCTGCTTATTCTTGCCGATGGGGAACCGTTGGAATTCCGGTGTTCAGCCCCACATCGTGGCAGGGCCGCTTGCAGCCCGGCGGCGACCGGGTAGAGTTGCGGCCAACAGACGCAGCCGAGGCTGCACGACCGGAACCGGAGAAACACCGCCAATGCCCGACAGCCAGAACATCCCTTCGAACGATGTGATTGAAACGCTCCTGAACCGGGTCAGCGTTCGCAAATATACCGACCAGCCGGTCAGCGAGGAGATGCTCGATACGATCCTGAAGACCGCGTTCAGGGCGCCGACTTCCTCGAATATCCAGACCTACAGTGTTGTCGTTGTGCGCGACCAGGAACGGCGCGATGCACTTATGGCGGCATGCGGTAATCAGAAACATATCGGCACGGCGCCGGTCTTCCTCGCTTTCTGCGCGGACCTTACCCGGATCGAGGATGCTCTGGTCCGCAACGGACACAACATCGACAGCAACAATCTGGAAACCGGCCTGGTGTCCGCCCTCGATGCCGGGCTGGTCGGCATGTCCGCCTATCTGGTGGCGGACAGCCTGGGTCTCAAAGGCGTGATGATCGGCGGCGCCCGCAACAAGCCGGTCGAGGTCGCCAAGATTCTCGGCCTGCCGCCACGGGTCTTCTGCGTTTTCGGTATGTGTCTCGGCTGGCCGGCGGAAGCACCGGCGCAGAAGCCGCGCATGGATTACGACAGCGTGGTGCATTTCGAGCAGTTCGGCAAAAACCGGAGTGGCGCTGACGCAGCGGCAATCGTCGACAGCTACGATGGTGCGCTGGCGGAGCATTACCGCTCTCAGGGCCGGGAGACCACCGATGCGTCATGGTCCGACGATATGGACAAGAAATTCGCTCCGCCGCTCCGCGACGATCTGCGGGAACGGCTGAAGGAACTCGGATTCGATTTCCGCTAGAGCGGGTTAACCGCCGGCCGGACTTAAAGGGAGGACTGAACATGGACTGGAAAGAGCGCCGCCGGCGGTTCCGCGACGTTATCGAAGGGGACCGGTGCATCCGGCCGGGCTCCGTGCATGACGCCCTGTCCGCCCGGATTGCCGAGGATCTCGGTTTCGAGGCTGGAATGCTTGGCGGCTCCGTCGCCTCGCTCGCGGTTCTCGGTGCGCCGGACGTGATGGTGCTTACCTTGTCCGAGCTTGCCGGGCTGGTGCTGCGGATCAACCGTGCGGGCAATTTGCCGCTGATGGTGGATGCGGATCATGGCTTCGGCAATGCGCTGAATGTCCGCCGCACGGTGGAAGAGCTGGAGACGGCGGGGGCTGCCGGTCTCTCGATCGAGGATACGGACCTGCCCGAGCCATATGGCAGTGGCGGAAAGGCGCGGTTGCTCAGCCTTGAGGAAGGCGTCGGCAAGATGCGCGCCGCGCTCGCCGGCCGGCAGGACCCGGATCTCGTCATTGCCGGGCGGACAAGTGCCGCCAGCATCAACGGCGTTGCGGACGCCATTGAGCGGGCGAAGGCGTATGAAGAGGCCGGGGTCGATGTCATCTTCCTGATCGGCATCAAGACCCGGGCCGATCTCGATGCGGTCTCCGAAGCGGTCAGCCGCCCGCTGATCATTGGCGGGGTGCCGCCGGAGCTGGACGACTGGGACTATCTCTCGGCGCGCGGGGTGCGCATTGCCCTGCAGGGGCACCAGCCGATCGCCGCGGCGGTTGCCGCTGTCGAGGCAACGCTGCGCGCGCTGCGGGACGGCTGTCATCCGTCCGAAATCAAAACGCCTCTGGCATCGCCGGACCTGATGAAGCGTCTGACCCGCGCGGACAGTTATGAAGAGATATCGGAGCGCACGCTGGGCAGGAATTCGGAGAGCTGACAGGATGAAAGCCGAAGTATATCGGCGATTCGGGCCTGATTTGGAACGGGCCGGGAAATCTTGATGATTATCTATACGCGAAGGCCTCGACCCCGGTCTCTGCGCGCGGGTTCGGTGAAACAGGCCGGATCGAGACCGTTGTCGGGGAAATTTATTTAGAAAATGAAGTGTCTTTACAAATATTTAACGTTTCTCGTGTTCGGGCTGTTTTCTGCCGCGAAAGGCAACCTGCGTAACAGCCTTCGGTAGGATTGAAAAAAGTAGGCAAAGCGCCGATTTCATTCGAACAGAGAATAGGTCACTCTGCTTTCTTCTACGATGTAATCCGAGACTTGTGACTGGCAACTTGATTTGGTAGCGAACACCAAAAACCGCTCAATCGGCGATGCGGGGGAAACAGTCACGGCGATGTTGGACGGCGGATTTGCCGCGGCCATTCCGTCCGAACATCGCGGACCCGATCTCGAAATTCTGCATCGTACGTCCGGATTCGAGGCGGCGCTTCTGGATTTTGGTGTCCGTGGTCTTGAAGAGGTCGATCCGGGTTATCTTTCCCTGCTGAAGTCGGTTATCGCCAGCGGGGAGAACCGCAGCCGTAACCTCCGGGCGCGTGCAGTCGAGGGCGAGCGCTTTCTGCGTATCGATGCTTATCCGATCCGCGATGCGGAGGGAGCGATCTCCGGGGTCGCTGTCGTGGCGGCGGATAATGCTTCGACGGCCCGTCGTGAGGAAGCGATTTTGCGTAACCTGGAGCTGGAACGCTCGAGGTTCGACGATTATCCGGTCGGTACGACGGACGAGGACTGGACTGGTGCGCGGCGGGTGCTTGAGCGCTTGAAGCGGGAGGGGCACGCCGATGTTCCTGCCTATGTCAGGGCAAATCCCGGGATACTGCTGGATCTTGCCGATGGTGCGCGGATCGTTGATCTCAACGAGGCTGCGGTAAAGACCTACAACGCGCCGGATAAACGGACTCTGATCGATCATTTCAATCAGGCGCCGGATCTTTCTTCCTACAATCCGGAAACCGGGCTCTCGGACATTTTTGTCGAACTGCTGGCGCGTTTCTTCGCGGGCGAGACCAAGGCCGTGGTCGAAGGCTGGGACACGACATTTGACGGACGCCAGATCTATCTGCGGACCAGCACCAGCATCATGCCCGGCTTCGAGGATAGTTGGGGATGGGTGCTGCAGACGGTGGAGGACATCACCGACCGCAAGGAGATGGAGGACCAGCTCCGAACGGCGCAGGAGCGGTACGAGCTTGCGGTCGAAGGGGCGCGTGACGGACTGTGGGACTGGAACCTGGCCGGCAACGAGTTCTTTGCCTCGGCGCAGATGTGCCGGACGGTGGGATGGGGGAACGAGTCCCGCACCATGCCGGGCCGTGCCGCCGATTCATACATCCATCAGGAACACCGGAAGGCCGCACGCCGGGCCATGATGCGGAAGCTGCGCGAGGGAGCGGGGAGTTTCTCGCTGGAGTACCGGATCGAGGACCGTGACGGGGAGCCCGTCTGGGTTTCCAATCATTTCCGGGTGGTCCGCGACGCGGCCGGACGGGTCGCGCGCATGGCCGGCTCGGTAACAGAGGTCACGGCGCGCAAGAAACACGAAGACGAGCTGCGCGCGGCCAAGGAGCAGGCCGAGCTCGCCAATCGGGCCAAGTCCGAGTTCCTCGCCAATATGAGCCACGAGCTTCGTACGCCGCTGAACGCGATCCTCGGATTCTCGCAAACGATTGCATCGGAAATGTTCGGGACACTCTCGAATGACCGGTACAAGGAGTATGCGGGCGATATCCACAGCAGCGCGGTGCATCTTCTGGAGCTGATCAACGATATTCTCGATATGGCCAAGATCGAGGCGAACGAGTTCATTGTCTCCGACGATCTGTTCGACGCGATCTCGGCAGTCGGCCGCTGTGTCCGCTTCATGAGCGAGCGCGCTGCCCGGAAGCAGATTGAAATAGCCGTCTCGATCGATGAAAAGCGGCTTGCGATCGAAGCCGACCAGCGGATGTTCCGCCAGATTTTGCTCAATCTTCTGTCCAACGCGGTGAAGTTCACCGACGAGGGCGGAAAGGTCTGGATCGAGGGTGGGGAAATTGTCGACGGATATCTGGAGTTCCGTGTCGGAGATACCGGGATTGGTATGGCTCCAGAGGATATCGAGATCGCGCTGACGCCGTTCGGTCAGGTCGGCAAAGGCCGCCTGGTGGCGCAGGAAGGATCCGGGCTCGGCCTGTCCATCGTTTCCCACCTGATGGATCTGCATCAGGGAAGCCTGAGCATCAACAGTGAAATCGGCAAGGGAACGCTTGTGATATTGCGGTTTCCGGAGAGCCGGTTGCGTCAGATCTGAAGACGCATCCTGTGCCGGATCGCGGATCGGTCACGCTGGTGTGAAATCCTTTCATGTGCGGAGTTGTGCTGCATGGATTACCTCCAGCCTGACAGACTGGCAGATGTGCGAGGGTTCAGGTGGTTGAGGAAGCTGGGGTGAACGGTGTGGAGAACAGCGACGGGGAGCAAGCCGCCGGCGGTAAACGCGGATGGGCGTCCCGTCTGGTGCCGGTGCTCGGTCTCGTGCTCGCCATGGCACTGTTCTTCGGACTTGGTCTCGACCGGTATGTCAGTCTCGAGCTGCTACGGGATAACCGGGAACTGCTGACCGGTTTTGTCTCCGAGCACTATCTGCTGGCGGCGCTGGCTTTCATTGCGCTCTATGCCGTTGTCACTGGGCTTTCCGTGCCGGGGGCGGCTGTGCTGACGCTGAGCGGGGGCTTTCTCTTCGGGGCTTTTGGTGGCACGGCGTACGCGGTGATCGGCGCGACAATCGGCGCGACGGCAGTTTTCTGGGCCGCGCGGACAGCTTTTGGCGACGCGCTGCGTGCCCGGGCAGGCAAGGCGATCGGCATGATGCGCGACGGTTTCCGCCGGGATGCTTTCAATTACCTGCTATTCCTGCGGCTGGTGCCTGCTTTCCCTTTCTTTATCGTGAATCTGGTGCCTGCCTTCCTCGGCGTCTCCACGCGCACTTACGTGCTGGCAACCGTGATCGGCATTATTCCGGGCGGTTTCGTGTTCGCGACCGTCGGCGCGGGCCTCGGCAGTATCTTCGATCAGCAAGGCGAGATCGGCCTCGGCGATATCATGACCCCGGAAATTATCCTGGCCATGATCGGACTTGGAGTGCTGGCTCTGGTGCCCGTCGTCGCCAAGCGCTTCCTCGGCCGCCGCTAGACCGGTTCAGCGCCGCACCGCCCTGCCACGCCTCGTCCCGCTCCTCAATTCGATTGCGCTCTCCTGGTAACATTCCCATGTTAGACAGGACTTCTGACCGACGGAAATGAGTGATGGCGCAAAAGCACGATCTGAACTGGGACGATGATACTCCGGCACAACGGCGCGCCATCGCGCCCTGGATAGCGCGCCTTGGCGGATACGGCCTCGGGCTTCTGATCGTTGCCGTCGTGGCCTATTACCTTATCGGCATGGCTCTGACACACCGGATCTCGGATGATGTCGACCAGGCATTGAGCGAGACCACGCCGGGTGCAAGCCGCGCCGTGCAGATGGCAGCGGACCTGATCTATCGCGAGACCGAGCAGAACAGTTGGGTCGCGAACAACCCGTTCTTCCTGCCGGGCTACATGCTCGACAACATGCCGAACTTCCAGCAGGGCATCATCTATGCGATCAGCCGTTTCGCTATCGAAATGTCGGATCAGCTCGGCCGGACACGCGCCTCCAGCGAAGTCGACAAGGATTTGGAAGATGCCGCGGGGAAGTTAAAGTTTCCGGGCACCATCTGGCTGTTTGATTTCGAAACCTCCTGGGCACCGACCACCCCGGCGGAGAAGCAATATGCCGCCGCCCGCCGTGCGTTGATTGCCTATAATCAGCGCCTCGCCGCCGGTGACGCCACGTTCGAGACGCGGTCCGACAATCTGCAGGCAACCCTGGAGCGGATGACGGCCGATCTAGGCTCTTCCTCGGCGATCATTGACCAGCATCTGACGCATGCCGGCGGCTGGGGCATGGACACCAAGGTGGACGATATCTTTTACAACGTGAAGGGCCGCCTGTACGGCTACTACATGTTGTTGCGGGAGCTGGGCGTCGATTTCGACCGTGTGATTCAGGACCGTGACCTGGGGACGGCCTGGAATCAGATGCTTGCATCCATGCGTTCGGCCGCCGCCCTCGACCCGCTGGTGATCATGAACGGGGCGCCGGACGGTCTGATGTTCCCGAGTCATCTCTCGGTGCAGGGCTTCTACCTGCTGCGTGCCAGAACGCAGCTTCGCGAAATCACCAATATCTTGCAGAAATAGCTTCGTTTTTCGGGCTTGAAGCGGCTCAAGCGCCGTCTTTATCGTCTTTCTTCGACGCTTGCGCGGCCACATTAGCCGTGCCCAGGGCACTCAATTGCTGCTGCAACTGCACAATCTGCTCCTGCAGTGACTGTAGTGCATCTGCGGCGCCCTTGGCCGGATCCGCCGCCGGGCTGGCAGGTTTGCTCTCGGGTGCCCCATTGCCTTCGCCATCCTGCGACCGGTAGGGGTTGAACATGCCCATGGTCTTCTCGAGCATGGCCATGTTCTGCTTGCCCATTTCCTCGAAATTGGAAAACGGGAACATGCCGCCGAGCGCTTCCTGCATGTAATCGCGGGTGCGATCCTGATCCTTGGTGAATGCCGACATCGCGAATTCGAGATAGCGCGGAACCACCATCTGCAGATTATCGCCGTAGAACCCGATGAGTTGTCGCAAGAAACTGATAGGCAACATGTTTTGGCCTTTGCTTTCTTCCTCGACAATAATCTGAGTCAGGACCGGCCGGGTGATGTCCTCGCCCGTCTTGGCGTCGTAAACCACGAAATCCTGGCCATCCTTGACCATCTGACACAGGTGGTCGAGCGTCACATAACTGCTGGTCGCCGTATTATAGAGGCGCCGGTTTGCGTACTTCTTGATCGTAATGACCCCGGTGGGCGCCTCGGCAGACCCCTCTGTACCCGCGGCCGGGTTGTTCTGGGTCGTCTTCTTGCGTTGAGTTGCCATGCCGGTTTCCCCTTGCTTCCACCCTTGTGACCGTGTCCGATTTCGGATTCACGATATGCGATGATATTGCATTGCACAGTGAAAAGCGTATTCGGAAAATCCTTCGTTGCAATGCGAAATATTGCGATGATCTTTCCGGTCTTTGAAATTTTCTCACAGAGATTGCGGAAATCGCCTGTCCCGTTCAGGATTTGCCGGGTGGCGAAGGTGCCCTTAAAACCGGCGGAAAATTGGTGCTCAAGGAACGATGTCGAAGCAGGTCGACTACGATGCGCTGGCCCACAGCTTTCTTGATCTTTGGCAGGATCAGGCAACCCGGATGGCCCGTGATCCGGAAATGCGGGCTTTTGCGGAGCAGTGGATGGCCCTGTTCATGCCGTTCGCCCAAGCGACGGCGGAACCGGATGACGCTGCCGGAAGAGAGCATGACGGGTTTGCCCCGGATTACCGTGCAGGCGGTGCCGGCCGGGCGCGTGGCGCGGACCAGCCGGCGGAAGTCGGGCCGGGTGAGATAGGAGAGAAACGCGGTGTCGATGACGGACCCGAAGCCAAAACATCCGGAGCGCCCGCCGAGGCTGGGGCCGCGCCCCTTGCCGCTGTACCTGACGACCGCGATGCTGAACTGGAGCGGCTCGCGGCTCGCGTCAGAGAGCTTGAGGAGCGGCTTGCCTCCCTTGAATCCCGCCCTCGAGACGCTGCAGCGGGATCTGGAACGCCAGTTGAAAGACACCGCCGGGGAGACAGCCGGAAGCGGCGCTTCTGACGCCTCCGGGGGCGGACCTGAAGTCTCCGCAGATGGTATAGAAAAAGAGACCTGGAATGCCTTTGTCTCCGCTGTTGACCAGGCGATCCTGGAACGCAGCCAGGATCTGCTCGACGCGGTCCTGATCTATCGCCGCCATCCTTACGTTCGCGAAACGGAACCGGCGCCGGTGGCCTGGCGGGCCGGAAGCACGGCGCTTCTGGATTATGGAACGTGCAATCTCGACGGCCAGCCGGTGCTCGTCATCCCGTCGCTGATCAATCGCTATTACATCCTCGACCTTAGATCCGACCAGTCGTTTCTCCGGTATCTGGAGGGCTGCGGTTTTCGCCCCTTCGTGGTGGACTGGGATGCCCCCGGGCCGGACGAGGCCCGGTTCACCCTGACCGATTATGTCGCGGGCCGGCTGGATCAGGTGCTTGATGCCGTCCGGGCCATTACGGGAAAGCCGCCGGTTGTGCTCGGCTATTGTATGGGCGGGTTGCTTGCGCTGGCATTGGCAACCCGGCGCCAGGCCGACATCAGGGCGCTTGGCTTGTTGGCGACTCCTTGGGATTTCACTGCCGGTGCGCCGCCTGTCGCCGCGCTCTTGCCGCTTATGAGGCCATTCCTGACGGCGACCTCCGACAGGGGGCACGAGGTCGGGACCGATCTGCTGCAGGCATTGTTCCACATGCTGGACCCGATGCTGGTCATAAAGAAATTCCTGCGCTTCCGGTCGCTGGACGCCGATGGTGCCGAAGCAATTGATTTCGTCGCGCTTGAAGACTGGCTGAATGACGGGGTGCCGTTGATGGGCCCGGTCGCGGCCGAGGCGTTTCTTGACTGGTACGGTGCGAACACACCCGCGCGGCTGTGCTGGAAGATCGCCGGACGCACGGTAGACCCCGCCGATATCAGTCTGCCGACCTCGATTATTATTCCGTCACGGGACAGGATTGTCCCGCCGCCTTCGGCCGAAGCGCTGGCGGCGGCTTTGCCGCATGCCGAAACTATGCGTGTACGGCTCGGCCATGTGGGCATGATGGCAAGTACGAATGCCAAGAAAGCGGTCTGGGAACCGCTCGGGGCTTGGATGGAGGAGATAATAAAATGAGTAGCGTGGTGTCCGGCATGAATGAGGCGGACAATACAGATCCCTCGGAACGATTCTTATGTCTGCACGAGATCGTCGAGGCGGCGCAGCAGGCGCTGAGCGAGAATATCTGGAACTATCTGCGCGGCGCGACCGAGACCGAGACGACGATGAAACGGAACCGCCAGGCGCTGGACAGCGTCGCCTTCCGGCCGAGGGTTCTGAATGACATGCGCGAGGTCGCGGTCGGTGGCCGTCTGCTTGGCAAGGATCTGGCCCTGCCGGTCCTGCTGGCGCCGGTCGGCTCGCTGGAGAGCTTCGAGCCCGGCGGCGGCAAGACCGCGATGCGGGCGGCGGCGGAATTCGGCAATGCCCTGATGCTGAGCAATGTCGGCACCATTCCGATCGAGGAAGTTGCCGCCGAGGCCGACGGGATGCTGATTTCGGCTCTCTACAAGCGCGGCGACGATGGTTGGCTGGACGAGCAGGTGCAGCGGGCGAAGGATGCCAAATGTTTCGCGGTCTCCCTCACGGTGGACAGCGCCTATTACAGCCGCCGTGAGCGTGATATCGCGGCGCGTTTCGTCAAGCCGTGGCGGGCTGGGTCCGGGGCGGACTGGCAGGCGGCTCTCAACTGGAAAGACGTGGAGCGCTTCAAGGAGAAGTACGACATTCCGCTGATCCTGAAGGGAATCGCCACGGCCGAGGATGCGGTCATGGCCGTCGAGCGGGGTGTGGACGTGGTCTATGTCTCGAACCATGGCGGCCGGCAGCTCGATCACGGGCGCGGGTCGCTTGATGTGCTGCCCGAGGTGGTGGATGCGGTTGCCGGCCGGGCCGAGATCGTTGTCGACGGCTCGATCCAGCGCGGTACGGACCTGGTGAAGGCCATTGCGCTCGGGGCTAATGCCGTTGGCATGGGGCGCCTGTTCTGTTGCGGACTGGCGGCGGCCGGCGATGCCGGAGTGGTGCGCATGCTGACGTTGTTGCGGGACGAGGTGCGGACGGCGGTTGCCCTGCTTGGCGAGAACAGTCTTTCCGATGTCAGGGCAAGCCATGTGCATCCAGCACCTCCTGCCGCCGATCCGGATGTGTTCAGTGCGTTTCCGCTGATCGGTGCTTACCCGTCATAATTTTGATCTGGCGCAAAGCGCGGGTCACAGTTTGCGTGTACTGATCTATTGTGTGACGGTGCCTGACAAGGGGTGTCGTCACGCGATGGCCTCTGGATTGACGAGGGACGCCAGGAGCGGCGCCAAGGGAGAAAGAGACTATGACCGATGTGGTAATTGCCGGGGCCGCACGGACCCCGATCGGAGCGTTTGGCGGCGGCCTGAGTTCCCTGTCGGGAGCGGATCTGGGCGTCATCGCCATCAAGGAAGCGCTGAGCCGCGCGAAGGTCGATGCAGGCGAGGTCGACGAGGCCATTCTGGGCCAGGTGCTGACAGCGGCCGCGGGCATGAACCCGGCCCGTCAGGCAGCCATCGGGGCCGGTATTCCGCAGGAACGCACGGCGATCACGATCAACCAGGTCTGCGGCTCCGGTCTGCGTGCCGTCGCCCTCGGCGATCAGGCGATCCGGGCCGGTGACAGCAAGATCGTGGTTTGCGGCGGTCAGGAAAGCATGAGCAACGCGCCGCATGCCCAGACCCTGCGCAACGGTTACAAGATGGGCGATGTGCAGCTCATCGACACCATGATCAAGGACGGGCTCTGGGATCATTTCAACGGCTATCACATGGGCAACACGGCGGAGAACGTCGCGGCCAAGTGGCAGATTAGCCGGGATCAGCAGGACGCTTTCGCGGCGGCTTCGCAGAACAAGGCCGAGGCGGCCCAGAAAGCAGGCAAGTTCAAGGATGAGATCGTTCCCGTAACGATTTCCGGCCGAAAGGGCGACACCATCGTCGACATGGATGAGCATCCGCGTCACGGCACCACGATCGAGGCGCTCGGCAAGCTGCGTCCGGCCTTCACCAAAGAGGGCAGCGTCACGGCCGGCAATGCGTCGGGTATCAATGACGGCGCGGCAATCGCCATCCTGATGACCGGGGACGAAGCGGTGAAGCGGGGCATCACGCCGCTTGCCCGGATCGTCTCCTTCGCAACGCGCGGTGTCGATCCGGCGATCATGGGCTCCGGGCCGATCCCGGCAAGCCGTGCTGCGCTGGAGAAGGCCGGTTGGGCCGCCAGCGATCTCGACCTGGTGGAGGCGAACGAAGCTTTCGCGGCACAGGCTTGCGCGGTGAACAAGGATCTCGGCTGGGACCCGGAAATCGTGAACGTCAATGGCGGTGCCATCGCGCTCGGACATCCGATCGGTGCGTCCGGCTGCCGTGTCCTGATCACGCTGCTGCACGAGATGCAGAAGCGGGATGCGAAGAAGGGCCTGGCAACGCTCTGCATCGGTGGCGGCATGGGTGTCGCTCTCTGTGTCGAGCGGGACTGAATAGGCAGTCACAAGACTACCTGAGGCGGAACCGGAGGGGCCGGTTCCGCATTTCTCTCAATATGAATTGGCTAAATCAAAAAAACTGGAGGGAACAATGGGACGCGTCGCAATCGTAACGGGTGGGACCCGCGGTATAGGGGAGGCTATCAGCCTCGGTCTGAAAGAGGCGGGCTGCACGGTTGCCGCGAATTACGCGGGCAATGATGAGCGGGCAAAGGCGTTTACCGAGCGCACAGGCATCCCTTCCTACAAGTGGGATGTTTCCGATTTCGATGCCTGCGCGGCGGGCGTGAAACAGGTCGAGGCCGATCTCGGCCCGGTGGATATCGTGGTCAATAACGCCGGCATCACCCGGGACGGCACGATCCACAAGATGGATCACAAGATGTGGCAGGAAGTGATCGACACCAATCTCGGCGGTTGCTTCAACATGTGCCGCAATGTGATCGACGGCATGCGGGCCCGGAAGTTCGGCCGGATCGTCAATATCGGCTCGATCAACGGTCAGGCAGGGCAGTACGGTCAGGTCAACTATGCCGCCGCCAAATCCGGTATCCATGGTTTCACCAAGGCACTGGCCCAGGAAGGCGCCCGGTCCAACATCACGGTGAATGCCATCGCGCCGGGTTATATCGATACCGATATGGTCGCGGCCGTGCCGGCCAACGTGCTGGAGAAGATCGTCGCCCGGGTTCCGGTCGGCCGTCTTGGCCATGCCGAAGAGATTGCCCGTGGTGTGGTCTTCCTCTGCGCCGACGATGCCGGCTTCGTCACCGGATCGACCATGTCGATCAATGGCGGCCAGCACATGTACTGACCCGATGCGGGCCGGTTTTCGGCCTGCATCCACCTTCCGTCAGCTGAGATAGAGGAGAGCTTCATGAGCGCCACGGTCACGCCGGTTGCTTACGAAGACGCGTCGGACGAGGTTCGCGCGGTCTATGACGACATCATGTCGTCCCGGAACATCGATTTCATTCCGAATGTGTGGCGCACGCTGGCGTCCCACCCGCCGACACTGGCCCGGGTCTGGTACGGGCTGAAAGAGGTCATGGCGCCGGGCGCCCTCGATGCCCGGACGAAGGAAATGATCGCGGTCGCGGTTTCGGCGACGAACGGCTGCGAATACTGCACCCGTTCGCACACCAGGCAGGCGCGCGGCCATGGCATGACCGAGGAAATGTACGGTGAGCTGATGGCCGTGATCGGCATGTTCAACCAGACCAACAAGCTGATCGAGGGCTATCAGGTCGAGGTCGACGAATTCCTGAAAGAGGTCTGAGGGTCCTGCCTCAGGCCTTTTTCGGCATCACGTCGAGCCGGACCACGGCGCCTTCCAGATCCGGCGACGGGGCCGGGTAGTAATCCATTACCAGAGGATCATGTCCGGGCACGATGTGGTCCGGGCTGTCCGCCAGCAGTTCCATGGTATTGAACCCGGTCATCATCGAGCCGAGGTCGTAGCAGATCACGAACGGTTTGCGTTCCCGGACATTCTCGTAGAAATGAGCGCAATCGGAAGCCAGCACGACCCAGCCGCGCTTGGTGCGCACACGCACGCACATCAGACCGGCCGAATGGCCGCCGATCTTGTGGATGCTGAGGCCCGGCGCGAGTTCCGCATCGCCATCATGGAACTTTGCCTGCCCGCCATAGACCTTACGCACCATGGCGACCACGTCCTCGACCTCGAAGGGTTTCTGCACGGCTTCGAAACACATGCACCGGCCGGTGGCGAAGGACATTTCGGAATCCTGGATATGGAATGTCGCCTTCGGAAACTCGCCGATCCCGCCCGCATGGTCGTAATGCATGTGCGTGATGATGACGTCCTCGACCTCGGCGGCGTCGATCCCGAGCAATGCCAGCCCTTCGGTCGGCGACCGCAGCAGCGGTGAGCCGCGCTTCAGCGAGGCAACCTCGCCGAAGCCGGTGTCGACGACAAAGGTGCGCTCCTCGTTCCGGATAACCCAGACAAAGTAATCGAGCGGCATTGGAACGTCATGGGCATCCGGGAAGACAAAGTTTTCGTTTCGCATGCGCTTGGCATTATGGGCGTAGCGCACTGCGTACACTTCGTAAGTCTGCTCGTTGCTCATTATGGTTCCCCCTTAGAAATCGTTTCTGATCCGGTTTATTTTAAGTAAGCCAGTATGGCATAGCATTGCCAGCCGGGAAAAAATATGGAACAAGTCACTTTTGTGTTGAGAAATCAGAGATTTAGACAATTGATGGAAAATTTTAACGGAGCTTTAGCTAAAGTCTGACAATACGGTCGCAAAAGATGGCTGACGCCAGACAAGGAAACGACGGAAGGACGAGAGCAGATGTTCTCAAGGTTGAACGACATGAAGTTTGGCGTGAAATTGTTGATCGGCATCGGCGGGATTCTGATCCTTCTGGTTCTTAACAGCGCGGCGTCATTTTTTGGCTTGTGGCAGGCTGGCGGTGCCCTGACCCGTTATCAACAATTGACGAACCAGGCAGCCCAGGTGACTGCCGCACGGGCGGATCTGCTTGAGGCGGCGGCCGAAGTGCAGCAATACCTGATCGATGGCAGTACGGAATCCGCCGATAAGGCGAAGGCGGATATCGCGGGTGTACGCCAGGATCTCCAGATTGCGGAGAATGGTGCGACAACCGACGAGGGGCGCGCCCGTCTTGCCGGCATCAAGGACAGACTTGCCAGTTACAGTGCGATTTTCGAGACCGTTGTCGAGAGCCGGGAACGGCGCGACGTGGCCAGCGCCGAAATCAACAAGCTGGGCTCCGATCTGGAGAAAAAGCTGACGGCGATCATGGCGGAAGCCAACGAGGCCTATGATGCGGAACTGGCCTACAAGGCCGGACAGGTGCTGCGCAGTCTGCTGATCCAGCGTGCCGAGCTGAATCGCTACCTGTTGGATCAACAGGCGGAGACATTCGCTCTGGTCGAGGCCGAAAAGGCACCGCTCGATACCAGCTTCGAGGATCTGCTTGGAAATCTGCAGTTCGGCCAGGACGACGAGTTGACCGAGGCGCTGAAAACAAGTGTTGCCGCTTATCAGCAGGGACTGCTGTCGGTCCGTGATCTGGTTGTTTCACTCAACGGTATTCTCGCCGAAGAGCTGGAGCCTGCCGCTGCGGCCATTCTTGCGGATGCGGCCGGTGCTTATGAGTCGATCCGGGACGAGCAGACCACGATCGGCACGGAAGCCAGGGACGGAACCGAAAAGACGGAAATCCTCTCGGTTGTGGCGACGCTGGTCTGCGTTGTGATCGGGCTGGCAGCGGCCTTCCTGATTGCGCGCGGTATATCCCGGCCGGTGAAAGCCCTGACCGATGTGATGGGGCGGCTTGCCGCCGGAGAGTCCAGCACCGAAGTGCCGATGACGGAGCGCGGTGACGAAATGGGCGAGATGGCCAAGGCGGTCATGGTCTTCCGCGAGAGCATGCTGAAGGCGGAAGAACTGCAGGAAGCTTCACGCAAGGATCAAGAACGGCGTGAGAAACGGACCCGCCGGATCGAGGAGCTGACGAGGAACTTCGACAGCACGGCGACCGAAACCCTGACATCCGTCTCCGAAGCGGCGGAAAATCTGCGCGGCTCGGCCAACAGCCTGACCCAGACGGCGGACCGGTCCAGTAACATGGCCGGCATGGCATCGTCCGCCTCGAACCAGGCGACGGAGAATGTGCAGACGGTGGCCAGCGCCGC
>CEOE01056717.1_pt1 | contig 18597 bp, 9 predicted proteins | sample 530211 | NCBI WGS metagenome assembly CEOE01 (sample SAMEA2619779, study PRJEB7988) | marine metagenome | isolation source: saline water (ENVO:00002010), including
CCTTTCCATGTATCTTGAGGAAAGAGGGAAATCATATCCAAGTCAATTTCACCTTCTCCTTGGAAGGTGATTTTGACCTTTGCTTTCATTTCTGATTTATTAACGGTAAATGTGGATTCATAGGTTTTCCAGGAATCGCTATCAGGTGAAACTACTGTCTCTCCCAATACATTGTCCAAAGAATCTATTACTTGGAGTTTGATTTTTTGGATATCCCCGGAACGCTTCGCTGCATTTACCGAGAAGTCGTATTGAGCACCCTCTTTAACTCCCATTCCACGGAAGCCTTCATTTATAAGTACATAGCCCTCATCATCCTTTACCTCAACACGGGCAAAATTATGATTGGTTCCTTCTTCCGAATATTTGATGACGGATAAAATTCCCGACTCATTGTTATAGGAATGCCTATCACTATTGGGTTCTACCCAGCCCGTTTTGGGCAAGGTAAACTCAAAAGAGCGGTTTTTGATCATTTCGGCGTACAACCCACCATCTGCGGCAAAGTTGATATCCTCAAAAAAGATTCCGTACATCGTGGGTTGAATCTGAATTCCCGTATCAGTTAGGTCAACTACGAGATTTCGTTCAAGGGCACCTGTACTTTCGGAACTATCCGATTTTTGATCTTTACAGGAAAAAAGGCCTGCAACCAGAACCAATACTAAAAGTTGTTTAAATGAAAGCTTCATTTTGTTCTATTGATATTATTAATCTTCTTTTGTAGGCAACCACACCTTCATTTTGCCAATACCACGGTTGGACCATACATAGTATGGGATAGCTGTCATCTCCTCATTGGATACAGTGTTCACACCACCTAAAAGGTCATCATTCATTTGAACATTGAATTGCTCATCTGATGTTAAACCAATCTGCTCGAAGTTGTTTTTGTTATCGACCTCTTCAATGGCATACACAATTGGACCATACTCCAACGACATTTTTCCTTTATCTTCCTCAACCAAAGGATTTGCAATTACCTTTCTTACTTCCATTGGGAAATCCAAGGTTACAACATCACCACTTTCCCAAGTTCTTGTAATGGCAAAGTATCCATCTTCTTCTGCAGCTTCAACTGTCTCACCATTTACACTAACCACGTTGTTTTCGTCCATTTGAGAAGCATAGTGATATAAATCACCAGGCAATACCTCATTTCTGGCCCATCCTGGAATTCTAAGCTTAATAGTAAACTCACCAGCCTCTTCTGGTTTTACCGTAAGTTTCACTTTACCATCCCATGGGTAGGTGGTTTCTTGTGACAGATCAACTTTATGGTCTTTAAGGCTAACTTCAGCATCATTGGAAGCATAAAGATTTACAAATAGGGTATTTCCTTGTTTGGAATAGATCAAACCAGGCATAGCTGGAATGAAACGAATCACATTGGTAGGACAGCAAGAACAATCGAACCAATCGGATCTAGTACAAGCTCCTTGATTGAATTTATATACTCCATCCGATTCCAACGCATTCGGGTAGAAAAACTTTTGACCGTCCAAAGAAAGACCTGAAATCAGTCCATTATAAAGGGTACGCTCGATTACATCAAAATATTTGACATCGCCGGTCAAATTGTGTAACCTATGGTTCCAATATACATCTCCAATAGCGGCACAGGTCTCGTTATAGGCAGTAAGGTTGGGCAATTCGTAGTTTTCGCCAAAAGCTTCTCCTTCGTGCAATGCGCCAATACCGCCGGTAACGTACATTTTCTTGTTCACCATGTTGTCCCACAAAGCATTTACAGCCTTCAAATAAGCCGTGTCCTTTTCAATGGCGGCAATATCCGTCATTGCAGCGTACATGTACACAGCACGTACAGCGTGACCCACTACTTCGTCTTGATCCACAACTGGAACATGATCTTGTGAATAAGGTCCAAAGAGCTCATGGTTTTCTGGATCTCCACGGTGATCCAAGAAATATTTGGCTAAATCCATATACTCTTTCTTTCCTGTAACCTGATATAATTTAATCAAACCAGTTTCAATAATCTGGTGACCTGGAACGGCAGATATTTTGCCTTCACCATCACCAAAGGTCTCTACCATTAAATCAGCATTTTTAATGGCAATATCCAAGAAGTTCCTTCTGCCCGTAGCTCTGTAGTGAACTACCGCAGCCTCGAACAAGTGACCCGCATTGTACAATTCGTGGCTCATAAAAAGTGACTCCCAACGCTCCCCGTTTTTTACTTCTACCCACTCTGCTGGTGGATTGGCTGGGTCAATGGTTCTCCATGTGGTAAGGTAACCATCCTTTTCCTGTCCGACTTTAACAATGGACACCAAAGAATCCATCAACTTTTCCAGTTCTGGATTTGGCGAACTGATCAAGGAATTCGAAGCACCTTCTATGATTTTATAAACATCGGTATCATCAAAAGGCATTTCACCTCTTACGGTTCCCTGCAATTCTCCTCCAGCGATTAAAAAGTTATCAAACCTTCCTTCTTCCTCACATTTTTCAATGGCATACTCGATAGTTTTGTTCTGTACTCGTTCTATGATAGGGAGCCAAAACTCATCCTTGAGCTTTACATTTCTGATATCGACTGCTTCAATAGGGTAGCCTGTGGAAGTTACGGCCATTTCAGGTCCTTTCTGTTCAACTACCTCTTGCTTGACTTCTTGCTTACAGCCAATGAATAGTCCAATGGCAGTAGCGGTTAATAGTATGTGCTTGATTGTTCTCATTGTCCTTGATTATTAAAATTTACCTTTATTATGTGTCCAGTTTGTTTAAAATGTAATTGTTCTAGGCATACCTCCCGGTGATAGCCTGCGGCATCTCCCATATTGATGCCATTTGGAACCGAAAATCGGTGATATACGATATGCCAATCATCCGTGTCCGGAACATTGATCACCGAATTATGACCTGTTCCATAAAACCCTTTTTCAGGTGCTTTCTCCAATACGATATTATCTTCAGGAATCGTCAATGGTCCCGTTGGATTTTCCGACATGGCATACCTGACCTTGTAATTGGGGCTGCGGGTATCGTCCTCACTCCACATGAAATAATATCTTCCATTACGATAAAAAACTTCTGTTCCTTCCCTGTAGGTAGCATCTGGAGTCAGTACTTTAATGGTTTCCTTTTTTATGGAGACCATATCGTCGTTGAGTTCCGCTACGGCCATATAGCCGTTGCCCCAATAGAGATATGATTTTCCTGTTTTGGGGTCTGTGAATACGTCCGGGTCTATTTCTTGCCCTCCTTTAACCCCCTTGGGTTTAAAATCAATTAAGGCTTTACCTGAATCAATAAATGGTCCATCGGGATTATCGGATACAGCTACACCAATTTTTTGGGCCGCTGTGAAGTAATAATAATATTTGGTCTCGCCATTGGTGACTTTTTCAATGGCAGAAGGAGCCCATGCATTTCTACCGGCCCAGGTTACATCTTTTTTTAAGTCCAGAATCACTCCTTCATCTTTCCAATCCTCAAGGTTATCCGAAGAGAATGTCTTGAAATAATCCCCACTCCAACCAGTAAAACCATCGGATGTTGGATACAGATAAAATTTATTGGTCTTATTGGAATACAAAATTTCAGGATCGGCATAATAGCCTTCCACAATTGGATTGCTCTTTAGTTCGGGATACTCCGAAGGTTTGCCCCATTTACCGAAAAGGCGTTTCAATTCGCTGCGTGTTACCGGTAAAACAGTACCGTGGCGAGGATGAAAATCCATGGATATTTGATCATCAATAATTTCAAAGTCCTTCAAATTGGTGCTGCTGGTAAATTGGTAGCTCCCTTTCATGTACACATCATACATCAAAATGTAGGATTCCGTATTGTTCAGCTTAAAAATTGAAGACCCTTCCACAGCTTCGGTAGTCTGTTGTTTATAATCGTCTTCCTCTGCCCAATTTCCTGAGGTCAAATCCTTGGTTGTTGCATGCTTTATGCCATTTCCGTGTCCTTCGGTTTTGTAGAACAAATCATACACACCATCCTTCTCTACAATATCGCCATCAATACAGGATTTCCCATTTTTGGGAAAGAACAATTGCTGTGGCTCACTCTCCAAATCGGTAAAATCCTCGTTAGCGTATGCATAGTATATTATATCTGGCTCATTACCATGTTTCATGGAGAAATACACCATGTACTTCCCAGCCTTTTTATCGTAAACGGTTTGAGGTGCCCATACACGTTTCAAATCTTCATGTCCATCGAACCTTTCCTGAATATTCACTACACTGGACTCCCAATTGACAAGGTTGTTTGATTTCAACAATACCATGGCCCTGTTGGAGTCCCATCCTTTATGTGATGTCATGTCCGTAACAACCATGTAGAACATTTTTCCGTCCTCGCCTCTTAGTATATGTGGATCCCGTACTCCTCCTGTAGAACTGATTTGTTTTGAATCCAATACGGATTCGTTGTCATTGAGAGCATAATAGTTAAACCCATCCGGACTCACCGCAAAATGAATCGATTCGTCTTCCACGCTATTACCGGTAAAATAGGTAAACAAGTATCCGCTCAAGTCTTTCTCCAAAACACCTGAAACCTGTGCGGACATGTTCACAGCCCCCAAAAAAACACCGAATATGAACAGTATCGCCTTTTTCATATTTCATCCGTTTTTTGGAGCATCAAAGTCGAAATGGACCTTTTAGGCAATGCTATTTGTTCGGGCATTGCCCCTTCATCCTGTTTATCCAAATTGATATTTTCATCAGCATTTGTTAAGTAATGCTTGTAATACTTATAGTTTTTCCATTGCTTCCCATCCAATGCCACTTTAGCCTCCTCTTCGGAATAGTTGACCAGAATCATGGTCAATGCCTCATTGGTTGGGTCCAAATACGCAGAAACCATTAAATTTTGAGCCTCTTCTTCTGGCTGCAATCCACTTGAAACATCAATACGTTTCATTCCGGGTTTTACGAAATAGCTGTAATGCCCCATGGCCCATAATGTTTTTACAGGGTAAAACCCACCATCCGTATGTTCTTCGTTAGGGTCTAGGGCTATGAAATAGTATCTGGTATCAAAATCTGGGCTACCTGGCTCCAAAGAGTTCCAAAACTGCCAGGCACTGGCATTTGCCACTGTTAAATCAAAATGAATGACCTTGGCCAAAAACAAAGCACAATCCATTGCAGTACGCTTTCCTTCTTCTCCCTCCCGAAATCCATTGGCTAACATGGAATATTCGGATTGCCAAAAATCAATTTCATTTGACTCAGTCACATTTTGAACCTTTTGTCGAATATTGATCATGGTAGTATCCGGGGTATCGGTAAAGTAACTATGTCCAGCAACCACCGGAGCTACGTGGGTCAAATCGCCAACATATAGCGAACTCTTCGGAGAATATAAGGAGGACACCTGCTCTGCTGCCGTTCCGTATCCATCATACAGAAAGTTAAGCTGGGCCGACTCGGACAATAAAATCTTGGTGTCCAAATTGCGATCAGCCAAATTAGCATTAAGCAATTTCGTAAGTCTTGAAATGTCTTCGTTACTCCAAGGAGACCCTTCCTGTTTGGCCTTACCTACTTCCCCAAACCAATCCCATTGTGGTTCGTTTACAGGACTCACGTAATCAAAATGAATTCCTTGCTCTTCAAAATGATCAATGACAGTTGCCAAAAACTCGGCAAAGTCATCAAACTTATCTTCCTTTAGATTGGTCTTTTTATCTTTTTCGGTTTTAAAACCCAAACTATTTTTAGTGAATTGAACAGGGGGTGAATTGGAAAATGCAATCAATTTTTCGACTCCATATTCCTTTGCTTTTTGAACCAACCACATATAACCGGATTGTTTGCTCCAGTCATAAGTTCCATCTGGATTTTGAAAGCACTCCACTCGTTTTCTAAAGTCGCTGATGCCACTTTGCTCACCTTGCTCAAAGGTTCCAGCACCAATATTAAATCTCCAGGCAGATAGACCGATTCCTTCAGGGTTTCCGCTGGAATCGCTCTCTTTGCTAAACAACAATTTGGCTATTTCTTCTTTCTTGGTCGTTGGCCAGTACTTTCCAATACCTTCACCGAACCAGCATGCAGCAGCACCAAAATTATCCATGGTCTGATAAGAAACATCCGTATTGATGGATAACCTGTATTCTTCTTGGGCAAAAACAAGGCTTGTTCCCAAAAACAACATTGGAAAAACACTACGCCATATATTTTTTGCCAGAACACCCATACTTGTTTAGCTCATCGGTTTTACCTTAGGCCAACCATTGACCCATTTTATTTGCTTCGTCACTAATTTGGGACGGCCATCGTCCTTAGCGTCATATGCATGGGAAAAGAAATAATCCTTCCCCTTAAAACTGTAGGCACTATTGTGACCAACACCGTACCAGTTATTGCTTCCTTGAATCACCAATGTACCTCCACCTTTGGCCAGATCTTTACCCTCGGCATCCAGATAAGGTCCAGTGACCGATTTAGATCTTCCGACAACAACTTTATAGGTGCTGTCTTCCCCTCGGCAACATAAGTCCCAAGACAGGAACAAATAGTAATAGTCATCCTTTTTAAAGATGAAAGGAGCTTCCAGTGCCGCATCACCAGGGTCCGTATCCGCTAAATCAAAGCTTCGCTCCCTCCTAGCTATGGTGTACCACTCCTGTGGTTCTGCAATCTTCAACAATGTATCATCCAGTTTCACCATCTTCAAACCATCCCAAAAAGATCCAAAAGCCATCCATGGTGTATCATTTTCATCAAATACAATATTGGGGTCTATGGCATTCCACATGTCCCTATTCGGATGGGACTGAACCACAATACCATGATCCGTCCAACCATAATCAGGATTGGAAGGGGCCAAGGATTTTGTTGTTGCCACTCCCATGGCCGAAGTGTTTTTGGCAAAAGCAGAAACAGAATAGTATAGATAATACTGTCCGTTTTTATGGATTACATCAGGAGCCCAGATGTGATTTTCAAAGTTTGGAACTACATTATCGGTCCAGCTGGGCTTTTCCTCGAATACCGGCTGTACCATCTTCCAATTTTGAAGATCTGCTGAAGTAAAATGGGAAATTCCCTTACCCGTACAAAACAAATGATAAGTCCCGTTCTCCTCAATCACAACGGGATCGTGAACCACGGGGACCTCTTGTGACCAACTTATCGCAGTCACAACAAACATCAAAAGAGTTATAAGCCTACCTATTATTTTCACAATTTATCTTTGTATTCCTTCAGATGTCATCACCACCCGTTTTAATGTTCCATCTTCGTTATAGAAAAGTTCATCTATACACACCGAACGCCTAAAACTCCCTCCATTAGGTTGAATTGCTCCTGTGTGATAGATAAAATAATCCTTGTCTTTGTACTCCAAAATAGCCTGATGGTTGGTATTTGTATTACCGGCCACTTCGTTCAATATTCCCTTATATTCCCAAGGCCCTTCCAATGATTTGCTCATAGCGTAGGCCGTTTTTTCAGGGAATTGATATGCATAGGATAAATAGTACCAATCACCTTTTTTGTGTATGTAAGGTGCTTCGGTAAAGTTGGGCAGGTCTATCGTTTTGATTTCGCCGTCCAACTCAACCATATTGTCTTTAAGTTTCGCATAATAACATGCAGTATTTCCCCAAAAGAGATAAGCTTGACCATCATCGTCGATAAAAACGGTCGGGTCAATATCATCCCACGATATATCCGTGGCTTTGGTCATATCATTGGTGATCAATGCCTTTCCCAAAGCATCCTCAAAAGGCCCTACTGGGCTATCAGATACGGCTACTCCAATGGATTTACCCGGTATTGTGGCATGTTCGGTTGTTATGTACCAATAAAATTTATCGTTTCGTTCAATAACTTGGGCAGCCCAAGCATCGGATTTTGCCCATTTAAAATCGGAGACCTTTAGTGGTACAGGATGAGATTCCCAGTCCACCATATTGGTCGATGAAAACACCAACCATTCATTCATTTTATAAAAGTGAAAATCGTTGGGCGCCTCATCATGACCGGCGTATAAGTAAACTGTATCGTTATGAACAATGGCAGCCGGGTCCGCAGTAAACACATCCGTGATTATAGGATTGTTTATTTCCTTCTTTTCGACTTCAGTGGCTTGTTGTTTTTCCGCAACAACATCTTCCTTCTTTTCATTACAAGCCAAGGACAAACCAATCAACCCTATTAAAATCCCTTTTTTCATTTCTTTATTTCGGTTACCTCTTTGCTATTTGGTAGTGTTTAATCACCGTAACATCTTATTCCCCCTTAAGTACAAGTACAGAAAATGGCGGTAGCTCAACTTCTGCAATTCCCTTTTTTACCTTGATAGAGGAAAACTCTTTAGGCTGAATGGCATCTGGGGTTTCAAAAGAATTGTAGTCTTGAAGATTTTCTGAAGTCAAAATCGTTCCTGACAAGCGTTTTACATCCAAATCTTCCAATGAAAGATTGATTGTATGTTCTTTGTGTGCATCTATATTCACCAAGGAAATATGTACGTCCCCTGATTCGTCTTTAGAAGCTGAAACTGAAATGGCCGGCAACGCTTCACCTTCAAAATCGTAAGTAGGTGAATCGAACTCAACTGGCAACAGTTTTGCATCTTGATGCACATTGTACATTTTCATAACATGGTAGGTCGGGGTCAATAACATTTTTTCACCTTCAGTCAACACAACCGCCTGCAACACATTTACCGTTTGGGCCAAATTGGCCATTTTCACTCTCTCCGCATGATTGTTAAAAATGTTCAAGGTCGTACCTGCAATCATAGCGTCCCTCATAGTATTCTGCTGATATAGAAATCCTGGATTGGTACCTTCCATTACTTCGTACCAGCCTCCCCATTCATCCACAACAAGAGCAATGGTATTATCCGGATCGTATTTATCCATTATTGCGGAATGCTTTGTAACAAGGGTATCCATTTTCAGGGCAGTTTTCATTGTGGAGAAGTACTGCTCTTCACTGTAATCTATTGAGGAACCTTTCTCATTCCACTCCACAAAAGAATAGGAGTGTAGCGCGACACCTTCAATTAAATGTTTAGGTACATCCCTCATCAAAACCTCGGTCCAGTGATAATCATCTACATTGGCTCCAGAAGCAATACGGAAAAGACCATCACTATTGGTCCAATCAGTCATAAAAGTGGCATACTGACGGTATACGTCGGCATAATGTTCCGCCGTCATGTTTCCACCGCAGCCCCACATTTCATTTCCAACTCCCCAATATTTCACCTTCCAAGGTTCATCGCGCCCATGTTCTTTACGCCATTCAGCCATGGGGCTACCACCTTTATGAAGTACATATTCCACATATTCCGTAAATTCCTGTACAGTACTACTACCTACATTGGCAGCCAAGTAAGGCTCTGCACCAAGGGTTTCGCAAAGATTTAGAAAATCGTGTGTACCAAAACTATTATCCTCGGTAACTCCTCCCCACCATCTGTTCACCATAGTAGGTCTTTCATCTTTGGGGCCCACACCATCTTTCCAATGATATGTATCCGCAAAACAACCTCCAGGCCATCTAAGGTTTGGAATCTGCAATTCTTTTAAAGCATCTATGATATCATTACGTACCCCCGCAGTATTGGGCACAACACTTTCTTCACCAACATAAAGTCCTCCGTAAATACATCTTCCCAAGTGTTCGGAAAAATGCCCGTAAATATGTTTGCTTATCACTGGAGCCTCTGACTCCTCCGAAACTTTAATCTTTGTTGTCTCTTGAGCAGAAGCAAAAATGGTAAAAGCAAAGGTCATTAAGACCGTGGAACGTTTTAGAATTTTCATGTGCGCATTGTTGTTAAAAAAAGACCACGATCAAGACCATGGTCTTAAAAATTACTAAACTTAAATTAAACCATTTATAAGATGTGCTCCCCGCATTTTGAGACCTGTCTTTTTAAATGTGTTTATTTTACATTTATAAAATAACGAAAGATTTTTCTCTAAAACAAATAATTCCAATAAATAAGTGTTTAAAAAACACTATTAATGGTTTTAAAGGCTTAAAATGTTGTTTTAGACGAGGTTTCCCTTCGGGTTTTTAAGGGTTCACTCTATAAGATTGAAGCGCTCCGTTGTTCAAACCAATCAACAATCCGGTTGCTCCTCCAAAGTCAAAGTTTTTTATATTATTGGCATTTCCAATACTGCGCAAGCCATTTTCTTTTGAAGTCATTTCCTTAAAAGAACCATTTCCATCGCCCAACAAAAAGCCTCCAAAAGAAGAATTAATACGACCTATGGAAGGTGCCAAGCCAGAAAAATTTCCAACATATACGATATCCTTTATGCCATCTCCATTATAATCGAATACTTCAAAGCCGTTTATGGGAGCTATTTGAGTCAAATTAGGAAGTGGCCTCATTTGATATCCCCTTTCTTCCGAGTGGTACAAAATTTGTGATTTCAGGGTATACGCTTTAAGGCTTTTTGCATTTTTACGCAAATCCAAAGGAAAGATTTCTTCCGCCCCCTTATTGGCAAAACTCGAGTATTTATTGAATACTCTCCCCATAGAGGGCATTTGCCTTTTCAGTTCGTTCAAAGTGGTAAAAACCCTATCCTTACCATCTTTATATTGCACTAAGATAGGGTCTACCTGACCATTGCCGTCCCAATCTTTCACCCACAGCATTAAAGGATGTTCCTCAGAGGCTTCCAAGCCTGAATTGCTTCCCAGGTTACCCAACAACAATTCTTCAACACCATCTCCATTTACATCTGCAAGGTCAACGGTGTTCCACCAACCGTTGGATTTAGGCACTTCCTGTACAGTGATTTTTTTATCATATAATCCAATTTTGGTTATTGGCATCCACTCGCCAACTACCCAAAGTACTTTTTCGTTTTGGTCCCAAACGGCATCTGTAACCATACCCAATTGTGATAGCTTTTGGTCTTCATCCAAAAGAAAACCGTTATCCCCATCATTCCAAATGATATGACTTTTTGGGGACAGCCCATAACTTCCGGGTATTGATCGTGAACCAACAAATAGGTCTACATAACCGTCACCATCAAAATCCTCTGCCACCACCGCGGACCCATTCGAGACGATTCCTGGAAAATCCCCATCTCTTTGAAAGGTCCCTTCGTTGTTTTTATAGAACCTATCTTCATTTTTTTCAGTGCCATTTTCTCCACTACCGGCCACTACATAAAGATCAAGGTCACCATCACCGTCTGCATCAAAAAACACTGCATCAATATCTTCGGACATCTTATCCTGCTCAAAGGCCAAGACCTCGATTTTCTCAAAATGAACACGACCTTTGGTTTGTTTTTGAAGATATAATTGGGAAGCCTGTCCGCTAGCGCCTCCCACAAAAACATCTTCCAGACCATCTTTATCCACATCACCAATGCTCAAAGCAGGACCTTCGGTAGAGAGTTTACGCGGAATGAGTGTTTCAACATTAAAATCGATGAATTTATTCTCTCGGTGAACAAAGTCCAATCCAATACTGTCCATTGAAACAAAAAAAGTAGACTCCTCTTTTTTTGTCTTGTTTTGTACCGAAGCTTCTTTATGATTGACAGATATGGTTCCATTTATATTTACATCCTCTAATTTTTGCATCTTACCATCGGGCCAGTACACTTTTAGATACTCCACCTCCGGTGTTTCCCCTAGACCAAAGTTCAAGGTATAATCCGAAGATGATAACCACCCCCGAACAGGAAACATTTCCTGAATCAATGTTTTTTCCTTTAGCTTGACTTCCACTTTTGCACCAATGCCATATGGGTTTTTATCGGCGCCTTCCAACTTTACTTTCAAGTAATTGTTATCAGTTGATTCAGCATTGTTTTTATACAATGTTGAAGGAGCATCTAGGTTATTTATGACCAAATCAAGGTCACCATCGTTATCAAAATCCGCATAGGCCGCCCCCATGGAGCAACCTGTTAAGTCCAAGCCCCACTCCTTACTTACATTTTCAAATTTCAGATTTCCTTGGTTTCTATAGGCATAGTTCGGAATCTTCCCTTCTGGCATTTTATTTACAAGCTGTAAACTGGGCACCTTCCCTGCCTTTATGGGGTAATCATAATTAATATAGTCAAGATCATTGGGCCTACGCAGTATGCCATTGGTGATGTAAATATCCTTATTGCCATCATTGTCATAATCCGCTAAAAGTACGGACCAACTCCAATCCGTCGCCTCTACCCCGGAATAGCGTGCCAACTCACTGAATCTAGTATTTCCTGAAACACTATTGCCTTGGTTAAGCTGAAGCATGTTTCTTGGACTCTGCTCTCCAAAACCAAAACTCTTCTTATACTCATAAATATAATAGGGATCCTCTCCGGCACTACTTTTACGAATCACTTCCTTTTCCGGCTTCATATCGAGGGTCATAACATCGATTAGGCCATCGTTGTTGATATCGGCCGCATCGCTACCCATGGAAAAGTTACTGCTCAGGTCCATACTAGTGGATATCCCTTCAGTAAAGGTTCCATCACACTGATTATAATAGAGGTAATCATTGTCGTGAAAATCGTTGGAAACATAGATATCGGGGCAACCGTTGTTATCGATATCCGACACCAAAACAGAAAGCCCATAACCCGTCGCACCGCCATAAATCCCTGCCACCTCACTTACATCTTGAAAGTATCCATTGTTATTTTGCAACAAACGATCACCGGAAAGACTATCCCGAACATTCCTTTTCTCCGCTTTTACATACACATCTGCTTCGTGAACCGAATGGTTCAGTTGAAACATATCCAAATCCCCATCACCATCATAGTCAAAAAAGAGGGCTTGCTGACCATACCCCTTTAAATCAAGACCGTAGTCCTTGGCTTTTTCTGTAAAAGTCCCGTCCGTATTGTTTATGTAAAGTAGATTATGTCCTTCAAACCTTTTGCCATCCGCGACTTGAGACACATAAATATCCAACCATCCATCGGCATTGACATCCGCAACCGTAACGCCCGTTGTCCAATTTTTATCCCCTATCAGACCCTGCACCCCTGCTTTTTGGGTTTCATCCTTAAACTTGAAATCCCCCTGGTTGATATAGAGTTTATTGGACACTTGGTTCCCTGTAAAGTAAATATCCGTTAGTCCATCCTTATTAAAATCACCAACACCAACACCCCCTCCATTGTATGCGTACAGATATTCGTTAATGTTAATGGAATCGGTCTCGTTTAGTTGATTTAAAAAGTCAACATTACTTTTGGAATTGGGAACAGTTGTAAAAAGAGTGTTTTTTTTATCACACCCCGACACAAGTAGAAATAAGAAAAAAACACCAATAATGCCTCTGCTGCCCATTCTGAAGAATCATTTTGGATTAACAGCTATTGCCTGGACCTTATCATTGTTCTTGGCTGTAAGCAGTAAGACTTCACCACCCAGTTTGATGGATTCAATATCCCTTACCTGTCCGTCCAACTTTAGATCCACCGCACTATTGTGAACTGCTTTAAAACCTTGACCCCCTTGATTAAGAAGACATACCCCGTAACTTGCATCGTAGCGGCCTACTTCGGGTTTAACCTCATATAGATTACCTCCCAAAAGCAAATCGGGCAATCCATCTTTATTAAAATCCTGAACATGAATCGCATAAACCGGCGATATTTGAGCTTCGGTTGGCAAGGCCTGTAATTGGAATCCATTATCAGTATTCCAAAGTACCGCACTCTCCAAGTATGTTACCTCTTGATGTACCGCATCTTCCAATTTTTCAGGAGTAAAAATATCCTCCACGGTCTTCAGTTTATAATCTTCGTATTTCAGGAATCGCTTGTTTAAGTATGGCATCTGCTTGGTCAAATCGTGGCGCAGCGCCAAAGGATAAGAGGTATCCCCATTGTAGGTTGAGATAATTTGATCCTGTACTCCATTTTCATCAAAATCTTTGATATAACAACTTACAGGACGTTCATTACTTGCCTTAAATCGGCTATTCAACCCATGGTTACCTAAGATATAATCCATATCTCCATCGTTGTCCAGGTCTACTTCTTCAACTGTATTCCACCAACCGGCAAAATCTTCTAAACCATATTCTTCAGTTACATTTTCAAATCTTCCATTTTGATTCTTGAACATTTGAATGGGCATCCATTCCCCAACCACAATTAGATCTATCGCTCCATCCGAATCAAAATCGGTCCAAATGGCATCTTTGATCATTCCGATTTTTTCCAATCCTTTTGCCAAATTATTGGTTTGATTTGTAAAGCGCCCTCTCCCGTTGTTCACAAGAATATAGCCGTTCTGTGGAATTCCATAAGAACGGTCTTTAAGACGAACACCAACAAAGAGATCCAAATCCCCATCCTTATCAAAATCACTGGCTTTTACGCATGATGTACTTTCGCCCGTTTTTGTTGGGAGCGGATCAAACGACTTTACGAAATGTCCATTTCCGTTATTAAAATAGAGTCTATCATTCAATTCCCTCGCACCATAAGGATATTCGTTACCCCCGCTTACCACATACAAATCTTGATCTCCATCCATGTCGGCATCAAAGAAGAGGGCGTCAACATCCTCAGAATGACGATCCAATACAAAGTCTGGTACATTCCTAAAAACAAGACTTCCGTTTGCCTCTTGAACAAACAACTTCCCTGGACTACCAGCTGCGCCACCGAGATACACATCATCCAATCCATCGCCATTGATATCACCGACCGCTATTTTTGGACCTTCTGTGGAATTCATATGAAACAACAGCGCGTCCTTGTCAAAATCACTGAAGGTATTTTCCGTATGAACCATGTTTTCGGGCAATACATCTTCTTTTTCGGCAAAGGTAAATGCCTGTTGCTCTGCAGAGGACCAAAGTTTTTTGGGGATAGCAGCTGTATCTGCTTCTTGCTCACTAATTGTCAGTTTTTGATTAGGTGCTACATCTGTTAAAAGTGAGGTTTTACCAGAAGGCCACTGTACAATCAAAGTATCCATCTTTTTATCCGTGGGCAATCCAAAATTCAATATATAATCCATAGAAGATTGAAACCCCCGAGTTGGGATTTGCTCTTGAACATGACGCAAACCATTTTGAAAAATACTGACTTTTGCTCCTATACCACCGGTGTTCTTCTCTTCTCCTTTCAACTCTACTTTCAGAAAGTTTCGGTTTGCATTCAGGGTTTCTGATTTGTTCCGATACACAAATGCATCCATATTGACATTATTGACCACTAAGTCCAAGTCGCCATCGTTGTCCAAATCGCCATAGGCCACGCCATTCGAAAAACCTGGATCATCCAGCCCCCATTCCTTGGTTTTATCTTCAAAAGTGGTTTCATCTCCTCCTTTATATATAAAATTGGAAATAGGAACGGAAGGAATGATATCGATAAGTTTCTTGAAATTAATTCCTTCGTCGGTAATCATGCTCTTGGCGATGACGTCGTTGGAAATGTAATTAAGGTAATCTTGGTTCAAGATATCTTGGTACACTCCATTGGTAACGTAGATATCCTTATATCCATCCAAATCAAAATCCGTCATTAAAACGGCCCAACTCCAATCTGTTGCCTCGACTCCCTTAATACGACTTTGCTCTGCAAAGCTCACTTCACCCCCATTGATATGTCCTTTGTTTATCTGTAACATATTTCGAGTGAACTGATCAAAATAACCATACCTTTTGTTATGTTGGTATTTGTCCCAATTCTCGAACGACATGGATGTCTTAAGCCTCGACTCTTCCTTGGGCAACATTTCTGTAACGAACATATCCGGGTAACCATCATTGTTCAGGTCTGTGGCATCAACACCCATTGAAGCCATACCTATGGAATTCATTTGCTCTGTAAGTGTTTCTCGAAAGGTACCATCCCCATTGTTCATGTAGATATAATCCCGTTCAAAAAAATCATTGCATATGTATAGGTCCTCCCATCCATCCAAATCTAAATCGGATACCATTACTCCAAGACCAAAGCCTATCACACTACCAAAAATTCCTACCTCTTCACTGGCATCCCTAAAAACACCATCGTCATTGATGTAAAACCGGTCACCGTTTATGGAATCACGTTGATCCCGTTCATTCTCCCTTAAATTGAAAGAGCCAATAGCCCTAAAGGAATTATTGAGTACATAAGCATCCAAATCCCCATCATGGTCATAGTCAAAAAAAGTAGCATGGGTAGACAACCCCTTATCTGCCAAACCCATCGACTCGGCCATTTCCAAAAACGTACCATCCTTTTGGTTGATGAAAAGTTCATTTTGCTTGTTATCACCTTCTACATCCCCTGAATTGCATACATAGATATCCAACCAGCCATCACCATCAATATCTACCATGGTCACCCCGGTAGACCAAGATTTTTCACCTCCGACCCCAGCGTGTTCAGTAATATCCTCAAAAGTGAAATCGCCTGTGTTTTTATACAGTTTGTTCTGACCAAGGTTAGAGGTCATATAAACATCTGGCAACCCATCGTTATCAACATCACCAATGGCAACACCTCCTCCATTATAGTAGTTTCGATAGGTAAATACATTGAAATCCTTGTCGTAAGATAAGTTATTGGCAAAATCGATACCTGTTTGTTCTGGCGTCATTTTTTCAAATAAGGGCGCCACTTTTTCCTCCGATTTTTCACAGGAGAGAAAAAAGAGTACCAGAATTGCTATGTAAAGGATGTTCTTTTGCATGTTAACTTTTATGCTTTTCGGTTCCTTTTAGGTCATAAAACCAAAGGTTGATCATTTGTCCTCCCAAATCGGGAGTAACCGTTATTCTACAATTTCCCTTAAGATGAACATATACGTCGTTTTTATATATCACCGGACTATTGACCTTAAAGGTTTTCCCACCGTACCAATTATCCAAAAGACGCATTACATCTTTTAAAAGCGCATCCCTTTCCAAGGGCTCCTCTGTCTCCACGTTGGATCTATAATAGATGGCCGCGTTCATTTCGGTAATGGTATCGTTTGTGAATTTGGGATAGAAATTGATGGCCGCCGGATAGTCCAGTCCTTCCAATTCGGATTCCACCCACGCCATATTCTTTCTACCTCCTTGCCAGAATTTCTTTTCAATATTTTTTTCGAAACAGTATTCCCTAAATTCGATTTTTGGCATTCCAAAATACAGTCCCATAAAAAGTGAATCCTGTATCGGTCCATTTTTCAGCTGCTCCTTTTCGTAGGCCAAATATTTTTCGGCCTCACTTTTTTTGCAAGAAGTGAACAATACCACTCCCATTAGGGTTGACAATAAAATTGTTTTTAAAAATCTCATTGCACAGTATTCTTTTTTAATACAATTACACTATCGTTTAGACGTGAAACTATTAATAGCTCGGCACTTCCAACTTGCAAAGGCTTTATCTCACGTATTTCGCCATCTATTTGTAAACCGGAACGGTTCATTGACATATTTTCAAAACTTCCATCACCATGACCTTTTAACAATACTCCGCGAGAACCATCGTTAATTCCAACTTCTGGCTTGGACCAATAGAAGTTTCCACCCGCCAATATATCCAGCTTACCGTCACGGTCAAAATCCTCTACTCTTAATCCGAATATTCTGGACAATTGCGCCTCTGCTGGAAGGTCAACCTTCTTAAACGAACTTTCTTGGTTCAGAAAAACTGAGGAAGCTGTATTGAACACTTTCAATTTAAGTGTGTTTTCTATTGTTTCCTTTCCAAAAATATCCTCTACTGTTTGCTCTTTATAAGCATGATACTTTAAATATTTCTTTTTTAGATAAGGTAATTGCTCAACCAAATCGGAACGCCCTATCAAAGGATAATCTTGCTCGCCATTATAAATGGTTATGATATGTTCCGGCTTGCCGTTTTTATCAAAGTCCTGTACATACATTGTCACCGGCTTATCTTCAGATGCCCTTAAACGGGTGTTTTCACCAAGATTTCCGGCAATTATGTCCGGACGGCCATCTTGATTGACATCTGCTATTTCCACTGAATTCCAGAACCCATTTGTTTGCGCTAGCCCAAGCTCGGTAGATTTATTCACAAGTTTTCCATTATTATTTTGGAACAAGGTTACGGGCATCCAATCCCCAACTAAAATTAAATCTTGATCTCCGTCTTGATCATAATCAAACCATTTGGCATCCGTTATCATTCCCAGATTACGCAATTCTGGGGCTACATCTTCACCAACTTCGGTAAACTGCCCATTGCCATTGTTTTGTAATAAGTACCCATTACAAGGCTCGCCATAGTTGAATGGTTTTGCCCTAATTCCAACAAAAAGGTCTATATCCCCGTCTCCATCATAATCTGCAGGAGCTACAGAGGAAGTATTCTCATAACGGTTGGTCGGCAACCATTGCTTGGATTTAGAAAATCCACCTTTTCCATCATTTAAATAAAGACGGTCTTTTAAGGAAGAAGAGCTGTTTGGAAACTCGTTTCCTCCGCTGCATACATACAAATCCAAGTCACCATCATTGTCTGCATCGAAAAATGCGGAATTGGTGTCGAGGCTGGATTTATCTGCTTCAAAATCAGGTTGGGCAACTTTTTGAAATTGGCCATCACCGATTTGTTTGTAAAAAACAGCTGCTTCACCTTTATTTCCACCTAAAAAGATATCCTCCCTACCATCTCCATCAATATCAGCGGTGTTT
>CEOE01028567.1_pt1 | contig 18570 bp, 13 predicted proteins | sample 530211 | NCBI WGS metagenome assembly CEOE01 (sample SAMEA2619779, study PRJEB7988) | marine metagenome | isolation source: saline water (ENVO:00002010), including
ATAAATGCCGGATCAACTTGGCGTTCGCGACCATCGGACTCATTTTAACCTCTATTTTAATAGGGCTTTCTGCCGAAGTCGTTCTCGCGCAACAGGCATACAAGGAATCCGTCCGGGGCCGTCAGCGTCTCGATTTTGAAAGCTATGGTTTGTCGCTGGATTTGCTCAGCCGTCCCGATGATCGTTCTGATAGCAGCAGGCTGACCGGAAGTTTCGATCTGTTTTCCCGTGCTAGCGTCGAGGCCGGTCGGGACAGCAATGTCACACGGGTCAAGAACGGCGCGATTTCCTCTTCCGTGGCGGAAACGAAGGTGGAAGCGGCGCTGCGCTCGAACTGGACCAATCATGAAGCTTTGCTGATCGTCGACGTGACGGACAGACGGGTCGCGGAATCGAGCCGAGAGAACACGGTGGATGCCCGTCTGGCCACGGCGGTACGGGTTGATGTCGATGACGGTGTTTTTGCGCGCGGTTTCGCCGAAGCAAAGCGCGGTCACATCCGGCGCGGCGACGATGCGGATCCCGGAGCGGAATTCGAGCCGCTGACTTTCAGCCAGTATCTCGTCGGCGGGGTATATGACGACAGGCGGGACGACCGGGTCTTTACGCGTATCGTCGGCGAAGCCGTGCACCGGTCCTATAATCCGACGGACAGCGTAGATCGGGATACCCTGGACCGCACAACCTTCAATCTACGCGGATTCGTCGGCTATTCCCCGGGTGGCGAATACGATCTCTTCATCTCGCCCAGCCTGTTGCGCGATGTTTATGTCGAAGAGGTTTCGGAGGTTCAGAATTCGACGCGTCTCACGCTTTCTGTCGGGGGTGTCCGGGATATCACCGGGGTCAGCTCTTTGAACGGGCGGGTCGGTGTCTCGCACCGTGTCTTCGATGCTAGTTCGCGCTCCGCGCAGACGGATTTCGTATTGTCCGGGGGCATGCTCTGGAACCTGACGCCGGTCATGACTTTTACGGCAGACGCGGACATAGAGAACCAGCAGTCGGACGATCCGAGCGCGGGAACGAAACTTTCGCGGTCCTTTCGTGTGGGGCTCGACTATGATCCGTTCGAGCAGTTGATAATCGGTGGTTACCTGTCCGTGGCGAATGAGGAATTTCAGCAGATCGACCGGGAAGATGATGACATGCTCGTCGGAGCAAACGCGACCTACCTGATCAACGAGCATCTTTTTGCCGGTTTGAGCTTTGAGCATGAGGTGTCGGATTCAACCGATCCGGCGCGGGCTTTCGATGCCACGACGGTGATGTTCCGGATCGGTGCGAAACTGTGCTGCCAGGCAGATGACGGCACCGTTAATCCCTTCAATCTCGGCCGGTTTTAGGAGAGAGAGATGCGATCAGCCTTCACTCTCTCCTCGATTCGCGCAACGGCCCGTCTTACGGCCGTAACCATGTTGGCGCTCGTTCTGTGCCTCGGGCTCTCCGCCTGCGGTACAAGCGATATCGACGAATTGCCGCCGCCATCGACCCCGACCATCGCGGAATACAGGCTGGTTGCCGGTGATCGTGTAGCGGTGACGGTCTTTGGCCATCCAGAGCTGTCCGCGGTCGTCGATATCTCCGACGATGGACAGATGGAATTGCCGCTGATCGGGAAGATCGAGGCGCGCGGCAAGACCGCACTGGAACTGCGTGCCCTGGTGACCGGGATCGTCGACCTCAATTACGTGATCGACCCCAAGGTCGATATCGTCATTGCCCGCTACCAGCCTTTCTATGTTCTGGGCGAGGTGAACACGCCGGGCAGCTTCGATTTCGTTCTCGGTCTCAACCTGCGCAAAGCAGTCGCCGAAGCGGGCGGCTTCACCCGCAGGGCGGCTAAATCCCAGGCCTTGCTGACGCGGCGGACCGAGCACGGTCAGACCGTGCGCGACGTTAGTCTCGATACGTCCATCTATCCGGGTGACGTGATCGAAATCAAACGGCGCTGGTTCTAGGGGACGGGCATGGCGAACGTTACGGCATTTCCGAGATCCAGGCGCTCCGCGGAGTCGCCGTCGGCGCTGTTCTCCGATCCGCTGGAGACGGGTGAGACATTCGATCTCTGGCGGCTTGTCTCGGTCATGCGCCGCCGGTTCTTCCTGATTCTGTTCGTGATGCTGCTGATACCCCTGGTGACCGGGCTGGTCGTCTATTCGATGAAGCCGGTCTATTCGGGCTACACAAAACTGCTGATGGCGGAGTCCAAGGGGGCTGTCAGCATTCAGGGTTTCACCCTGCCGCAGGCACTCTCACCCGTCGGCACGAACCTGCCGACGGAGACCGCCTATCTGAAGTCCCGTGCCTTCGCCACGAAGCTGATCGACCGGCTCGGCCTTGAAGATGTACCGGAATTCAATCCGTCCCTGCAGGCTGAAGGCAATGCGGGTTGGCGTAAAACGGCCACTGAACTTCTGGAGATCATGCATCTCCGTGAGTGGGTCTCGGGCGCAGTCGAGTCCGGGGAGCATTGGCTACAGGAGAATTTCGGTTTTGATGCCGGCGCGTTTCTGGCGAGCCATGACAAACCCGAAAGGCTTAGTCCGGAAGCGCTGCGGGCGGATGTAACCGATAATTTCCTCGAACGGCTGACGGTCGATGGCGAGCAGCTCTCGCGGGTTATCACCATCGAGTTCCGGAGTAACGATCCGGCCCTGGCCGCCCGCGTTCCGAATGCCATCGCGGAGCTCTTTCTGGAGCAGAAGCGGAACCAGCGGGACCGGGCGATCCGCCAGTCCAGCCAATGGCTGACGGATCAGGTTGCGACATTGCAGGAGCGGGTGCTCGATTCCGAACAGAAGTTCGAGCGGTTCCGCCGCGAGGAAGGTCTGCTCGATATTCGCGGCACCGAGCTGATGCAGCAGCAATTGATCAAGCTGAACGACCAGTTGATCCAAGCCAGCACCGAGCGGGCCGAGCGCGAGGCGCGGTTGCGCCAGGTGCAGCTGCTGATCGATCAGCCGGACGGGACGGCCAGCCTGGCTCCCGTTCTCGCCTCCCAGCTGATCAATAACCTGCGGCTGCAGGAATCCCAGATCCAGCAGCGGCTTGCGGAGCAGCTGACGACCCTGCGCGACGGCCATCCGGACGTCATCAAGACCCGCCGGGAACTTGAGGATGTACGCATCACGATTTCCGGCGAAGTGCGTAAGATCGTGCAGTCCATGCGAAACGAGACCGAGATTGCCCGGGTGCGCGAGGCCAATGTCGCCAATGCCGTCGGTGAGTTGCAAGCGGTCATGGAATCCCAGGCGGATGCCGAGATCGAACTGCGCGCCATTCAGGCCGAGGTCGCGGCCAACCAGAATCTTTACGAAGTGATGCTGAACCGGCTTGCGGCGGTGGACCTCGAGGGCCGTGAGCCGGACCAGGTCGGTGCCGAGGTGATTTCCCGCGCCGTGATGCCCCGGGTGCCGGTCGCGCCGAAGAAAAAACTGGCGGTCCTCGCCTCTCTGATCGCCTCAATGATCATCGCGGCCTTGCTGGCGCTGTTGATGGATTTCCTGATTCGCGGCTTCAAGAACGCCAAGCAGGTCGAGCAGGCGACCGGCCTGCCGGTGATCGCCAGCATACCGCTGTCGCACCAGATCAAGGATACCGGAGCGCCACTATTTGAGATGGTGCGACGCCGGCCGGGCTCGGCCGTCGGTCAGGGTATCCGGAAGCTGCGCACGGCACTCAATCTGCTCGGCGAAGGCAAGCAGATACGCACTGTGTTGATCACATCTTCCATTGCCGGCGAGGGTAAATCCTCGATTTCCCTGGCCTTGGTGGTGAATGCCGTTTCGGCCGGACTGCGGACGCTGATCATCGATTGCGATACCGTGAATGGCACCGTCACGAAGCAGATCGATAGTGTCACCAATCGTGGTCTCAAGCAGTATTTGAACGGCGATGGAGAGGTCGAGGACGCTATCGAATTCGATATGGCGTCCGGTGTTCATTACATTGCCACCGGCGGCGTGCTGTCGAATTCTGAAGATCTTTTCGGCTCCCGCCGGATGGCCGAGTTATTGCGCTACAGCGCCGAGAATTTCGACTTCACCGTATTGGACAGCGGCCCCGCCTCGGTGGTCTCGGACACGCTGGTGCTGGTGCCACAGGTCGATGCGACCGTCTTTGTGATCGAGTGGGAGCGCACGCGCCGGGAGACGGCGGAACAGAGCATTCGTGAGATCTATGAAGTCGGCGAGAACCTGGCCGGGATCGTGATGTCGAAAAACAATCTTCGGATCCAGTCGATCGACGGCGGGGCGGAGGCCTATGATGGCCAGTATTACGGAGTCGATTCAGCGCCGGTAGATGAGGATCGCGAAGCGGAATGGGCGCGTGCGCGATGATGCGGCTCCGCACCTGGATGCATTAGCTCATGCGCAACAAAACGCTGATCTGGCTGGCGCTCTGGTTGGCCACACTTGAGGCGCTGGCTCTCTTCGCGATCAATATCCTCGCCTATGCAGTCCGTAACAGAAGTTTCGATCTGCCCGAGGGATATCTGCTCGGCGGACTTTTCATCTGCGCATTGTATCTGATCTGCGGCATCAGCCAGAGCAGCTATGCTTTTCACCGCAACGATGCGGGGCGGATCCATGTCATGCAGGCTTTGCGCTGCTGGGTCGGCACGATGATCATTTTTGTCGTCGCGCTTTATGCCTTCAAGATATCGGAGGAATTCTCGCGCTTCTGGCTGTTCGAAATGGTGCTGGCCGGCGGTGTTGCCCTGGTTGTCGTGCGGACGTCCGTGCTGGCTTGGGCCGCCAAGGCGCGCCGCAGCGGCCGGTTTGCCAATCGTGTCGCCGTGCTTGGCTCACCGCGCCTGGCGAACGAAGCGGTGAAGTCATTGCTCGCCTATCGCGGCGGCGCACGCCTGGTTGGCGGCTTTGTCAGCGACGGGCTCGGTAACGAGACCCTGCAAGGTGTGCCGCTGCTCGGTAGCGAGGAAAGTCTGCGCCGGATCATCGCGGCGGGCCGGGTTGATGATGTTCTGCTGTGTTACGAGCCTGATGAGGAAGCGGCATTCCGCGCCGCGCTTGGCTTTCTGAAGGATCAGCCGGTCAATATTCAGCTGCGCCTACCATCCTATCTGCACGGCGTGCCCGCCCTTGGGATAGACCGGATCGCGGGGCAGGCCGGTCTGATTTTGGCGGATCTTCCCATTGGCGGCTGGGCGAGTGTGCAGAAACGTTGCGTCGACCTGTTCCTGGGCACGCTCATGCTCATCGCTCTGGCGCCGGTGATGTTGATCATCGCACTTGCCATCCTGATCACCATGGGACGCCCGGTGTTGTTTCGGCAGAAGCGCTACGGCTTCAACAACGACGAATTCATGATGCTGAAATTCCGCAGCATGCTGCGGGAGGATGGCGAGGGCGCTGGCGGTGATGCCAAATCGCAGCCGGTCCTTCGGCAGGCAACCCGGGACGACCCGAGGATCACCGGGCTCGGCCGGTTTCTGCGCCGAAGCAGTCTGGATGAGTTGCCGCAGCTCTTGAACGTACTGGGCGGCAGCATGTCTCTCGTCGGCCCGCGCCCGCATGCAGTGTCCCACAACGAGTATTATGCAGGCCTGATCGATGGCTATCTTGGCCGCCACCGGGTCAAACCGGGTATCACCGGCTGGGCCCAGGTGAACGGGTTGCGCGGGGAGACCGACACCCTCGACAAGATGCGCCACCGGGTCGAGCTCGATCTGCATTATGTCGAGAACTGGTCTCTCGGCTTTGATCTGAAGATCCTTGCCCTGACCGTGATCGAGGTCGGGATCGGCCGCTCGGCCTACTGAAGAATCTTGCCTTGCCGCCAGTCGATGGTGCGTTGCAGGCCGTCCGCCAGCCCAATCCGGGCGCGAAACCCGAAGGTTTCCGCCGCCCGTCCGGGGTCGCCCAGGGAATTGGCGACACCGCCGGACCGTTGGGGCCCGGGCTCCGTTCTGATATCGCCGCCGCAAATCCGGCCAATCTCGCTGGCGAGCTCTTTCACACTGGTGGCAATCCCGGTGCATCCATTGATGATCAGGGCGCCGGGCCGGGGCTGCGAAATGCAAGCGGTCAGCAGGCGAATCAGATCGTCGATGAAGATGAAATCCCGGCTCTGGTTCCCGTCGCCATCCACCCGGAGCGGCGCACCCGAGAGTGCCGCCGCGATAAAGCGGGAGATCACGCCGGCATAGGGCGACCCTGAATCCTGGCCGGGACCGTAGACGTTGAAGGGTCTGACGATGGTGGCGGAGAGACCCTTGTTCGCGGCCTCCATGGCATAATGTTCGCTCTGCAGCTTGTCGGCGCCATAAGTGGACAGCGGCTGGCAGGGATATGACTCGGAAACAGCGCTCGGCCCGGCATCGCCATAAACAGCGGCGGAGGAAATGAGCACCAGCGGGCTGTGGTTCCGTGCGGCGGCGGCAACGGCATTCGCCGCGCCGCCCGCATTGACGGCGTGGGCCCGGTCCGGGTCCGCTTCGGCGGCGGCGATGGAAGCAATCGCGGCGAGATGGAACACACCGTCCGTATCCTCCGCCACCCTGGCAAGTGTATCAGCATCGGTGACGCAGCCTTCCGCGAGGCGCGCCGCCGGGGGCAGCTTCGCGGGATCGCCTGAAGACAGATCGTCCAGCACGGTCACATCATGCCCCGCTCTGAGCAAGGTGTCGGTCAGGTGCCGGCCGATAAAGCCGCATCCGCCGGTAATGAGATAGCGGGCCATCAGCCTTTCCCTCGCTTGCACCAGTGAGAGATCAGATCGAGCAGGGCGAACCAGACAAAGCGTGAATTGTGCAGCAGGTAACGGCCGAGCAGGCGGCGCGGTTCCTGCGTCAGACGGTACAGCCATTCGAGACCGAGAGACTGCATCGCGTGTGGCGCCCGTTCCAGACGGCCTGACAGGAAATTGAAGGCGGCGCCGATGCCGACCATGGTGCCGTTAACGGCAGCGCTGTGCCGGGCCATCCAGAATTCCTGACGCGGGCAGCCGAGGCCGATGAAGATCAGCCTGGCGCCGCTGGCATTGATGCGTGCGGCCACCTCCTCGTCAAACTCCGGTTGGATTGGGAGCAGAGGCGGGCTTTCCCAGCCGACGGTGTTCAGCTTCGGATGGGTGACGGCGAGGGCACGGCGCAGGTCTTCGAGCTCATCCGGCATGCCGCCATAAAAATAGACCGGCAGACCCTCGCCTTCCGCCTGGCTGATCAGCCAGGAAGCGAGATCCGGCCCGGCCACCCGCTCGCTTTCGCGGTGCCCTTTCAGAGCAAGCATCCATTTCACCGGCATGCCGTCCGGGGTGATAAGCGCCGCGCCGTCGAGGGCTGCCGCGAAATCCGGATCGGCCTTGGCGAGCGAGAGAGGGTGGGCACCGGAGACACAGATATAGGCCGGTTTCGCCGAACGTGCGCGTGCAAGGACGGCCTTTCCGATCCCGGCGAAGCTCCCGGCGGCGATCCTGCGGCTCAGGACCATGACTGTTTCGATATCTTTTTGAGTGTCTGTCACGCTGACGCTCCGTCACCGGTCAGCAGGTTCACATAAATTGCGGTCTGCTGTGCTGTCGTTTCCGCCGTGGTCAGGTACTTCTCGTAATGCTCCCGCGCCGTTGCACCCCATCGTGCCAGCCTGTCCGGATCGGCGAAGGCAGCGCCGATGGTGCGGGTCATGCTGTCCGGATTGAAGGGGTCGAAGCGGGCGCCGGTCCGGTCTTCCTGCACCAGCTCGCCGAGCGCTCCGATATTGGAGGCGAGCACCGGCAGGGCGGAGGCATAGGCTTCCGCGATGACCATCGGAAAATTCTCGTAGCAGCGGGATGGGATGATGCAAACAGCAGCCCGGCGCATCTCGTCGTTGATAGCCTCGGACCCGAGGGACCCAAGCGCGACAGCGCGGCCATCCCGCACGGCTTCGTCCAGAACCGGTGCGTCGGGGCCGTCGCCGATCACGCGCAGGGGCGGCCAGTCTTTTTTCCAGAGGCGGAGCAGCGGCGCGATCCCCTTTTCCGGCGAAAGGCGTCCGACATAGAGAGCGCCGGATCTTACCTTCGGCTCTGGTCTTGCGGCAAAGAGCGTGCCCGGGCTGTTCGGTTTCACGGTGATCTTGTCGGTGGGAAATCCGGCGGCGACAAAACGGCTCTTCGAGAATTCGGAGAGGGCGATGAAGCGGTCGACCGACCGGCTCCAGGTGCCTTTGTCACGGTGGTGCGCGATCATGCGTGCGAGGGCGAAAGACCCGAGGGCGGAGTTGCGATAGCAACGATGCAGAACGGCCTGATAAGGGCTGGCGCCGATACAATCCTCGCAGATCCGGCCGTCCCGCATAAGCAGGGCCGAGGCGCAGATGTTCCGGTAATTATGCAGTGTCTGCACGACGGGCACGCCGAGGTCCCGGGCGGCGTCATACAGCGAAGCGGTGATCAGCGGGAATATGTTGTGGGCGTGAAGGATGTCGGGCGCGTGCTCCGCGATCTCAGCGCGAAGCTCCGCCCGGAGCGTGTCCGTGCCCGGCAGCGACCAGGCTGTTTTCGCCTTGTCCCCGATCGTCGAGATGACCGCGTTGTCTCGTTCGAGAAGTGACACGTCGTGGCCTGCCGCGCGCAATGCGGCCATCTCGGCCTCGACGGCCCGGTCTTCTCCGCCGGTCTGTTGGTAGCGGCAATGCGCGAACAGGATCTTCATTGGCCCCATACCGTCTCGATGGCCTGCATCATGCGCCGGACCGTGTTTGCATGCGAGAAACGCGCGGCTTTTCGGCGGGCGGCTTCTCCCATGGCGATCCGGACTTCTGCCGGAGTATCGAGAGCGCGGCTGAGCGCTGCGTCGGTCGTTGCCGGGTCGGCTGGATCGAAAAGCCAGCCATCTTCCCCGTCCGTAACCATTTCCCCGGCCGCCTGCGCCCGGCTGCTCGCCAGCACCGGCAGGCCAGCCGCCATGGCTTCGTTGACGACCAGACCCCATTCATCGGCCAGGGTGGGAAATGCGAGCAGATCTGCATCGGCCATCAGGGCGGGGACATCGTCGTAGGCCACGTCGCCGTGCAGGGTGAGGTGGAGGTTGGCAGGCAGTACCAATGCTTCCAGTGCGGCCCGTTCCGGCCCATCGCCAATCAGCCGCCAGTTCAAGGCCCGGCCCGGATGGGCTTCGCACCAGGCGATGAGATGCTGCAGAAAGGGCCGGAGGCCCTTGCGCTGTATCAGACTGCCGACCGTGACCAAACGAAGGGCCCGGTCGTCGTCACCCGTCTGCCGGGCGGCTGTGTCGAGACTCGCGAACCGGTCGAGATCGGTTGATTGGTGGATGCGGAAAACCCGCTCGGGCGCGAACCCGATGCTTTCCAGATACCGGGCTCCGGACTCGCCATTGGTCACGGCTCCGTCCGCCCGTTTTGCCATCACCCGCCGGAGGGCCGAACGCGCCCACCCGCGGCCGCGCTCGCTGTCCTCGGACAATGTGGCCCAGACAAGAAATCTGCTTCGCCGGCCTAACAGCGGTGCCAGGCAACGATACAGACAAGCCTGCAGGGTGCGGGCGCCAAACTCGGAGCTGATCACGACATCCGGGGCCAGCGCGCACAGGCGCGGCAGCATATCGACGGTCAGATGCGTGGACAGATCTTCGCCGAACCCGCCTGGGTGCCGCCGCTGGTATGGCAGCGTGAGGGAGCGGGAAACGCGGACATCGAGCCCGCGCCAATCCGCCTTCCAGGACCGGTCCGCCTCCATGCTGGTGGAAACAAGCACGGTCAGCCGGCGCACCTCCCGCTCCAGCGCCTGCAACAGCGCGACGCGGTAGGGCGGCACGAAATTAAGAAGCAGAACGACGGAGCAGCGGGGCATGCGGAAGCGATCCCAGGACCAGGCCGGAAAGGATGAAAATGGGGACCATGTTGTAGAAATAGATCAGCACATTGTCGGTCAGCATCAGGGCAAGCAGTGTGACCTGCGCCAGGAGTGTGGAGGCGCCGACGGAGGTCTCCCGGGCGCCCCATTTCTGGAACCGCTTATATTGCCGGCGGCAGGCTGCCATCATGGTGCCGAAGGCGCCAAACCAGAGCATTACGCCGATCACCCCGTAATCGTGCCAGATTCGCAGATAGTCGTTATGCGGCTGCTCGATCCCGGCATGCAGGACCGACAGGGCTTCGGAGCTGGAGGCTGGCCCCTTGCCGACGATCGGCGCCTCCAGGGCGGAATTGATCACGGTGGTCCAGGCCAAAATCCGGCCCATCGTGTTGATCTTCACGCCGCCGACCGCCGCCGACAGATCGCCGGTGAAGAAGCGCTGTTTCAGCGGCTCGAAATTCAGCAGCATGAAAGCTGCCACCCCGACGGCGATCGTAAGGATTGCTATCGTGCGGAACCAACCGGTGAAACTGTTCAGCCGAAGCTGCGCCAGAATGAAGACGCCGAGGCCCATGCCCATCGCCGCGCGGGAGAGGGACAGCACCACCACGGCATAGAGGAACAGAGCCAGCCAGAGATCGCTGCGCGAGCCATGCCGCCAGTAGCCGCAATGGATGGCGATGCCGATCAGCAGGAAGCCGGCGAGAGAGCGCGGTGCGAAGATTTCCAGATGGCCGAAACCGAGCACCGGGATCGCCAGCACATAGATTACCGCCGGAATCCAGATCGCTATCAATATCGCCCGGACAATTGCCCGGGTAGGCGCGCGGATACTCTTCGCTACCTGTGCGGCAATTATGAAGGCGAGGATGCTTGAGATGATGACAACCGTGTTCTGAATGCCCTGTACCGTCAGCCGGTAAAAGATGAACCCGTAGGCGATCCAGGCGGTGAACAGGACGAACATGAAGATCGGCCAGCGAATCTCGCGCACGACGTAGGGCCGCATCAGGAAATGCATCACCAGCAGCACGACGAAAAACAGAGAGAGAAAGCCGCCGAGCGAGATCTGCGGAATGATCCTGAACTGGGCCGGAATGGTGACAAGGGCCTGGGTGAAGATGATGACCATCAGCAGGGACACGCTGAGCGGTGCCGCCTGGCCGAGCTGCCGGGTACCGCTGGCGCTTCGGTAAAGAGCCAGCCGTGCTGCGGTAGTACCGGCACTGTCCGGTGTTCCGCGCATGCGGGGGGATCTCGCCATGGTCAGGCTGTTCCCGATGGCGCATGCAGCAGGCCGCCCAGGTTTTTCAAACCGAACCGGACGGAGCGGGCGGCGGCCGCGAGCTGCGCCCACAGCGGGATGGCCATGGTGTTGCGGGCTTCGGCTCGTATCCGGGACAGGGCCTCGACATAATCCTGCTGGCGCTCGGCGGCGAAATAGCTGTCGGCCCGGCGCTCGCGGAGACAGGTCACGATGTCCGTGTGACCGATCCCGCCGACCCGGAGCAGCCGGAAATAGAACGCATAGTCGATGCAGATATCGAGCCGCTCATCATAGCCTCCCGCCTGCTCCCATGCCGCGCGGCGGAACAGCACGGTGGAATGTGTGATCCGGTTGGAGGCGTACAGCATGGCCGGTGTTATCCGGCTCACCTGCGCGTCAGGTTTTGCTCCGGTTGGTCGTTCAGGTACAGCGCCTTCGAACATGATGGCTTTCGAGCAAGCCATCACCAGTTCGGGATTTTCCTCAAGCACCGGAAGCGTTGCCTGCAGGCGGTGCGGAAGTGCGATATCGTCCGCGTCCAGAATGGCGATATAGCGGCCCCTCGCTGCGGTAATTGCCTGATTGAGCGCCCGTGCCCGGCCCTGGCGGCCACCTTCGATCAGAAGGATGCGCGGATCAGCTTTGGCCTCGGCGCGTGCTGCCGCCAGCGTGCCGTCCGTCGAGCCATCGTCGAACAGAATGATTTCCACCGGTTCGTCCGCGTCCAGCATGATTGCCGAGCGGAGGGCCCGTGCCACATGCGTTTCCGCCTGAAAAGCGGTGATGACAACGGAGACGAGAGGGGGGTGGGCCGCCACCATGTATCCTCTGGTTAAAACGCGGGCAGGGGTAATTAACCTATCAGATCGTTACCCTGTCGTATATCGTGCCGGGCTACGGGTTTTCGTGGTTTCGCAACCGGTTGTGCCGCAGTTTTATGCAGTTTGGTTAATAGATCGTGTGCGTCATGACGCTTCGCAGAATGTTTTTCGAATATTTCAGGCGTCCCCTGCGGGATTGGTATCAGGAACGCGCGTTGAAGCACGCGGTGGCTGCGGGTGTACCATTGAAGATCGTGCTCGGCGGGTCGGCTTCGGCGCCGGACTGGTTTGGCTCCGATATCGGTTTTTTCGATGCGACACGTGCGACTGCCTGGGCGGAGCTTGTCGGCCGTGAGGAAGCGGTCGACCGGCTGCTCGCCGAGCATGTTTTCGAGCATATTCCGCCGGATCTGATCCCGGCGGTCCTGGAGAACGCGTTCCGTTATCTGAAACCAGGCGGCACAATCCGGATCGCGGTCCCGGACGGACATAATCCCAACCCGGACTATATCCGCAATGTCGAGCCCGGCGGGATCGGTCCCGGCGCGGACGATCACAAGCAGCTCTTCACGATAGAAAGCCTGAGCGCCGCTCTTGAGGCCGCCGGGTTCCGGGTCGAGCCCGGGGAGTGGTTCGACAGTGCAGGAAGCTTCCACGAAGAACCGTGGAGCGAGGACCGGGGGAATATCTACCGCTGCAAGCGGCACGGCACGCCGGACAAGAGCTTCCCCTCTTCGCACCTCTCGCTTCTGGTTGACGGTATCAAGCCGTAAACAGGATCCGGTAGCGCGCCGTTGTGACCTCGCCTGGCGGTGGGGGCGGCGCGGCATTGGACCAGACCCGTAACCGTCCGCTGATCCCGTATTGTGGTTCCGCCGCCGTGACTTCGGTCAACGGCAGGTCGCTTTCCAGGCGCGCTCCGTCGAGAGCGAAGACCGTACTGTCTCCTGTTCCTGGTTCGGGTTCCGCCGAGGCAGGCAAGGTCAGCCAGGGCAGATGCAACTGCGCGTCGTCAGGCGCTTCGGTCAGTGTCAGGGCATCCTCGATATCTATTGATCCAGCGTCGAAGCGGAACCGGCGCTCGAAGCGGAATGTGGCGGTCTCGCCGACGATTTTATCCGGCCCGGACCAGCGGAAGGCGGTGCCGGAAAGCAGGGCACGGAACGTGCCGTCATGCTGCTCGAAGACCGGAAGTGGCAGCGACAGGGCGGTATAGATGCTCTCCGGCAAGGTCTCGTCGCCATAGGACGGCAAGGGACGCGCGCCGTCGGCTTTGACGATGTAGGGCAGGGGCTGTGCTGCGGTGATGGTACGGCGCGGCAAGGTGGTCATCGCGGAATAGGCCGCATTCCGGACGACACGGATGCCGTCTTGCAGACCGTCCTCCATCGGAAGCGGCAGGGGTGTGCCCGGCTCGGGTGAGGCGGCGAGCTGCTCCGCCGCGAGCTTCAGGACCGCGCCGGAGAAGGCAAGATAGTCCGGTGCGTTATTGTAGGAATGCCAGCCGATCCGGCACTGATGCGGGTGATGCGGCGGTGGCGTGACCTCCTCCTTCTCGTCGATCCTCGTAATCATCAGGGGCAGGGTGCCGTCGGACCCGAGCGCAGCCTCCAGCCGGTCGGCGATGGCGCGCAGCAGGGCGATTGTCCCTTCCGGTGCGGAGCCAAGCCGGAGCCCGATGGCAAGGGCCAGCGCCGCGGCAGCATATCCGAAGCTCTGAAACCGTCCGCGTCCGATGGCATTCACCTCGCCATCATGCAGCGCAGTCCGGACGAGGGCGTGCAGGGCCATGCGAAACCGCTCATGCAGATCGGCGGATGGCTCTTCGAGCACCGCGACCTGATAGCCCAGCAGGGCGGTTGCGAAGGCATGGTATTGCTGGGTCGGGGCGCCGCGCTGATCCTCGATGAAACCGTCCGGTTTCTGATAGACGGCAAGGGCGAGCCAGCGCTCGATCCGGCCGACAATCCTGTCGAACGGCCCTGTGCCGGAAAGCCTGACGGTGCTGCGCAGCAGGGTCCAGTTGGCGACACGGTTGCGGATAAAGGACAGTTCGCCGAGCACATCCCCGGGTTCCCGATAGCCGGCGACAGGGCCCGACCGGAACAGCTCGACAAGGGCGAACCGCACGAATTCCCAGTGAAAACGGTTTTCCCAGGCACCGATCCGTGCCTGCTTGTCCTGTCGCTTCAAGCGTTCGAGCGCGGCTGCGATGTCGTCTCCAAAGCGCTCGGGCCACCGTCCCCAGAGCATGGCGGCGAAAGCAGTGCCGTAGAATTCCGTCTCCGCGAAACCGGTTTCGGGATCGCATTGAGCGGCCAGCGCTCCGGCGATCTGCTCAGATATCCGGTCAAACCGCGCACCGACGGTGCCTTCAGGAACGCTCAAAAGTCATCTCCATCGATAGCGCAATGCGCTCTTCGGAATTCAGGTGGGCGAGTCCACTGGCCTGCAATTGCAAGGCGTCCCGTCCACCGCGCTCGGCCGCGTACCAGAGGCGGGATTTCAGACCCGGAACGGATAACAGGGCACGGCTTGCCCAGTCGGGCAGGGACAGCCGGGCGACGCGGTTGAACCAGCGGACCCAGAGAAGCGCATAGGGCGGCTTCGGGATCAGCCTTGCATGCACGACCCAGCCTTCCGGTGCATCCCGGACATAAAGAACCTGCTGGAACGCCGGTCCCGCGACAGTATCACTGACCCGGATCTCAACCGCGCCGGCGGGGCCGGAAAGCGCGGCCTGGCGTACCGGATGCTGGTGATAGATATTGCTGCCGGTATGCTCGAAATGCTCGCCACTGATCGACGCGCTGGTGAAGGATCCGGCCGAAAAAACCGCCCGGACGACAAAATCCTGAAAGAACGAGGGCGAAAGCGTGGTAAGCGAGGCGCCGAGAGTAAGTCCACGCTCGTGGAGCTGCGACGTGATGACTGCACTCCACCGGCCCTCGGCCATGGCGACGGTGAGGTGCCGTTCGCCTGCCTCGGGACCGTTCCTGAGTGCGCGATCCTCTATGATGCGGGCACCATGACGTTCAGGCGCAAGGGTGAAGAAAGAGTGACGGTCGGCAGTTTCAATTCCAAAACCGGTTCCGCGCATACCGCCACAGCGGAGCGCGGCCGGTACACCATATTCCCAGTCGCACTCAATAAGATCCGTCACACGCATTCCTGTTTGACCGGTGCCGCAATGGAGACCAGCATATGACGAGCGAAAGCGCACCGCCAAGTTCCGAGCCGCCGCCGAGTGCCAAACTGCCATCTGGCAAAGAGCCATCCAGCGCGCTCAAGCGGTTTCTGGAGAGCCCGCGCAGTTACGCGCTGGTGGTGCCGACGGTCAATGCCTGCGTTGCCGCCACGGGACTGTTCATTCCATGGTTCATGGAGCCGGTTTCGTTCGGCCAGTTCATTCTGATTTCTACGTTTGTGCAGTATCTCTGGCTGCTCGATCTCGGGACATCGCAGCTCATCACCCGGACATCGGCGCGGCTGAAACAGGCGGGCCTCAACAGTCCCGCTGGTGTCCGGGTTCAAGGCATTCTCTGGACCCGTTTCTATCTTGCGGTCATTGCCACCGTGACCGCCCTCGCGCTTGCCGTGGCATTTCGGGATTCCTTCAAGGTGCCGCTGCCCATGCCGGCGACCCTGCTCGCAATTCTGGCCGGCGGCATGCAGTTTATTTTGATGGGGCATCTCGCCCTTTATCGTGGGCTTTCGACTTTCGGGCTGTTTACTGCGAACAATTCGATCGTGCAGGTCGGATTGACGGCGCCGCGCGTGCTCGGCCTTTATTTCGGTGGGCTGTCCGGTTGCTTTTCAGTCCTCATTCTCTGGTTTGGTGGCGTTGCCGCCAGCATGCTGCGTAGAGACCCACCGCGTATCCGGTTTCATCCCAGCCTTCACCGCATGCGACGGACCGTGGCGGTGGCTTTCCCATTGTTCGTGTCGGTCTCGCTCTGGAGCGTTTTCATGATGGCGAACCGCTGGTTCGTTGCCGATCTCGCCGACCCCGAGACCTATGGGCAATTCTCTTTCGCCGCGGCGGTGCTTGGCCTCTATGCCGGGACCTTCGGCACCATCGCGCAGGCTTATTATCCGAAGCTTTCGGCCGAGGCCTATGCGGCCGAGCCTTTTGCCCTGTCGCGCCGGGTGGTTGGCGATGCGCTGAAACTGGCGGCGGTTATTTCGGTGCTCTCCACCATCGGTGTGATGCTGGTGAAACTGGTGGTGCCTTTTGTTTACGTGGCCTATGCGGCGGCAGTTCCGGCCTTGAAGATCTTTTTGGTCGCCGGGATTCCGATGATCAGCGCCTCGTGGTTGATGCCGATTGCCATGTCGGCACGAACCCGCCCGATCCGGGAGATCGTGGCGGTCTATTTCCTGGCCATTGGCACGCTCTGGGCCGGAACCGTCATCGGATTCCGCGAAGCCGGCCTCGAGGGGGTTGGTATTGGTGTGATCGTTGCCTCATTTGTCATGCTGGGCGGCCAGTCGGTGCTGCTCCGACGTAGCCGCGTTCTATCGATCCGGGACGCCGCAAGGCTGGTTTTGAGTGTATTGCTGCTTAGCGCCAGCGTGGCTCTTGTCAGCCATTATGTGGCGCCCTGAACGCCGCAAGATTCGACGGCCGATAAAGGAGATGGGGATGCAGAGGGTGTTTGCGGCCGGCAGCATCTGCCGGCCGCAAGGCTTACCTAGATCAGATCGTTCCAGAGATTGCCGGTCAAGCCCGCAACCACGTCTTCGGCGCCGTCCATCTCCCAGATCGAGACCTGGCCGGTCTGGGTATTCTGCAGCTGGATATCTGTGGTGCCGTCGCCATTGAAGTCTGCGACCTCACCGAGTTCCCAGCCCGCCTGGAGTTTCCCGACATAGGATTTTGAGGAGGCGCCGCCAGCATCCATTTCCCAAAGGGAAATGACACCGTCCGCGCTCGCCGTCAGCAGATCGCTTGAGCCGTCGCCACTGAAGTCGGCAATTTTCTCGATTTCCCAACCTTCGCTGAGTTTGCCGACATAAGTCCTGGCCGTGACGGCGCCGCCGTCCATTTCCCACACCGAGACCGTGCCGTCCTCGCTCTTGGTCAGGATGTCGGCCTTGCCGTCGCCGGTGAAGTCCTCGACCGCCTTGACTTCCCAGCCTTCGCCAATCCTGCCAACGAAGCTCTTGCTGCTCGCGACGCCGCCATCCATCTCCCAGACGGAGACGGAACCATCGTCCTTGACGGCCATGATGTCCTGTTTGCCGTCGCCGTCGAAGTCGGCGACCGCGCCGATATCCCAGCTGCTGTCCAGGGTGCCGGCATAGCTCTTGTTGCTCGCAGTACCGCCGTCCATCTCCCAGACCGAGACAGCGCCATCGGAATTGCGAGCCAGGATGTCGGTTTTTCCATCGCCATTGAAATCGGCGAGTGTTTCGACTGTCCAGTCGGAAGACATCTGTCCGGCATAAGACCGGTTGGTAACGGTTCCGCCATCCATTTGCCAGATCGAGACAGCGCCGTCCTGTTGGCGCAGCAGGATATCCTCCGTGCCGTTGCCGTCGAAATCGGCCGTGCCAGTGATCTCCCACCCAGTCTGCATACGGCCGGAATAGGCTTTCTCGCTGGCCGTCGCGCCGTCCATCTCCCAAACCGAGATGGCGCCGTCAGTGCCTTTGAGCAGGATGTCGTCGTCGCCATCGCCATCGAAATCGGCCACTGCCTGGATAGAGAAGTCGCCGCCGCGATTGAGCGCTCCGGTCAGAGCCTTCTCGTCCGGTGTCGCACCGTCGAGAGTCCAGACCGATACATTGCTCTTGTTCGATACCAGCAGCAGGTCTTCTTTACCGTCGCCGTTGAAGTCGCCGGTGGCTGTTACCGAATACCGCTCCTGATTGGGATCGACGGCTGCCTCGGTCGAGAAGGCGAGCGTGGTATCTCCCGATGCCGCAGTCGCGGTGACGGACTTGAACTCGCCGTCCAGCGTGAAGCTGGCATCCTCATTTCCGTCACCGTTCGAGTCGATCGAAACCGTGGTGACACCGTCCGCGAAGGTCAGCGTGACGTTATCGCTGGAGAATTCCGCGCCCTGGATGAGCACGGCGTCGCCATCCGCGAGATCGCTGATCGTATCGCCGGAAAGCTCGGATTCGGTGCCCTGGAAAGTATCGTTGCCCGCGCCGCCGGTCAGCACATCCGCGCCGTCGCCGCCGAACATCAGATCGGCACCGCCGCCGCCGACAAGGGTGTCGCTGCCGCTGCCGCCGGACAGGCTGTCATTGCCGGCTCCGCCATTGAGCAGATCGTTACCTGCGCCGCCGGAAATCAGATCGTCTCCGCCAAGTCCGCTGATTGTATCGTCGCCGGCGGTGCCGGTCAGAGTATCGGCGAGCTCGGTCGGCAGCAGATCGGGGCTGAAGGACAGGCTGGTCTGGCCGTCGGCCGTGGTCGCGGTCACGCTCAGGAACGTGCCGTCCAGAGTGAAGGTCGCATCCGCGAAGCCATTGCCATCAGAGTCGATCGAGACAGTGGTGACACCGATCCCGGGTATCAGGGTTACCGCATCGGCGCTGAAGGAGGCATTCGCGATGACCAGGTCGCCGCTGTCGGCATCGAAGCCGGAGATGCGGTCCCCGTCGAGATCGGCGAGCGTACCGACAATGCTGTCCGCACCGGCGCCGCCG
>CEOE01000049.1_pt1 | contig 18531 bp, 30 predicted proteins | sample 530211 | NCBI WGS metagenome assembly CEOE01 (sample SAMEA2619779, study PRJEB7988) | marine metagenome | isolation source: saline water (ENVO:00002010), including
GTGACTGATTACGAAATTATAAATTACAAAAAATTTAATTGGTATGACACACAAGCATACAAATTTAGTGGAGATGATAACGATAATTATATCTATGGGTATGTTCAATGGTATGGAAATCAAAAGTTAGACCAAGCTTTAGACTATGCAGATGATGATGTTTATTGGTCTTGGTTTAAAACCGAAGAAGAAAGAGATAAACATTTAAATAAGGAGATGAATGATGAGTAATACTATGGATATTGGCAATAGATGTGTTGATTGTGGCAGAGATACTTCTTTTGGGAGTGGGCTATTTGTAAATAGGATACCAGCAGACGCAGAGTATGAAAGTTTTTATGCAGGTGAACAGGTATTCAAGGACGGTCAATATAGAGAGGGGTATTTATGCCCTGATTGTTCGGGATTGGATTGTGATAGATGCGATAAAATGATTGCACTAGATGAAGATATTACACCAGATGTATTAGGATTTGAACAGGATAGTTTTTCTGATGGAGCATATCGAGTTCATTATGAATGTCTAACAGCAGATGAAAAAGAAATTTACGATAAAGGGCGATTCGGACAGTTACACCCGAATGATGTTGAAATGTATATAAACCGTCTTAAAAAGACTAAGGAGAACGAAGATGAAAGTTAAAGAACTAAAAATAAATTGGCAAGAGGAAGGACTAGATACCTATTATAAAAGAATGGGCTATCCAAAAAAAGTATGGAAAGACAACGAGGGTATGCCCTTTGGTATTGCTCTGTTTAATGCTGACGATATTTATTTAGAAGAAGAACTAGATATTGAATGGTTCTCTACTGAAGAAGAACGAGATCAAATGTTTTCGGAGACTGAAAATGAAAACATTTAAAGTTTATACAAAATGGATAGGCTATTCTGAAATAGAAGTAAATGCAGAAAATGAACAAGAAGCTAAAGATTTTGCATCTATGGGACTTTATAAGAAAGAGCTACTAACAGGGAAAGGTCTTGATTATGGTTATGAAGATGAACAAGTTTATAAAATAGAGGAGAATCAAGATGACAATACTAATACATAAAACAGAAGAACAAATTATGTTTGAAAACTTTGATACTAATGAAAGATTAGAAGAAGTTATTCAATGGATTACAAATGACTTTTGGAATGAATTATCTAATGAAAGCAAAGTTAGAGTTATAAAACAATTAGGATATATGAATTATCCTACAGAAGATTTAATAAAAGATTTAAAGGAGAACGAAGATGAGTAGAGGTTGTTGCAATGAGTGTGGCTATAAAGCTGACTATATTATTGATAACAATAATTATGCAGATAATGGCTACGAAGATTTAAACCAAGTGCCAAAAGATAAAATGCTTTGTGGCGTATGTTATGAGGACAACGAAGATGAAACTAACTAGCGATAACTTAGAAAAGATTTTTAACTATATAGAGTATCAATTAGAAGATGATGATGGTAGAGGAGAATTTGACGAAGAAACTTCAATCTTATCAGCAGTTGATAGAACTATAGAAATGTTTAAGGAGAACAAAGATGATTGAATTTATAGATCAACACTTAGGACTAATTTTATATGGTTTTATATTATTTATAGCACTAGATGTTGCTTTAGAAAACACAAAATCTCCCGATCTTAGTTGTTGGGAAGAACATGATGATTTAAAATAATATGATGGTAGAAGTTATATTTAGTTCTGGAGACATGAAAGACAAAAGAGCCGTAGTCTATCGAGACTTTGGTAAACTTAAAGTTGATCTCTACCAAAACTTTATACCGATTAGAACAGAAGAACTACCCGACAAAAACGAATCTTATGCTAGAAGTTTAGCTGAGAATTGGACTTTAAATATACTTAAATAAACCATACAAGGAGAGAATATGTTTGGCAGAATAAATAACTTTACTTACGACAGCGATAAATCCCCAATGCAAAACTTCAATGCTTGGTTAGTACTAGCCGAAGATGAAAGGTTTTGGAACGAAGAGAAACCGTTTAAATACGAAGAAGCCAAGGAAGTTTTTGAACAGACTTACCAAGTAGATGTTAAACAACAAGAATGACAAGAAACTTACAGGCAAAATATGTTGTGGTTGTCAAAGAAGATATGCACTAACTATGTTTGGCTCAAAACAAAAAAACTACACTAGGATTTATCGAGATTTCTGTAAACTATGCGAGGACAAGCAAGATGTTTGATTTCTTTTTTATTATTACAGGGATAGCATCTTTGATCTTTATGTTTTTGATTGATACCGATAAAAACAGCTAAGAATCCGACTTTAGTTCTTTAATCTCAGCATCAGCAAGCATACCACCCGCTTTTTTACCTTCTAACAAAGATTGCAGTCTATTCTCGACTTCGGCCCTAGACATCTGATCAATTTTACCATACTTAACTTCTTTGCGATCAACAACTAAGCCCCCGACTTTCAGCAAAGAATTTTGTGCCGCTATCGCAGCATTAAAAGATCCCGACTCTAAAGCCTGATCTCTAATATCATATAAATCTTTAACTGCTCGATCTTGATTAAGTTCATACTTCTTTCTGACTTCGCCCATTAGATATTGAATTTCTTTTTTAACCTCTGGATGATGCAATAACTTATAGGCCGACTGCCTAGCATCTTTGTAGCCCGACTTCCTGGCTGCTTCGACATAACTCATTTGGGGATTATTAACTACCGTCCAAACGAAAACTCTTTGCCGTCTGTTTAGTTTCTTATCGAGCCCAAAATATTCTATTGCCGGCTCAACTTCATCTGATAGTAGAGGTTCAAAACCTTTGTGCTCTGGGTTGCTCATATGCAGATTGTAAGGTTTGGATTTGTAGATGTAAAGAATAGTCTTTGGATATTGTAGTAAATAACTAGGCCCCTCTACTTACTCTATAAGTATCGGAATCTTGAGATTATCATGAGCATTATAACTTGGTCAAGAACTTTATGCTAAATAAGTACAATTAGATACAGGCTCTCTGACAAAAATAAAAAAAATGATTAAATTGTCAAAAGCACTAAACATAAGGCTTTAGCACGTCATGATTTTTTTGACAAAAACCGACAATAATAGAGCGGGGCCTTATTGTTGCTCATATGGTTATTAGAAGTTTAACAACAAAGCCCCTAAATGTAGGAGTTGAGAACAGAGATATTGCTATCTCATTTTGGAAAAATATGAAGTATATAACTCCTACACTTTCAGTCCAAGTGGCACGTTTTAGCATCTTGGGTGTGCCATACCCTCAATGAAGGGTCAAAAAATTATTGAAAAAACCTTCGGCTAAGTTCTAAACTATACCATAAGTTAAGCAGGAGATTGTGTCGCCCAGGCTCTCCTGAAACCTAAGTTTGATCAAAACTTCTGTCTTTGATAAGGAAAATTAATTACCAGACAGGCGAACAGCAATCTAACCGACTGCATCATATGTATTAAAATCAAATTCAGTTATAAATACTTCGCACTCTAAGAGTGGATTATCTACAAATTTTCCTGTTACGAGTTTATGTTGTTTGTTATATAAATCCGCTAACTCGTCTTTACATTCCCAACCAGAACTAAAAGCCTTTTCAAAAGCCTCTTGTTTGTTGGTATCATCAACAGTTTTCTCGTAAAAGTCTCTCCATAATTTTGACATTTCTTTCTCCTTTCGTTACTCGTAGTAGACATATTATACAATATAATGTAAATTACAAGTTATGGATACTAATAAACACAAAGAATTAAAAGAAACTAACGATATGTCTGACTACGAACAGATACAATTTCAAGCTTGGTGCGTTAGTAATGAGTTTATGAACCTAATAGGTATGATAAACAAATTACCACCAGAACAAGCCGAACACATTACAGAAATGTTTGGCCGTATACTAAACAATCAACCAAAGGAAAAATGAGATTACCAGAAACTTTAGAATCATACGATCATCTTGTCCTGGGAGATGCTATTTATTTTCCTGACATGAGTAACAACATTTATCATAACTGTGCAGGCATATCTTCTTCTACCATTAGAAGATTTGGACAGTCACAATTACATGCTTTAAATGAAAGTGTTGAAGATACACATGCTTTGAGATTTGGGTCAGCAGCACATGCCTTGATAGTAGAAGGAGAATCGGTCTTTAACAAAGAAGTTGCCTGTTTGTCTGGATCTCCTTATACCCAAGCCAACAAACAATTAAAAAGAGATTATGAAAGCAGAGGTTTAATAGTTATTAGTGCAGACGATAGACAAACCATCTTTAACATGCGAGATAATTTAATCCCAGAGGGAGATAAGCTTTTGCACCCATCAGAAAGCGAATACCCCCAAGCATTTAACTACCCTTATGAACGAGCTATATTTTGGTTTGAACGTGACTTGCTGCTCAAAGTAAAGTCTGACGTTGTTCGCTTCCCGCTATCGGCCTTGCACGCTGAGGACAACGTTGTGCTAGTAGACTACAAGACTACTCAGAGTTGTGAGCCACGTTCATTTATGTCTTCTGTTAAGAAGTACCAATATGACTTACAAGCAGCTTGGTACAAACGGGCATACGAGAAAGCAGGATTTAAAGTTAAAGACTTCTTATTTGTTGCACAAGAAAAGAAGCCACCATATGCCTCTAAAATCTTCAAAATGAAGCCACAAGACCTAGAATCAGGTTGGCTAGAGTTAGATAGGTTGTTGGGCGAATACAAAGGCGTACAAGATGGACGTGAGCCAACAATATACAATACACCTAATTATGTGGAGATAGAGTTATGACCTGGGTTTTAGTTGACGACAAACACTATAGAAAAAAACTACGGGACCTAGAATCAGAGTTGGTTTTAGTCGAAGCCAAAGTAGAGGCTGTAAAGAATGAAATACATCTAACTAAGTTAGATTTAGAAAAACTAATTAGTCAAGAAGGAGAATAATAAAACAATACGAAGAATGGTTAAAAAAGTAACGCTAGTATTGAATGGCAAAAAAATGTCTTTTGTAGCAAACAAAGAAGAAATTGTAAGAGCGTTTTCCAAAGAAATGACTAAAATATTTTGTGATCGCTACTTTACTGAAAAATTTTGTGTTTTATGTCAGAAAAAATTTATTGACCAATCCAAATCACAAAACGCTAAGTTTTGTTCTGATAAATGTAGGTCAAGAGATTACAGGTGTAGATGTATTGAAAAATACAATAAAGAAAACGGCACAAGTTTTACTAGTTTTAGATTAATCAGGAGGCTGAATGAAAAGAATAACTAAAGAACAAGCATACTATATAATTATTACCCTTATAATGTTGGGTCTGATTGTTAGTAAGTATGTGCAGTATGGTTGTGTGATACTTTGTGAGGATTGGTATGATTGATATTTTATTTTTTGTTTTTGGTTTTTGTGTATTAGTCGGTATGTCAGTCCCTGGACCAGACGCATCCGAATATATAACGTTTCGTAAAGATGACAAATAAAAAAACAGATATGGTTAACAAACCGCCACACTACAATCAGGGTAGTGTTGAGTGTATTGATGCTATGGAATCTATGTTAAGTAAAGAAGAATTTATAGGCTACCTACGTGGTAATAGCTTTAAATACAGATGGCGGTGGCGTGGTAAACATAAAAATGGCCAACAAGATTTAGACAAAGCAAAATGGTACGAACAAAAATTGGAGGAAGTATTAAATGGCTAAGAAAACATCATTAGTAAATTCATACGAATCAGCAACGCCAGGTAGAGGCAAAAAGACCTCTATTGGTTCCGGTAATGTGGCGTTTGCTTCTATGAACAAGAACATGAAACGGTCTTGGAAGAAATACCGAGGCCAAGGCAGATAAAAAAAGGCTGCCATTTCTGACAGCCTAAAATACACTATTGAAAACAGAAGTTTTCGACCATTCGAAGAGAGTTTATGAATAGTAATTTCTAATTATACAGATATTTAAGATAAAAAAAAGGGGCTTTCGCCCCCAAGCTGACAACTACAAGGAAGGGGGTGACTTCTTAGTTGTCGTGCTTACTTTTGGGACAGGCATGTTAGCATCTTGTAGATACTCTCCTATCCTGGTTTTTTCACTTGATCTTTTTTCTCCAGTATCTTTATCTTCCCATTCATCAGTTACTGTATAAATACCAAGTTGTAAGCTTTTATTAACTATAGACATTACACTTTCTGGATGCTGTTTCATGCCAATAGCCATACAGAGTTGTGTAAAGTATTTAGTAGCTATATCCCTAGCGGTAGGATCTTGGTTCCAAAGACCGTAGTATTCTACGTGGTCCCAATACTTACCGTCTTCTAGTTCAAACACTACTTTTACAGTCCAGTTACCTGCTTTTGATTTATATTTCTCAGCAGTAATAATCTTTGCGTTATGCACGCCTTTAGGCGCTGTCTCCCTATTAGGGGCTTCTCTTTCGGGTTTGCTTTCATCCCACCCGACACCTTCAAAATCACTCATCAGTTTGTACCTCCTCTCTGATTATTTTATTAGTGTTAAAACCTAGTTTTGTAATTACATGTAATAAGTTAGCTTCTTCGAAATCATCAAGCTTCCCTGATCTATCTTTAGCTGTGTAGCCATGACCTACGTCAGTTTGTAGCCATCTGTTTCTTATAGTCACACCATCATCATCTTGATCTTCAATTACTCTTAGTGCCAATACTTCATCAAAAAAGTATGTAATAGATTGGCCTAGCTTGGTACCTACCATTTTAGGCTCAAAGATCATTACGTTATCCACGTTTTGTTTTTCCATTTTAGATACAAACACAACATTCATATGCAAGTCTCTAAATGATCTCATAACATTAGTAACAGATTCTTGAACATTACCATAAGCCATACGTGGGTCCTTATGCTTTTCTTTTTCTTGTTGAAGTAAAATTTCAGACATCTCAGATATAGAATCTAAACAGACGGTATCGTAATTTAATTCACCATCTCTTAGCATCTGATAAATTTCCATAATCTCTGATGCCTGTTTGACCTGTATAACATCTATATCACTACGGTCCTTGACTGAAAGTAAGCCAGATTCCATATCGATAACTAATATTTTTCCAGGTGCAGTAGCACACAGAGTAGTCTTACCAGCGCCAGCTGCGCCGTATATTAAGATTTTTGCACCTTGGTCATCTACAAGATCACTAGGGCTCATAATCCTATCTTTAATAGGTATTCTTTCTTGGTTATTCATAACTCTTCTCCGATAGTTATTGCAATATACTATTACATAAATTACCATAAGTAAATTAATTAATTTCGGATTTGTAAATTGAAAGAAAACTTGACTTGGCTTGCTAACTATTATTTCAGGAATCTAGTTCTGTCTAGAAAAGCCTTAAAGTTTTTGGAAACGATTAATATTATACCTAAATACAAGGAGAGAGAAGTGGAAAGATACACGTTAAAACAATATATAGAATTTATTGGTATGGAGGATGCAGCCAATAAATTTGAATGTTCTATTGCATCAGTTAAAGCTTGGAGATATGGCTATCGTGAACCTTCAGTTCATCAAGCCAGAAAAATTATAAAAGCCTCTAATGGAAGACTAGATTTTGAATCCATTTATGGCAATCTTGATAGCATTTTAACTGATAGTGTTCAATCTTAATCTAACTGATGACGAGAAATCAGTTGACCTTGCGTTAGCTTACTACGACGAAGGTTTATCTGTTGTACCGTTATTAAGACAAAGTAAAAAACCACCATCTTTTCTGGGGGGTTGGCACCAATACAAAACAGAAAGACCAGACAGGGCCGTAGTAGAAACTTGGTTTAAGAATCGTGATGATTTGGTTGTGGCCTTAATTTGTGGAGAGTTTATCGTAGTTGATGCAGATACTCCTGAGGCTATGGGATGGGTTGAGAAGAACTTACCTGCAAGTCCTTTTAAGGTGGTTACTGGCAAGGGTATGCACTACTACTACAACAACCCACAAAACTACACAACTTTTGCTACCAAGCGTTTGAATGAAACGCCAATAGAAAGACATATTGATATTAGAGGGGAAGGAGGTCTGATAATTGCTCCATACAACAGACATGCAAACGGTACGATCTATAAACCTGTTTTAATACCTGATTGGGACATTTACGATATAAACGACTTACCAGACTTTACAGAAACCGAGTGGATACAGATTACTGGTAATAAAAAACAAAATGGCGAAAATGCAACTGCACCAATATCTCTTACTGGTGTTAACGAAGGCTCACGTAATGATCAAGCAGCTAGACTGGCAGGGTATCTTATCTCTAAGAATATAAATATAGAATTTTGTAAATTTTTCTTACAGTCTTGGAACTCACAAAATCAACCGCCTCTCCCAAACAACGAAGTATTATCGGTTGTAGACAACGTAAAAAAAACACACGACAGAAAAAACGAGAGGGCCCCATTATTTGTTAACTCGTATGAGAAAATAGATCCACCAAAAAACTTATTAGAGCCTCCTGGTATCCTAAAAGAAATGTATAAATTTTGTGAAGAGATTGCACAAGTTAGCCAACCAGAACTTTCTTTAGTAGCGGCCCTATCATTAGTAAGTGTTACTTGTGGTCGCCTTTACCGTACAAATATGAATAACTTTGCTTCTCTATATTTTATGGGTATTGCTAAGTCTGGTCAGGGTAAAGAAAACATAAAATCTTTCGTTGAGTCTGTTTTAAATATGTCTAATTTTTCTGATCTTGTCGTAGGGGACGGATACACTTCTTCTGGAGCAGTACACTCGATACTAAAATATAGACCGACACAAATTACTATTATGGATGAGTTTGGTAAAAGATTAGAGGCCATCGGCTCACAACAAAACACAAACAGAGAAGACGGCATACAAACCCTTATGGAAGCATGGGGTAGGTGTCATGGTGCCCTAAGACCAGATAACTATTCTTTGATGGGTGTTCCTGAACAATATAAAGATCAAGCTATGAATAGAATCTGCTATAAGCCTGCTATTACACTTGTTGGGCTCTCGGTCCCACAAAATTTTTACAAAGCCTTAAACTCTGGTCGTATAGCTGATGGCTTTTTAAATAGGTTTATAGTTATTGAATCCAAAGAGCCTAGAAAGGTACAAAGACTAAAAAAATTCAAACAAGCGCCACTTAATATTGTAAATTGGGTGAACTATATAAGAAGGGCTCGTACGGAATTTGGAGAAATTGCACAAAATAATTCGGAGCTAGACTTAAAACAAGTAGTAATACCTTTTAGTACAGAGGCAGAGACACATCTGGACGCTTTTGCAGAAGAAATAGTTAAGCGACAAAATGTTTTAGAGAAAGATAATCTTGAACCTTTGTTATCAAGATCAAGAGAAAAAGCTATGCGTCTGTCTTTATGTTGTGCCCTTGCAGACAATCCGGATGCCAAAAGCATACCTGCAGACATAACGAAATGGGCTATAGATTATATTAGATATTATGACCTTTTGTTTATAGAAGCATGCCGAGACAAAGTTGCATCTTCGGCTACAGAATCAAAAATAAAACAAGTCGTATCTTTTATTAGGTCTAGGGGAGAAGAGGGTATAAGTAAGCGTGAGGTGGACCGACATGAGCTTTTCAGAAGCATGAAATCATACGAAGTTAAAGAGATTATAGAAAGACTAAAGAACGCTGGAGAAATCCAGGAGATTGACGTTAAGATTGGTGGCAAAGGCAGACCTACGAAAAGGTTTGTTGCTGTTGATCCCAACTATTATTTAGATTAGGAGATATTATGAAAGTACCAAGTTTCGAAACGATTGACGACCAAAAAAGAGAAGAACGTGTAGCTGGATATTTAGAAGGTGCCTGGAGTGTCACTTGCCATAAATTACCAGTATCATACGCCCTAGATTATTGGATTGAGTCTGCCAACGAATGTTATTGGTGTGAAGTTAAATGTAGAACATTTGCGAGTGATAAATACGACACCATAATTCTGTCTGCAGCAAAACTTAACAAAGGAGCCATGTTAGCACGTGCTACTGGTGTGCCATTTATTATTGTTTATGCTATGACTGACGGTCTTTTTTACCACATGTGGCGACAAAACCATAAGTATGATGTTAGGATGAACCTGTCAGAAAACCCTACAGAGCTTGATGACAACGAGCCTTACATTCATATACCTATGGATATGATAGAATGTATAACGGACAAACCATTAGGTCTGGATAGAAAAGAAATAGGAATAACATAATGGCATTAAAAAATTTACTAAAAAACGTAGTGGGTGCTGTAGCTCCAACACTAGGTACCGCTCTTGGTGGTCCTATGGGTGGTATGGCAGCAAACATGATAGCTGACGTTTTGGGTTGCCCAAACAATCCAAAAGCAATAGAACAGGCGGTGCAAAGTGCAACCCCAGAGCAAATGCTAGCTTTAAAAAAAGCAGAGCAGGATTTTGAGCTCAAAATGAAAGAACTTGAAGTCGATGTCTTTCGTATGGAAACAGAGGACATACAAGATGCAAGATCCAGATTTAGTGGTGACTGGACTTCTAAGATTTTAGGATTTATTACAATAGGTGGGTTTATGGGCTACATATTTTTGGTTACATTACAACCGCCAGAGCAGAACTCAGAAGCACTCATCAACTTGGTATTAGGATACCTGGGTGGTTTAGCATCTGCAGTTATTTCGTTTTATTTTGGGGCCTCACACAAAAAAGACGATTAATAAATGTTAGAAGAAGCCGTCACAATAATACAACAAGTAGGCTTTCCAATCGCTGCCGCCTTAGGCTTAGGCTGGTTTATATACAAACTAATCATGCGTATTGTTGACGGTATGGAAAATAAATTAGATGTCGTTGATGAAAAGGTAGCTGAACAGATTAGCGCTATGGAACAAAGACTAGGAACTAAGCTTGATTCACAGCATGGCATATTAGTGGCACTTATAGACAGAATTAGATCGCTTGACAACGAGATTATTAGACAAGATACTTTAATAAAGACTATTTTGGGTGTACCACAGCTTATTGATAGTAATAAGATAGCTAAGGCAGATAGAGATGACCAAAGGAAAGACTAATATAGACAAAGTTTTTGATTGGCTTGTACCTGTCGTTTTATGTAGTGCAATACTATTTTTGCTATTCCTGTTCTCCCCTAAGGGCCAAGCTGATGAGATCAAGTTTCAGTTTAAGTCACCTTCTTTTAGTGGCGTAGGAACTTCAGCACACTATTTGACAATAGAAAACCAAGAATTTACAAGAAAAGAAGCTTTAGAGGCAGAAATACAGGCTCTGAAGGAAGAAGCAGAACGTGATGCAGAAAACACTACGCTAGCTCGTTTCTTAAAAAACTTTGAATCACGTATATACGCTCAACTATCAAGACAGCTAGTAGAACAGTTGTTTGGCGAAAACCCAGCAACTGAGGGTAGTTTTAGTTTATTCGATAATATTATTTCTTGGTATTCAGATGGAATAACTATTACACTAGAAATTTATAATGAAGCTACTGGTGAAACAACTACTATTACTATCCCTATTGGGGACTTTGGTTTCTAGTTGTGCCACACACTTTTCCTACGTATCTCCTTGCTTAAAAAATACAGATCAAGACTATAAAGATTTAGTAACGGTTATTGGGAAAGCTGAGTGTTTTTCTAAATCAGCTTTCATAAACGAACCGATTACTGAAGAAATAAAAAATGTTAAGCCAGCAAAGAATGCCCCAGTAGTAGCTGTATATAAATTCCAGGATCTTACTGGTCAAAGAAAATCTATTGATGGATACGCAAGTTTCTCTTCTGCATTAACACAAGCACCTGAAGCTTATTTAATACGAGCTATTAAACAATCTAAATTTTTTCGTGTGGTAGAAAGAGTAGGCTTGGACCATCTTACAAAAGAAAGACAACTTATAAGAAACACTAGAGACAAGTTTGATGACGAAACAGAACAACTACCGCTTCTTTTTGCTGGGATAATATTTGAGGGTGGGATAATTGATTACAATACCAATCTTCTTACAGGAGGTATTGGCGCAAGGTACTTAGGTATCGGTAACTCCAAACAATATAGAGAGGATACCGTTCTAGTGTCAATAAGGGTTGTTTCTGTTAGTACTGGTGAGATTTTGATGGAAAATCTAACTACAAAAACTATTCTTTCAGTCGGATTGTCTAATGATTTCTTTAGATATATAGCAGATGGAACTAAGCTCGTAGAATTCGAAAGTGGTAATGCTATGAATGAAAGTAAATCTATTGCGTTGCAAGCAGCAATAGAAACTGGTATTGTTGATATTATAAAACAAGGTAGGGTGAAGAACTACTGGCAATACTACGGAGAATAAATGAGAATTTTGCTTTTAGTCTTATCGTTAAGCTTATGGGGTGACAACGAAATATTTGTAAACCAAAGTGGCGCTAATGCTATATTAAAACTAGAACAGCTTGGGAGTGGCAACTTAATAGGTGGCACGTCTGCTGTATCAGGAACTATGACAGCTTTGGACCTAGACGGTCTAAATATGTCGTTGGAAATAAATCAAATAGGTAGCAGCAATATCTTTAGATCAGATGCTTTTGATTCCGATTACGTAACAGGATTGTTTGATTTTCAGGGTGATAGCAACCAAATGGACATTTTGATGAACAGCGGTGGCTTGTATTCAGCAGATTACGCAAACTTTAATGTAGCCGTAACAGGTGGAAGCAACGTTTTTGATATAGAGATAGCAGAACTTTCAGATGCAAGTTATTTAGATTTAGATTGGATTATTGATGGTGACAGTAACCAATTTACATATGATATAGACTATGAAAACGCCGTTAATTACGTTGATGTATTTGGTGACAGCAACTCGCTAACTTTTACAGGAAGTGGGTATGCAGGCACAACCGCTAGTGACTCAGCATATTTTTATCTAGATTTAGATGGAAGTTCAAATACATTAACTGTTACGCAAGCATCAACACTTGCTAGGGATTGGTTAAAAATTGAGTCTAATACGTCTAACGCTTCTATTTGTATTGTTCAGAATGATGGTGGGACCTCCACTTCATGCTGATACTATTGGCGATATAACAGAACTAAGAGGATACGGGCAAATCTTACGAGATGAGCCCTATCCTGCTGTCTTAGATTTTAATATTAATTCATATGATGATGTCAGAACACGTGCTGGCAGAATAGCTATTACCTTTCTAGATGAATCAACCGTAAAACTAACTGAGCATTCTAAATTAGTCATAGATGAATACATCTTTGATCCAAACCCAAGTAAATCAAAAATGGCTCTTAGTTTTGTTAGTGGGACCATACGATTTGCTAGCGGTAATCTAAAAAAATTAGATAAAAAAAATATATCACTAAAGACTCCAACGGCAGATATTGCAGTTTTAGGAACTGATTTTACTGTAAGCGTAGATGAACTAGGTAGAAGTTTGATAATACTACTACCAGATGAATTCGGTGGCCCAAGTGGTGAAATAATCGTATCTACTGCTGCTGGGCAGGTAGTTTTGAATCAGCCGTACCAGGCTACTACTACTAATGTTTACGAGGGTTCTCCAACAAAACCTGTCACCTTAGACATAACCTTAGAGTTTATTGACAATATGTTGATTGTGTCACCACCAAAAGAAGTGGCCGTAGAAGAAGAACAGCAGGAGTCTCAAGCATCTGATTTCTTGGACTTTGCTGATTTGGATGTAGATTATTTAGAAGAGGACTTCTTAGAAGAGGATGAAAGTTTTGATTTTACTGAACTTGATATAGACCTTCTAAATGTAAATTTCTTCGAAGATTTACTTGATGTCTTAGAATTACTAGATGAAGAGGAAGACCAAGATCAACTTATAGATAAAGTTAGTGGAGTACAAATCGCAGGAACAAATATTGGTCAAGATACCGATACTCAGATTACAACGATTATTCAAGGTAGCGAAATAAAGTTAATTAGAAGTGTAAGTCAGACGGCACAACTCGTATTAGATGGCGAAGAATCTTATACTGTTATCTTTATACAAGATGGTGTTTCCAAAACCATTAAGATAAATGGGGGCCAATCATCTAGCATAACAATAATACAAAGCTCAGGATGATAAGATTAGGTCTTTTAATAACGTTAATTTTAGCTCTACCTTTGGTATTTCAGCTCCAACCTCTTGAGGTTTTAAAATTAAAAACTTTTGATGCTTTTGTAGCCAAGCAACAGCCATCTGGTTATTTTGTTACCCTTAACATAACAGATGAAGACGTACGGTCTGAAGGAGGCTGGCCCTTCCCACGTGTAAGAGTGGGTGAAATACATCAACAGCTAATAGACGAAGGTGCGCTCGGCGTAGGCTGGGTAATCAGTTTTATAGACAAAGATAGATTTGGTGGCGACTTCTACTTGAACAGATCCTTTGACATTCGGGATTTGCCAACAGTTGTCGCTGCCTTCGACGCGAATAATGGTATTTACCCAGAACCTGTTGGTACCGTTATTTTAGGAGAATCTGCACCTGGCATCTCAATAGGTGGCTACATGCCTAATATTAAGGAGGTGGCTGAAGTTGCAGATCAAGGGATTGTTTCTGCACCAGTAGATGTTGATAACTTAGTTAGAAGGATTCCCTTACTATTTAGTATCCCTGATGGCTGGGTGCCAAGTTTCGGGACACAAGTTTTAAAATCTTTAGTAGGAGCTGATACTTACATAATTAAAACAAACGAGTATGGCTTAGAAGAAATAAGAGTAAGAGGTTTGCCACCAGTCAAAGTAGACGGTTTAGGTAGAAAATGGATTAGTTGGGTTGATACGCCATCCACTACTCTTGCAGAAATGAGAGTCAAAGATAAATTTGTTTTTGTGGGTGTGACTGCAAAAGGTGTTTTTCCACAAATAGCAGTTCCAACTGGTTTAGCATATCCACATCAAGTCCAAACGGCACTTGCAGAATCAATTTTGATACAAAACTCCCCTTACATACCAGATTGGCATTTACCAGTAGAAATTTTAATTTTTGCAATATTTGTCTTCACCATTTGGCTTCTAACGAGTTTTCTAGGTGTTACCCAAGGCTTAGCATCAGCTAGTGGATTGTTTATCTCTACAGGTGCCGTAAGCTATCATTTGATAAAAAAGGGTATTTTATTAGATTTTACTTGGACTTTAATAGGTGGATTCGTTTCTGGGGCTATCGCTTTCTATTTAAACTTCAGAAAACAATATAAATTAAGACTACAAATTAAAAAACAATTTGAACACTATTTAGATCCACGACAAGTAAAAAAATTACAAGACAATCCTGGGTCTTTGGTCTTGGGTGGTGAACGTCGAAATGCAACTTTTTTGTTTACTGATGTGCGAGGGTTTACAGCTTTGTCAGAAAAATTAGAACCTGAAGAGGTCACAAAAATTATGAATCGGGTGCTTACGATCCAAGCAGATACTGTTAAACAATATGACGGGATGGTAGATAAATATATAGGTGATGCGATGATGGCTATATTTAACGCCCCTCTAGATATGGATAATCATGAAATAGCAGCGGTTTTATGTGCTAAGGAGATACAAGATAAAGTTAAGCTGGCAAATTTGGGGGTTGAGATAGGCGTAGGAATAAATACTGGTCCCGCTGTAATCGGTAATATGGGCTCAGAGACTAGATTCGATTATACCGCTATAGGTGATGCAGTTAATCAAGCAGCTAGGTACGAGAGTGCTACTAAAGAGGTTGGTGTTGATATTTTAATCGGACATACAACTGCACATAAAGCGCCTAATGAATGCACTTATGTAAAAGATATCAAGGTAAAAGGGAAAACAAAACCGCTTCAGGTTTATACTATTTCAGATTGACCGCTTAAGATAGCTGCCCTAAGAGCTGGGTCTTGAGATAGTTGGTTTGTTTGCAAGTTATTTACAGCACTTATATCGGGTAAATCTATATCAAAAGATGGCACAATATCTTGGGTTTGTGATTCAATATCAAATATTGCATCTTGAACTTCTGGTCTGGACTGTATATCTTCTATTTCTGCTTGTGTTTGAGCTATTACTTGACTACCTATATCTCCTGCCTCAACGCCTATTTGTCTTGGAGCAACTTGTCGTAAGTAATTGCCAATAGCGCTTGCAATTAGGTTAAAAGCAGGTCGATCTGTTTTGGTCATGGCTCGTACTAAAGTTGGATTTTTAAATATTGATTGCATGACACCCAGTTGAATTACAGTAGGTAAAACAGCTATATTCAAAGCGTTAATAGCAACCGCACCAGCGATTAAAGTACCAGCACCGCCTCCTTCTCCAGCAGCTATAAGTGTGATTCTTGATTGATAGTCACGTAAAGCTTTAGTTAAATCTCTACCAAAAAAAGCAGTTAATGATTCGTCACCTATGCTGTCCAACGTAGTACGAAATACCTCTGGATTGAAGACATCTGTAAAATCGTTAGCATCTGAATTTTTTATCATTTTACGAATGATAGACCTCATAGCCTCAGTTTTAAGTTCCTGTGCACCCTCTGGTCCCACTACATCAAATATTTCTTTTATCTCTCTTGCATTTCTAGGAATTAGAATTTTATCAACAACTTCTGAATCAGGTGCGTTAGCTATATCTCGAAATAGCTGTGATTTCTCAAATTTGAATATTTCTTCTTGAGCATCTAGATACCCACGATACCCTTTAATTAAATCAGATGGGTTATCAGATAGTTTCATCAAAGCATCCTCATCAATTTTATATGTAATTTTACCCAAATCTTCTAGAAAACTTCTTACTTGGGTTGGGTTGTCAAAAAGCTCGTCGATTGTAGCACCATAGGACTCCAAACGTCTTGCTAATTTTACAGAGTCAATAGTGCCATCGAAATTTGAAGCGGCTTGTATTTCTTTTTTCAATAATTCCCCACCCAATCTTTGTTTTATAATTAGAGCTTGTTCGGGATCAACTACGCTTTCTGTCAAATCATCAGAAGTTTTCCTAAAACCTTGTAAAAAACCTTTTAAAAGCTCTGGACGGTCTTTTTTTACTACAAGTTCAAAAACTTGGTCAATATCAAGTCCACCCGTTCTTTTGTAATCACTCAATAATTTTGTAAGTAGTGGCGCTTCAAACGTATCCATACCCGTTTTATAGAATCTATTAGCATTTTTCAAAAGCTTTGTACTTGCTATTACTTTATCTATATCCGCTTGCTTTGCATCCTTCTTTACAAATAGACGTCTAGCTAATTCACCGCCCCTGGCTAAGTCAGTTAACATATCGTCTGCTTTTTCACCTAAAACACCAAGCTCTTTTGTCAGGGTTGAGGGTAAAGAGTTATTAGCTCTAGCTAAGGCGCTTGTTTCAGCCTTAAATCTCATAAGTTGGGTAAAATTAATTTTATCATTCATTTGTAAGAGAGCATTTATGTCTTTTAAGTCCTCTCCAGCATTTAAACTTTTTTTCAAGATTTGGTTGTTATTGATGAAATTTTTCAATCTATCTTTTATCGGTTTGAAATTTATTACCTGAGCCTCATCCCCAACTAAATTTACGAATCTATCAACTTGTGGTGCGTTTTCGCCTACAACATCTTTTAAAAAAGTAGTATTTATATTTATAAGATCCCTATCTGATATATTGTCTAAAACTTGATCTATTTCGTTTGGTTTTATTCCTAAACGTTCAGAGATATGTGGGTTTTTTTGCAAAAACAATCGTAAGGTTGTGCCTTCTCTAAAAACTATATCTTTAATTGTAGTATCTGATAAGGTGTCATTAAAGAGTTTTTGCACTTCTTTTATGGCTGCATTTTTTTTCTCTGCAGAGAGATTATCAAAAGCGCCCTTTTCTCCCGCATATTTTTTTAATATATCTTCGCCCTTAGAGTTTATAAATTTTTCGCCACGACGTAGCTGTTCTTGTATTTTATTTACATCTCTAGTTAAGGTTTTAGGTCTAAAAATAGAACTTTGCACTTGGAAATATTGGTTTTCCGCAGCGTTCATAAAACTTTTATAAGATTGTGCTAAATTTTGCTGTACGAACTCTCCTGCTTGCCCTGTACCTGGCACTCCTGAAAGTGCCCCAGCGTTGATAGATTTTGCAGATTTTTTTGTTAGCTCAGTAATACGTTCTATAGCGTTAATTCTATCTTGGCGTAAATTCTTTAGCTTAATTTCGAATTGTCCTTTAGTAAATGCGCCTGCTTCTGTTTTACTGACTAAATCATCAAAAGATAAAGAATAAGCACCCAGCTTATCTAGCAACTGTCTGCCTTCGGCCATTTCTGCTTCTATTAGAGGCCTCATACGTTTTTGTTTTCCTACTATAGTCTCACCTGCTGCTTGAATTCTGCCTCTAAAGCTGGCCTCAAATGCTCTTTGTGAAGGAACACCAAAAACGGTAGCCTCTTCTTGTATCTCTTTTGGTGTAAGTTTTCGACCTCTTAATTTTTCTAAACTTCTGACTTTTGCTGGATCTACAAAACCTTCCAAAGGTGCACGTAGTAAGTTCACAGTTTCAGCAGGGGCATTCATGCCTAATAAAGCTTTGTAACCTGCGCCTACAGCTTCGCCAACAAATTGACCTGTTGCTCCCAACCCAGCTTCTCCTGCGACGTTTAATGCTAT
>CEOE01000009.1_pt1 | contig 18505 bp, 12 predicted proteins | sample 530211 | NCBI WGS metagenome assembly CEOE01 (sample SAMEA2619779, study PRJEB7988) | marine metagenome | isolation source: saline water (ENVO:00002010), including
GAACGCCCTCGGAGACATTGACCTCACAATTGATGCCGGTGCCGACATTCTTGGCGACGGGATCGATCTCTCCGAAGGCAATGAGGAACAGCCGCTTCAGGGCGAGTCTTGGAATGACGAGCTCGTACAGGTCGACGGCACTGTATCGACGGGCGACGTCGTTGATGGAGCTTCGCTGGATGTACTGCCGGAGCCTGCGGCGGATCCGTCGGGAGGGTTCGGTCTCGTTGGTGCGAATGACCCGGAGTTCCAACAGGTCTCCGGTCTTTTCTAAGTCCACCCTCCCGCACTTAACAGCAAGCCGGTCATCTCACAAAAGATGACCGGCTTTTGCCTGCCTACCCGTCTTTGTTTTAACCAAATTTAAATATCAACAATTGATACTCTAAATATTGCGAAAATAACGCACAAAAAAATAAGAGTTTAAATGTTTTAACAAACCCTTGGGTTCGTCATTTTCGGATGAAATAGATGTCCTTACTGGCAACAGAGATAAAAGATGTGGCAATGCCACATAAAAAAAATATCAATGGTTTTACATTGATCATATCCACTATTGCCGCAAATGTTCTCTCTCTAGCGCTGCCTATTGCCACACTACAAGTGTATGATCGTGTTTTGCCTAATCAGGCAGAGAGCACGATGTATGTTCTACTGATTGGCGTCGCTTTGATTATTGTGCTTGAGATACTGCTCAGGCTGACGAAATCCTACCTCATTGCCTACAATGGCGCGGCGTTTCTGCATTCAGTTTCGTGCGAGGTAATACGCCATTTGCTCGCAACCGATGCCAAAGTTGATTCAGCAAAATATACGGGAACATTTCTCAACAAGATCCAGGCGATCAAGGCACTCAAGGATTTCAATAACGGGTATTCGCTCTGCACGACTGTCGAATTTGTGTTTGTCCCGTTTTACCTGGCTCTCATCGCGTTCGTATCGGGCGTTTTAGTTGTCATTCCGATCAGCATCCTGGTGCTTTTCGCAATTTTCGTGGCGTCGAACGGGCGCCGGCTGGCTACCGCTCTTGAGTATCGGGGAAAATCCGACGATACGCGCTACAATTACCTGCTTGGGACGCTGAATTCCGCACATAGCATCAAGGCTTTCGCGCTGGAGCGAATCTTGCTCCGCCGCTATGAGGCTTTGCAAAGCTGGTCCTGCCTTGCCAATCACCGCGTAGCTTCCGTTGTCACGCTCACCTTCAATATCGGTGCGGTCTTCGCGAATATCCTGACAGCGTCGGTTATCGGCGTCGGTAGCCTGTTCGTGGTTAACGGCAACCTCTCAATGGGTAGCCTGATCGCCGTAACATTGCTCTCCGGGCGGGTTATGCAGCCGATACAGCGCGGGCTGGCTTTGTGGGCCCGCCATCAGGAATACAAAGGCTCGAAAGCGAAGGTCGAAGAGCTTTTTGCTCTCCCTGTCGCCGAGACGAATATTGCCGCCGCCGACCCCGACCGCCTTGGCGATGTGAAGGTGAAGGGGATTACATTTGGCTATGACGCCAGCGCTCCGATGTTTGACGACATCTCGCTAGATGTCCGCTACGGGGAAACGGTGATCATTGATGGCCCCATTGGCTCGGGCAAATCCACCCTGCTCAAATTGATCACAGGCGCTCTGCAGCCAAAATCCGGGCAGGTTTTCATCGATGGAGTGTGTTCCTCGCAATATGCGCAAGGAATGCTGATGAACCACGTCGGATATCTCTCACCGGACGCCGTTATTTTTCGGGGAACCATCCGGGACAACATCACCAGGTTCGGCCTTGTGCCCGTGGCTCAAGCCTTGTCTGTGGCGGAACTCCTCGGACTGACAGAGGAGGTTGCCAAGCTTCCCGCAGGCTACGACACGCAACTGGATGCCACGGGAACAGACAGCATCCCCCCGGGCGTGAAGCAGCGCATTGCTTTGGCCAGAGCCCTGGCCTGCAAACCGCGGGTTATTGTTTTCGATGCTGCCGACCGGGCGCTTGACGTGCTGGGCTATCAGAAACTCTTCACATTGCTTGGTCGCCTGAAGAACAAGGCGGCCATCGTGATTGTGTCCGATGACCGAAACATCGCAGACCTCGCGGACCGCAGGCTTTGGCTGGAAGACGGCCGTTTGAGCGAGGTCAGCGAGACCTTTACGTCCAAACGGGCCACGGCGGGGGAGATCAGACTATGAGCGATGTCGCCGTGGAACCCGTCAGCAGGATCGGGCCAAAATCATCGGGGCTCAAAATGGCATCTGTGGATGTCAGTCCCGAGATCAAACGCCTTCGCTCCGCGATCACGGAGCTGGACGGCAAAATGCGCTCCTCCGCATTGCGTGAGGTCGATCCCGATTGCTTGATCGTGCCGTGCCTCGCCTCACTAGTATTACAGCTTGTGCCTACCGCGACACCGGTCCGGATCGTAGAGTCCCTGCCAATCTGCACGGGGCGCATGACGACCGCGGCTCTGGCGAATGTGCTGGCGAATCTCGGATATGTTGCCCGGCGGGCGCACCTGTCGCTGCAGGAAGTCGACCCGCGGCTTGCCCCCTGCCTCTTTATCGGCGCCGACGATGACGAACTGGTGCCAGGCGATCCAATCGTCGTGATGGCTATTTCCGACATGGGGGAGAGCAGAAAAGTCACGGCTTTCCGCCCTCTAACCGGTGAAATGCTTGAGATCGACGTCAACAAGGCCCAGTCGAAGTGGAACGGCATGGTGACCTTTTACCGCCCGATGAAGGCGGAAGACGATCTCTCCACCCCGGCCGCGCGCAAACATACGGGTCATACCTGGTTCCGTGCCAATATAGGGCGTTTCAATCGCTCTCTCTGGCAGCTGGTTATTGTCGGCTTCTTCCTTAACATTGTGGCGCTTGGAACCCCTCTCTTCATCATGCTGATGTATGACCGGGTGGTCGGCCCCAGAACGCTGGAGCCACTGAACTTCCTGGTCTTGGGTGTGGTGCTGTCCATCGGTATGGAAGCAGCGTTGCGCTGGCTCCGTTCCAGCTGCCTTTCATGGATGGCGTCTCGCCTGGATTTCACGGTTGGCAGCGCGATATTCGAGCGCCTCGTCCAACTCCCCGCCCAGTATCTTGAGCGTGCTTCCGTGTCCGCGCAGGTCGCCCGGATCAAGACCTTCGAATCCGTCAGGGACTTTTTCAGCAGCCCGGTATTCATGTCCGTGCTGGAGCTTCCGGCGATTCTGATATCGGTGATTGCCATAGGCCTTGTCGGCGGAGCGCTGGCACTGGTCCCGCTTGGTGTTGCCGGGGCCTATGTCCTGCTGTTCGTGGTCCTGCAAAACCGCATCAAGTCCGTTATGAAGCGGGCGGCCAGCGAAAGCTCCGTGGCACAACAGTTCACCCTGGAGACACTCGAGAAGAGAGCAACGATCAAGAATTCAGGGCTTGCCGGGACCTGGGCCGAGAAATTCAGAGAGATTTCAGGCCGTGAGCAGATGGCGCAGTTCGAGCTGAACTTCCTTGGTCTGGTTGGCGAAACTCTCGCGCATGGCCTCACCATGACGGCCGCCACCCTTACCCTTGGGGTCGGGGCGACAATGGTCTGGGCTGGGTCGCTCAGCACCGGAACCCTGGTGGCGACAATGATCCTCGTGTGGCGTGTCCTCATGCCACTGCACGCCCTCTGCACCATGATCCCCAGGTTCGAGCAAATCCGGAACAGCATCCAGCAGATCAACGACCTCATGGATGTTTCGATCGAGGCCGAAGTGGAAGACGGCATATCCCGGTTGCCGGTTCTCAAGGGCGGTATCAGCTTCGCCAATGCAGGTTTGCGCTACAGCGCAGAGGCTGGCCCAGTCTTTCTCGGTCTGAATGTGTCGGTCCGCCCAGGTCAAATTCTTGGCGTGACCGGGCCGAACGGTTCGGGGAAAAGCAGCGTCCTGAAACTTATTCAGGGGCTCTACAAGCCGATCAGCGGTTCGATTCATCTCGATGGCTTCGATGTGCGTCAGCTGGCCCAACGGGAAATGCGCCGGGCGATCGCCTATGTGCCTCAATCGCCTGACTTGTTCCCGGGGACCGTGGCCGAAAACCTCCGCATAGCGGACCCGTTCGCAAGCAACGACAAGATCATGAACGTACTTGATAAGGTTGGCGCGAAAGCGGATATCGACGGACTTCAGCACGGTGTCGAGACCGTCTTGCACAATTCCGATCATGTGCTGTCCGGCACAGCTTTGCCGCAGAAGATCGCTCTCGCCCGCGCCTGGCTGCAGAATAGCCCGATCGTTCTGATCGACGAGATGCCGAACTCCGTTTTGCTTGAAGGCGGGTTCGAGGCAATGAAAGCCCTTATCGACGAATATCGCGGCTCCAGAACCGTCGTCTTTGTTTCTCACCGGACCGACCTTCTGCGTCTGGCGGACACGGTTGTCGCACTGCGCCCCCGCCAGGTTCCCGCAGTTGGTTCACTTGATTCCATCATGGCCCTGGCAACCTGAGCAAAAGGCCAATCTGGAAGGACACGTCTCATGCGTTCTCTCGCTCTTCGGTCTACCGAGCTACGTCGCCCTCTCCTGCCCGCGCACGAGGTTCAGATTGCATATCTGACCCAGTCGGCACGGCTGGAAGAGACCATGAGCCCGCGCCTTGTCCGTTTGACGGCCTTGCTCGTCAGCATCTCGATCCTCGGCTTTATCGGCTGGGCCTCGCAGACAAACATCAACGAAATCGCGCGTTCCGCCGGAGAAGTGGTTCCTCTCGGGTACGAGCAATCCGTTCAGCATTTGGATGGCGGCACCGTCAAATCAATCACGGTCTCCGAAGGGGCTGTCGTGGAGGCCGGAGATATTCTGGTGACGCTGGAAGGCGTTGGCACTTCAGAAGACCTCGCCCGGGCAAAGAGAAAACAGCTTAATCTAAAACTGAGAGAAGAGAGGTTGCGCGCCTTCCTCGAAGGTAGGCAACCGGATTTCAGGGACCTCCAGGAGGTTGCCTACCGTGAAATCGCCCAGCAAATGAACATATTCAAAGCGATGATGAACGCCAGGTCGGAAAAGACATCCGTGGCGGACGAGCAGCTGCGGCAACGAGGAAGAAATATCGAGATACTGGAGATCCGCCGCCGCACACTTTCAACCAACCTCGTATCGCTTCTCGATCTGCTCGAAAGCCGCCAAAAGCTCTTTAAAAATGGCCATTTGGCAAAAATCCAACTGCTTGAAGTGGAGCAGCGCGTAACGTCGCTCGAGGGTGAAATAAAGTCGGTCGACGAGCAGCTCAAACAAGCGCGAGACTCTGTCGCGGAATTCACTTCCAGACGAGCTTCCATCGGGGCCGGTCAGCAAGACGACGCTTATCGGGAACTTGAGCTTGTGACAAATGAAGCGGCTCAAAACCAGGAAGTGGTCAAGAAACTCAACCGGGCAGAAGAGAGGCTCTATGTGCGCTCGCCGGTACGCGGCATCGTCAAGGGGCTTTCGATCAATACAATCGGCGCGGTTATCCAGCCGGGCCAAAGGATCCTGGACATCGTGCCACTGGAATCCGAATTGATCGTCGAGACCCGGATCGCTCCTCAACATATAGGCCATGTCCATGTCGGCCAGGCAGTGGAAGTGAAAATCAGCGCTTACGATGTGTCGCGCTACGGAGCCATTCCGGGGAAATTGTCTTTCATCTCCGCGACGACTTTCGCGGGGGAAGAAGGGCGCCGCTATTACAGGGGAAGAGTCCAATTGGCGCAAAGCCATGCCGGCGCTGATCCGTCACGCCACCAAGTCCTGCCGGGAATGACGGCGATGGTCGAAATCATCACCGGTGAGAAGACGATTCTCGAATATCTGCTGAAACCGGTGAATGTTGCCTTGAACAGCGCATTCTCGGAACGGTGAGGAGGACGATATGCTGGTCCTGGAAGATAGCGTACCCGAGACAAAAGTACGGGCAAAACCAAGGCATGTCCTCGCTGTCGACGACGACAGGACAGCGCTGATCATTCTTGAGCAAAATCTGGTTGATCTTGGCTATGAAGTCGCGGCCGCGGCCGGCGGATCGGACGCTCTGGAGTACCTGAAGGATAACGGAAGTCAGGTCAATGTCGTGGTACTTGACCGGAGAATGCCTGGGGTAGACGGCATCGAAGTAGTCCGGCGGATGAAAGCGGACCCGGAGTTGCGCCGAATCCCCATCATCATGTTGACCGGGGCTTCGGAAGAGACCGAGATCGAAGAAGGTGTCTCCGCCGGAGTTTTCTATTATCTCGTGAAACCGGCGAGCACGGCACTTCTACGAACAATCACGGCGGCGGCGATGCGGGAAGCCGAGCAGCAAATGTCGTTCGACGGCAGAACAAAGTCCCAGTTTTCCGCCTTGAAGCATGTCGATACCTGCAGGCTGTATGTACGGACTATCGAGGAAGCAACCGAAACCGCCGCATTGCTGTCCGAATGCTTTCCGGATCCGGCGCGAGCGGGCGATGGCCTCCTCGAGCTGATTATGAATGCCGTTGAGCACGGTGTTTACGGTCTTGGTTTCGATAAAAAGTCGGAAGTACTGCAGACCGGGACCGTGGAGGATTATTTGCGATCCTCGTACGACGACCCCGCTTTTGCCGATCGCCGCGCGGAAGTGGTCTTCACCCGGAAGAACGGCGGATACACCGTCATTATCACGGACCCGGGCACGGGCTTCGACTGGAAACAATTTTTGACGGTCAATCCCGCCCGCGCTGTCGACAGCCACGGCCGCGGCATTGCGAAAGCCGCGAATATGTCCTTCGACAAGGTCACATACAACGAGGCTGGCAATCGGGTTGTCGCCCATATCTCCGAAGAAGTTGAACTGGATTGGTAGGCTGTAATGGAACGCGCTCAGGAACGTCGTGATGCCGCCGGAGTCCTGGTTCTTGCCACGGGATTCAGCCTGTTTCTCATCTGTACACTCTTGGTCGGGTGGACCATTTCGCATTCCGGTGACTCGGTTGTGCGCCGTAGTGCGACAAATCTCGAGGAACAAACCGCGCAGAAGTTAGCCATTCTGGATTTTCTCGTCACCGGTGAAGCGGCGGCTTTTTCGAGCAAGTTCGACTTCGCGGGGAAGCTTCCGCAATGGTTCTCATCCTCCCATCACAGCCTTGAAGGCAGCGGTGTTCTCAATGGCTTAATGGCAGCCATATGGGTGCCAAAAGGAACGCGAGACGTTTGGCTAATCAAGCATTCAGGTGTGTATCAGAATGCCATATTAAGCGATGTTCGTGTCGAACAATTGCTGGGAAAACCAGAAACAGCAGCGCGTGAAATAACGATAATTGAAGGAGATGCCGGGCTGGAGTTGGATCCAGACGCTAAATTTCACACTTTATTGACGCCCGTTCTACAGAACCGCCAAGATTTAACCATTCACGAGCTCGACAATCCGGCCGAATACTTGTCTGGGTATTTTGGAATTGTCGTCGACTTATCAAAAGCTCTTGAGCTTAAATCGGAAGACGGAGGACTCGTATCCGGCTCTATCGATTCTGCCCTTCTTCAATTAGGTAATAAAAACAGCATAATTTACACATCCCCTGGCGAAATGAACGACACAAGCAAATCATTGCTCGACACCATTTCGGAAACTGCATACCAAAAATTTCTTCGGTCATTAATAGAAAAATCTTACTCTTCAGAATTTAGAATTTACGATTACAAACTAATTGCAAACTTTATCCTCTCCCCCAGCATAACCTTAAAAATCATCTATATAGTATCAGCCCTTATATTTATTGTCGGAGTTATCTGGGTATTTGCCTATATATATTTCCTCGTCTCCACAAAACGACGGAACCGCGAATTACTTGAAGCGTTGTGGCTATCCGAACAATCAGCAGAAGCAAAATCTAGTTTTCTTGCAACGATGAGCCACGAAATCCGCACTCCGATGAATGGAATCATCGGCATGTCGAAACTGTTACTCAAAACAGACCTGCATCCTCGGCAGGAACGATATGCCAAAACCCTCTCTCGATCAGCAGAAAGCCTTCTGAATATTTTAAATGACATACTTAATTTTTCAAAAATGGAATCCGGAAAACTGGAAATCGACTGGAGCGAGATCGACCTCGAAACGATTATCCGTGATGTCGTTGCGCTTCATGGCCCCATTCTGGAGGAGAAGGGCCTGACTTTCACCGTTGAGTACGACCCAATCGAGCTTGGCCGGGTGCGGGTGGATGAAACCCGGCTTCGGCAAATCCTGAATAACTTGCTCGGGAACGCGACTAAATTCACTGCGAGCGGCACGGTTACGCTCAGAGCAATGCGTGATGCAAAGCGCGAAGACGGACGTTTCGATTATTTCATTGCTATTGAAGACAGTGGCATCGGGATGTCTCCGGAAGAAATGAGCAAGATTTTCGAGGAATTCACGCAAGCAAACAGCTCTACCAGCCGAACTTTCGGGGGGACCGGTCTTGGTCTTGCGATTTCCCGGAAACTTGCCCGCATGATGGACGGAGATCTCACTGTGGAGAGTACGCCAGGGCAGGGCTCTATATTCACTCTGGCCATTCCTCTGCATGCAACAGCAGGTTCAAGGAAAGAGCCCCCCGCCATTACGGACCTGGATGCCGCCACCATTGCAACCATTGGCTTGGAAGGGCGGCCCTTCGAAGCTTTCACCGGGTTTGCCCGGTCGCTGGGTGTCGAGGTGAAGCCGGCTGTCGTGACGCGTAGTGACGCTGGCGTCAAAGTCGAACTGGATAAACAATGTGACATCCTGTTCTTCAGAAATGCCGACCTTGAACACGATGTCGTTGATGCGTGCCTGCATGAGCGGTCGAAATCCATGTGGCGCGGAACTCCGTTGTTTCTCATTGCCGCGGCGAACCAGGAAGAGCCTAAATTCATTCCACCCGGCCACAGTCATACGAGGGTTCTGCACACACCATTGACTCACGGGCCGTTCAAGGAAGCTTTAACAGCGCTGTTCCAGCTCTCCCAAAACGCCCCGCTTTCAACGCTCGGTGATAATATTTCCCCACCATCGGCGGCCAAAGGGCTTCGTGTCTTGATGGCGGAAGACGACATGGTGAACAGGCTCTACGCAGCCGAAACCCTGGAAGGATTTGGCTGCATATTGACCATGGTGGAAAATGGCGAGAGCGCGGTCGAGGCCGTCGGCAACCAGAAATTCGACGTCATTCTCATGGACTGCATGATGCCGGTTATGGACGGTTACAGCGCAACCAGGGAATTACGCCGGCAGGAAAAAGAAAACGGACTCATCTGCCCCCCGATTATCGCCCTGACCGCGAACGCCATGCAGGGTGACAGGGAAAAATGCCTGGAAGCAGGTATGAACGGCTTTCTCACGAAGCCGATTGATGAAGACCTCTTGCTGACCGCCCTGGAAGACGTCGCCACGAAGCGCGGGGAGCGACCTGCCCCGCCGGTTGTGGAAAAACCTCCCATACGGGACATCCTTCCCGATAATCCTCCAGCACAAGAAACGGTCCAGGCCGTTGCACAACCAGTAACGCCGAAGGCCATCAAAACAGTGGCGCCACCCGCACGGGAAGCACCATCACCGAAGCAAACCGTGCCGGAGAAAATTTCTGACGCACAATATGCCACAATCGATTCTGAAATTATCAATGGGAACAAAAAGAAGATGGGCAGCCGCTTCACGCAATTGATCGGCGCTTATCTGGAGGATTCCGTCAAGTACAGGACCGCAATCATCGAGGGGGCCGCGGCAAAGGATTGGGATGCCGTCGCCATCGGCGCACATACCCTGAAATCCTCTTCCAGACTCGTCGGTGCTGTTAAACTTTCGGAAGCCGCCGCCCAAATTGAAAGTCAGGCAAAAGGGCTTTCATCAGCCCACCATGACGGCCCCCCACCATCGACACTGGTCTCACTGGTTCACGGGATGGACGCCTTGTGTGATTCCGTCAAAGAGGAGCTGAAGAGGGAAGTCGCGTAATCTTCGCTAAGTGCATATTCTGAAGAGTGGCGTGCCGGGTGGAAAAACGTACGGCCAGTTGCTGGGCGCTATATTAATCATCCTGACCGGCCAGTGCGGCTGATGTAGTCGGTCAGACGCCGATTATTCATAGAGGAAAATCACGGGGCCGGCCTTGATCGACTTCACATCAAGCGCTTGCTCCAGGAAGTTCAGTGCGGCGTCTGTATCGGCGATTGCGAGCGTGCCGCTCACCTTGCGTTGGGCCAGCCGCCGGTCGGTGAACAGGATCCGGCCAAAGAACCGCCGCTCGATTTCCTCTACAACGTAGCCAAGATCCGCATTGTCGACCACGAGTTGCCCCCGGCGCCAGGCAAGAACCGCCGAAGGGTCCGCCTTCGTTATTGCGCCAACCCGGCCCGCGCCGTCCCGGCTGACACGCTCGCCTTCGTCGAGGCGAAGCTGAAAGTCCGGGGTCTCCGGAAATTCCATCATGACGGCATTGTGCAGAACGGCGACGGAGGTGGCGAACTCTCCGAGGCGGATATCGAAAGCAGTCCCAAGCGCCGTGACGCGCGTATTGCCGGCCTCGACCGTGAACGGGCGGCTCGGGTCGCTCGCGACGTCGAAATAGGCCTCTCCTCGCAGCAACCGAAGCGAGCGGCCACTCTCCGAATAGTCATAGGAAATCGCGGAAGAGGCATTGAGCTGCACTTTGGAGCCGTCTTCCAGAATGATCTCGCGGATCTCCGAGGCCCCGGAAATCGCATCGGCCTCGAGATAGACCGGCCCGTCGAAAAACGAGAAGAGAAAGGCGCACAGCGCCAGCACTCCAACAATTCCGGTTGCCTTGCGGCCGATCCGGGACGGCGTTCCCCTGAAAGATTCAAGCTCCGGGTCGGACTTGATCGCGAGCGAGGCTTCGCCCATCACCCGCTGCGCGGATTCATAGGCCTGACGGTTCTCCGGCTCTTGCGCCAGCCATTCCTCGAACGCCTGCTGTTCGCTGGACGTCATCTCCCCGGACCGGCGCCTGAGAATCCAGTCCGCGACTTCGAGATGACGCTTCCGCTCGGCGCGGGTAAGTCGCCTCTTTCGCATATTATCTCCCGGAGAGGCTGTTGCTTCATCCATTAGACGAATGAACTGGCCTGTTTGAGACCTTTTATTTATTGCATCTGCAGGAGCCGGTCGAGGCAATGGGCAAAAGCCCGCCGCAGATGGCGGTCGACCATATTACGCGAAATCTTGAGCCTGCCGGCAATCTCGTCCGAGGGCATATCGTGCAGCCGGTGCATGATGAAGACGGCGCGGCGGCGCGGCGGCAACTCGATGATCGCCTCCCGAAGCATGGCTATGCGTGCCCTTACCTCCAGCCCCATATCCGGCGCCGCTGTTTTGGCGGGAATTTGCGCGACCTCTTCCCCCATGCTGGAAAACAGGGCCGCTTCGAATTTTTCCCGGCGATAACGGTCGATGCCGAGATTGACGGCGGCACGGCAAAGGAAGGCCTTGATCGACTTCTTGTCGCGCAGCACCTCCGGATTTTCCGCAAGCTTGATATAAAGATCGTGGACGATATCCAGTGCGCCGGTGCGAGCAGGGCTTCGCCGTCCGACAGCCTTTGCCATATCCGCATAATACGCTTCGATCGCGAAATTCAGCAGATCACCATCGTTCAGGCCTTGGAAATCTTCTACAGGACTTGAGAGAGAAGGCATGAGGAAACATCGTCCAGAAGCATGCGTGAACGACAGATGATGGGCTGCCAGAATTCGAAGCCTGTTTGCCTAGCTTCTTTTCAATTCTTTTTGCTGCCCGCCGTCTGTCTTCAGATGAAATCTCGGCCGGACGCATATCTACTCCTGATTAAGATTAATACCGCAATCGAGGATGCGTCGCAATCTCAATACCGTGCGACGGGAGTAGCGCTTACCCCGGTATCGGGATGCACATCGGCGTGCCCGTCACCGGATCGGGAACGACCTTTGACCTGACATTGAAAACGGCCTCTATCGTATCTGCCGTGACCACCTCCCCGGCGGCCCCTTCCGCATGAATCCGGCCGTGCGTCATCATGATGACGCGATCCGCATATCGAGCTGCCTGGTTGAGATCGTGAAGCACGGTGACAACAGTTTTTCCGCGCTCTTGCACAAGCCTCTTCATCAATTCCATGACCTCGATCTGATGGGCGAGATCCAGATAGGTCGTCGGCTCATCCAGAAGCAGAATGTCGGTTTCCTGCGCCAATGTCATGGCGATCCAGGCGCGCTGCCTCTGGCCGCCTGAAAGCTGCTCGACCCGGCGTTCGCGCAGCTCCGTCATTCCCGTGAGATCCAAAGCGGTCTCGCAGGCCGTATCATCCTGGAGCGACCATCTGCCGAAGAGTGTGCGGTGCGGATAGCGGCCCTGGCGGACCAGGTCGATCACCGTCAATCCCTCTGGCGCGACCGCACTTTGCGCAAGCACGCCGATACGCCTTGCCAGATCTTTTAGGGGGCGTTTCGCGACAGGCTCTCCCTCCAGGAAAATATCACCGGCTTTGGGAGGCAACATACCTGCCAGGGCACGCAGCAAAGTCGACTTCCCGCAACCGTTCGGTCCGATGAGTGCTGTGATGGATCGCGCCGGTATCACGCAATCGAGGTCGCGGATGACCACCGAAGCTCCGTACGCCAAGGTTACCTGCGCAGCGGAGAGCAGAGCTGTCTGGTCAGATCCGGAAGCGGGCTCAGGCATCACGCCACCCCCAAAGTAAGTAAGCGAAGAACGGAACCCCGATAAGCGCCGTCACGATCCCGGCGGGCAGCTCCGCCGGCGCCATCACGGTGCGGCCAATAAGATCGGCTGCAACCACAAGCACGGCACCGATCAAAGACGACACGGGCAGCAGGCGCGCATGTCCGAGACCAATCAGTCGGCGGGCGATATGTGGCGCGATCAAACCTATGAACCCGATCAGACCGGCCGCCGCCACCGCCGCCCCGGAGGTGAGTGTGCATAGAAGGATCATGAGCGCGCGTACCGTATCCACGCGTTGCCCCAATCCCCTGGCGACAAAATCGCCGAAACGCGTCAGATCAAGCTCGCGCCAGACCAGAATGGTCGCGGCGAAAGGGCCGACGAGCCAGAGCCCCAGGTTCCGCACATCATCCCAGTCCGCGTGATGCAGGCTTCCGGCCAGCCAGATCATTGCGCGCTGGACATCATCGACCTCGCCGAAACTGGCAAGGAAGCTGGACACCGCCCCTGCCAGCGCATTCAGGCCAACGCCGATAAGTATGATCCGAAGCGACGTCGTCCCGTTGTTCCAGGAGATGCCATAAACCGCCACGGCCATCGCGAAGGCGCCGAGGAACCCGGCCAGCGGCTGAAGCGACACCGGCGCCTTCTCCACCATCACAACCAGAACCATGACCGCCAGAGCGGCCCCGGCATTAATCCCGAGAATACCAGGCTCGGCGAGCGGATTGCGCAAGACTGCCTGCGCCAGGGTGCCGGCAAAAGCGAGAGCCGCGCCGACCAGAGCCGCAAGAAACAGGCGCGGCATCCGCAGGTCGAACAGAATCATCTCGATCTGGGGCGCTTCGCCCGCTTCCCCGACCAAAGCTTGGAAGAGAGAGCCTGCCGATATGCTGTATTCGCCGCTGGTCAGGCTGAGAAAGGCGAGCACGGCCAAGGTGACGCAAAGTCCGGCAACCATGCGGATCATGACATCCCCCGCGCACGTTTGCGTACCAACCAGATAAAGAACGGGGCACCGATCAACGCGACAACAACACCGACCGGGGGCGTGGCGCCAAGGAAGAGTGTACGTGCGGCGGCATCGGCCGACACGACAAGCAGCGCGCCGCCCAGCATGCTGAATGGAATGATCCAGCGATAATCGGGCCCCACGATCAGGCGTGCGAGATGCGGCATGACAAGGCCGACAAAACCGACGGGGCCAGCCAGGGCAACCGCTCCGCCCGCCAGCAGGATGACAACAAGCAACGACAGGCCGAGCCATAGAGTCGGGTTCTGCCCCACGCTTCGCGCCACATCCGGGCCGAGGCTCAATGTCATGATCTGCCGCCTGCTGAGAATGGCGGCGAACAGGCCCGTGAGGATGTAGGGCAGAACCGCTTCGACCTGAAGCATCGAGCGATTGACCAGAGAACCTGCGGTCCAGAGCCGTACCGCGTCGAGCGTGGCGCCATCGAAGATCAGCACGGTCATGGTCAGCGCCGTCAAAAACGTTGTCAGGATCGCCCCGGCAAGTACGAGCCTGATCCGCGCCGAGCCGCCTCCGCGCCCGATCGTCCCGAGAAGGTAGACGGCGATCGCGGCCACTCCCGCACCACCGAATGCGAACAGCACATGATCCTCGCTCGACGTTACGCCAAACAGGGAGAGAGAGATCACGACGGCAAAAGCAGCGCCGGCATTGACACCGAGCAGGTCCGGCGAGGCCAGCGGATTATTGGTGGCTGCCTGCATGATCGCCCCCGCCGACGCAAGAGCGCAACCAGCGAGAAGCCCGGCCAGAACCCTGGGCAGACGGACTGTTGAAATGACCAAATGATCGCGCGAGCCGTCGAAATCGACGAACGCACGCAGAACCTCATGCGCCGGAATGGAGGTCGCGCCAAGCCCGACACTCCAAACCGTTATCAGGAGGAGCAAGATGCAAAGCATGCAGAGCCCGAGGATACGGCCGCTCTCCCCTCCGCATTCAGGGCGCGTTCGGCTCACGGCGCCATCGGGATGTATTTTTCGATCGTGTCGAGAACACTGTGCGCCGAGGCTATTCCGTGGAACCCCATCCAGGTCGCCCGATCTATCCGATAGGCCCGTCCGGCTTTCACCGCCGGCAGAGCCTGCCAAAGTGGATTCGCCAGCGTAGCTGCTTCCAGATCGTCGTCGTTGGCTGGGTCAAGCCCGCTGAACACGACATACAGCAGGATCTCCCCGTCAAGCGCTCCGAGTTCCTCCCAGTCGGGCCGTTTGACGATGCTGTTATCAGCCGTCGTCTCATAAGGGGTACGCGTCACACCGGCCTCACTCAGCACTGCGTAAGGTGCATACGCAGCCGGACCGTCGAGATAGACCCGAAACCCCATGGGGGCCACGCGAACGACGGAAACTTCCTGTTGCGATACCCGCTGCCTGATCGATGCCGCTCGTTTCTGATATTCCCCGATCTTGCGCGTCGCGATTGCCGTTTTCCCCGTAATCTCGGCCAGCAGGAGATAATGCGATTTCCAATCCATGTGATCGATCAGCAGCGTCGGAGCGATGCGTGCCGCCTGATCATAAAGTTCCGCATGGAGGTACGAGCTGCCAATGATCAGATCCGGCTGCAACGCGATGATGCGTTCCAGGCTGGGCTGGAAAGGGTGCCCGAGATCCGTCACAGCCGCGCGGTCGGCGGCGGCCCGGATGCTTGTCTCCTGAATCCCCACAAGCGGCGTGCCGATGACCGGCACATCGAGCTCGAAAAGGATCCCGAGAGAAAGCAACGGGTCGAGAGAGATGATCCGTTGCGGTTCCTGCGGCACGCAGACCGGCGCGTTGAGAATGTCCCGGCTGATCAGACGTCCATCACAAGCGGCAAGTGCCACCGGCGCGTAGAGCAAACCGATCAGTAGCCACGAGAGGACGAAAACCGCCCGCCCCCCGCACTTGAAAGCAGGGGCCGGGCGTATCGATAGGCGTTTCAGAGCCATGCGTGTCATTGACTCAGAATTTGACCTTCGCGGTTAGACCGAAGGCCAACCGAGCCCCTATCTGCGCATAAACCGGGGACGCATCACGATCGATGAAGGTGAAGTAGCGTTCATCAAGCAGATTCTCCGCAAAGGCGTTGATTTCCCAATTGTCCTGCTTGAACCCGGCCTGCGCATTCACGATGAACCGGGAGTCGATATCGTCGGTCGGAGAAATACCGAAATCCGCGACATAACCCGACGTGAATTTGGCATCGCCACCGATATAGAGACCGTTTCCGAATTCATAGCGGCCACCGAAACCAATGGTCCATTCGGGCGCTTCCGGGAACGGCTCCCCGGACAGATCCCCGTAACTCGCATGATTGAATTCCTCGAATTCTGTATTCAGGTAGCCGATTGCGGCAAACAGCGACAAATGTTCGTCTACCTGGAAGGATGGCTCTATCTCGAAGCCCCAGGCACGCGACGAAGCGGCATTGGTTGTTTCGCGATAGGACTGATCGTTCGGATCGGGCCGGATCTCCACCTGCTGATCCTCATACTTGGTGAAGAACAGGTTGGCGTTCACGGCAAGGCGACTGTCCAGGAAACGGCCTTTATAGAACAGCTCGAAATTTCGCGCGGACTCCGGACCGTAATATTTAGCTTCCCTGTTCACATTATCCACGTAGAAGCCGCCCGTCCGAAAGCCTTCGGAATAGGTGACGCCGGCGATATGTCCGGGAGCCAAGTCTTTTGACAGACCAAGCTTCGGAACTGCGTTCACCTCGTTGAAGTCGGCCTGGTTGTCAGAGGCCACGGGGGTGCCGCCATAGGGATAGGTATCGATATCGGTCTGGACGGTCTTCTCGCGCAGATAGTCGAGACGCCCGCCAACGGTCGCCTTCCAGGTGGGATAAAACTCGTATGTCGCTTCACCGAATGCGGCCAGGTTGGTCGTCTGCCGGTTGAAGGTCTGCGACAATTCAAGATACGGATCCAGAGCTGCGCCGAAGACGGAATCGAATTCCTGATAGCTCCCGAACACACCTCCAACCCAGCTCCAACGGTTATGATCGTAATTGAGACGGAACTCCTGACTGACCAGAGTATCGTCCACGGTTCCGGCAAGGCCATCGACCAGCCCCGCCGTTCCGACGTCGATGGAGCGGCGTTTGGTTTCGCCATAGTTCAACCCGGTCTGAGAGGTCAGCAGCAGGCTATCGGAAAGCGCGTGAGTCAGCTCGAGACCCGTGTTGTGAACCTCGACTTCGCGAAACTCGGCATAAGTCGGAAACTGGTATCCGTCCCCACGCTCGTCATCCAGGCTGAAATCGCTTCCTGCCCAGACCAGCCTCTCGTTTGGACGGTCATGGGAATAGGAATAGTTCAGCAGCGCCTGTGTATTCGGCAGATGTTTAGGCTGGATAAGGATTTTCGAGCGCAAATTCCGGCTGACTTCTGTGCGGAACTTGTCGTAATTCGCATAATCCCGGTAGGTCGGGTATGTGACAGTTGTGTCGCCCTGCTCCATAGCCCCCGTGAGACGGATCGCTACCTGATCCTCTACCAGCGGCGCATTGCCCATGAAGGCGACACCCGAGAGACTTTCATTGCCCAAAGTCCCGGAAACCCAGCCTTCGGGCGTCATAACAGGGTCCTTGGTCTTGATGTAGACCGCACCGGCCGTGGCCGCCCGGCCGCTGAGAGTCGATTGCGGCCCGCGATATACTTCGATCTGTTCCGCATCGACGAGATTTCTGGCACCGAAGCGGGCGCTGTACCGGGTCTGGAGGATGCCATCGATATAGACGGACCCCATCGGAGCCCCGGCAGGCACGAAACCTTCCGTGTTCATACCGCGAATAAGGAAGCCGGAATTCACGAAGGCACCGTCCATCACATTCGCTAACCGCCGGAACGAGTCCTGCATATAACGGATCTGGCCATCCTCGATTTCCTCGGCGGTCACGACACCGACGCTTGCCGCGGTATCCTCCAGCGTCGTCGAGGTTCGCGAGCCATAGACCTTGATCGGCTCAAGCATTAAAGCCTGATTCTGGGTTGATGCATCGCCATCCGCGAAGGAGCCGTCCCGTCCAAGGACGACCTGCCGCGCGTCGGCGAACCGCGCCGTCAAACCGGTGCCCTCCAGCAACGCCGTGAGTGCGTCGGCGGGCGTATAAGATCCGTCGATGCCTGCGGTCTGCTTACCGTTCGTCATCTCGGCGTCGAACAGAATCTGAAGCCCGGCCTGTGCCGCCAGATCGTTCAACGCTTCCGTCAGCGCGCCCGGCGGGATGGACAGGACCTGCTGCTCCACCATCGGAGTCCCGCTGGTTTGCGCCGCTGCCGGCGGATGAAAACTGAAAACAATAAATAGGCTTGCAAGAAGTGAGATGCACTTCCGCCCCCTGCCAGCGCGCAGAATCGTCCCCGTCCGAATATTCATGGAAATTGGGCCCCCGTCCCACCGGCGCTCCCCTGCGCCGTGTCACATCACTCGGAACGGGTCATTCAAACCCGCTCACTGAAGTGACGAATGGGGGTATGGATCAAGGACTCCGAGGGGAATCTTTTTCGACGGGGCACCTCCCCAACTGGGGGCTGGTGCGAAGGATATCCGCGCGTATACCTTTCAGGCACACGAAGCGAACTCTTCTTCGTTATTCTCCGGCCAGCGCGCCGGGGGACCCAGCCAGAGCCTGATCATTGGCGATCGCCGCCTCTGCCGGTGCATCGCCCGTCTGGACCGCATGCAGGCTGCGGTAGCGGCCATTGGGCCGGGCGAGCAGCTCGGCATGGCTCCCCTGCTCAATGATCCGGCCTTCTTCAATGACGAGAATACGGTCCGCATTGACGATCGTTGCAAGACGATGGGCGATCACCAGCGTCGTGCGGCCGTCGGACAGGTCGGC
>CEOE01025537.1_pt1 | contig 18096 bp, 10 predicted proteins | sample 530211 | NCBI WGS metagenome assembly CEOE01 (sample SAMEA2619779, study PRJEB7988) | marine metagenome | isolation source: saline water (ENVO:00002010), including
GTTTAGAAAATCTATTTAGAGTTTTTCTTCGCTTCCTCTATAACAGATAACTTGGCAGCTATTGATTGTCTTGTATTTCCAGTTTTTTCTATCTCACGAACTTGCGATATTACATCTGTGTTGTATAAATCTACAACTGAATTTTGTTGTATGTTGTTTAGTCTATCCTGACTTTGTTCTGTAGCTTGTACAGTATCTTGTAATCTGTCTTGATTCCCAAACTCAACCCCAAATTCTTCTGATGCATATTGCTGTATTCCTTCAACAGTCATATCACCTTCGTACATCATCTCAACTGCTTTTCCAACACCTTTAGTAGTGTCAAGACCTGCTTTGTTAAAAACTTGTTGTCTTTCTTTACCTTCGTATTCTGCGATTTTCGCTTCGTAGAGATTAAGTTTTTCTCTCATCTCTTTCCAGTTCTTTTCGCCTGTGTCAGAATTGTTTAGTTCTTCTGTCATTATTCTATTGTCCATTCTTTATACGATATTTTTACAAGTGGTGTATAAGTAACCACTGACTTTTAGTCTTACACTACTGTTTTTATTTGACAGGTCTTGTCAGTAGGCATCAAGACCGATTACAAAATTGAAGTCATATTATCCTGCAGACTTACAAACGCAGCTTGATTTGATTATACCATATATTGTGGTTGTGCAAGTATATATACTAGATATTGTATTATGCTTCTTCTAGTCCTGTAACAGCACCTTGTTGTGTACGTACTGCACCAAGTATTGCAGAACTTTCACTTTCTACTTGTTGTAATACATTTTGTAAACGTTGTAATTCTTGTGCAGCACCTAGTTGTGTAGCTTCTACATATTCTGTAGCTGTAATATCTTGTCTGCCTTGTCTAGCAGCAGCACCTTGTATTCCTCTAAGACTAAGTTGTGCTTGACCAAATCCTTTTCTAGCACCTTCCTGTGTTAATCCTTGCTGTACTAACGACTGTGCTACTAATTTATTTACACCAAATCCTGCAGATTCTGCTTCACCTATAACTTGTGATGCTCTAATGTTTCCTTCTAATATTTTTGTAGCTACATTAGGTGACACAAACATAGCAAATATAGATTCATCAGGTAAATCTACACCAAAGTTTTGTAGGTATGCTTCTTTAACTTGTGGAATATTGTTAACAACACCTTCGTAACCTGCATCTAATCTCTGTCTAAATTCTAATGGAGATACATCACCACTAATTGCACCTACTATATCATCTTCAAACTCATTAGGATTTAAGTTGTAGTTACGCAAACTAGCTTTCATATTGTCTATAGCAGCAACATATTCTTGTTCTGTCATTCTAAGAGTTCCATCTGTTCTCTTAATGCCAGGATATACTTCTGCCATAACAGGGTCTGCTCTCATCTCTGCTAAAGCTAAACGTTCATTACCTGATTCTGCATACTTATCTAAATACAATCTAATAAGTCTGTCATCTAAATAAGGAAATAAACCTTTAGCTTGTTCGTATGTAGATGCACCTGTTTGTGCAACTTCTTGTACTTGTTGTTGTTTTAAATATGTACCAAGTATGTCAGATAAAGTATCTGTATCTAAGCCACCATCATCACTACTTGGTGGTGATGTTAATATAAAACCTTGACCTCTGTATATAGATTCTTGGTCAGCACTATTAACTAATATTGCTACGCCATCTTCGTTGTATAAATAAAATGGTGTAAATTTTTCTTCTCCACCATCATTCACAACTTCCCAATTCCCATTATTCCATACGTAATTTATACCATTTTCAGTTTTTGTATCGCCTTCTTTAGGTACTACTACTTCAAGTTCAGTTGTAACATCTACAGTATCACTACCTCTTACAAGTCCTTCAGTGTTTGCTACTTGTGATAATGTAGGATTTATTACAGAAGCATCTGCTTCACCAAATAATTCTGCTTGACTATTAATTTTTGCTTCTGCTGCAGCTCTAGTTATAGGTCCAATAATTCCATCAGGAGTAACACCTAGTTCTCTTTGTAACGCTTTTATTTCTTCTGTAGTCATATCCATAATTAACCTACCAAACTTTGTCCTGTAAATACACCTGATACATCTTGTTTAAATACACCAGTCATATCCCCTAATACTTTATCTTGATATGTAGGGTCATTCTCATAAGTCTTTCTAATCTCTCCTGCAAACAATGTCATATCTCCACCAACTTTTTGTGATATAATGTCTACGTTTTTCTTATCTTGATTAGATAACGCAGCTTTACCAGTTATTGTTTGGAATGTTCTATACAATGGTGCAGACCATAATGCGTGTTGACTACCTGCATAATTAGGAAACATTGTATCGTGTGCTTTTTGCAACTGGTCTATAATTGTTTCTCTGTTTGTAGTAACACCTTCACCTTGTGCAGCATCTGCTCTAAGAAGTGCAGCGTATTTTTCTATAACACCATTACCTTCAAATGCTATTGCAGAATCTAAACCTAAATATTGTGTAACTAAATTTTTAGCATCTGCAACACCACTCTGTGTAGCGTTTATTCTATCTGTATATTTTGTGTAGTTTTCATTCATAGCACTCGTACCACCTGCCATAGATAATCTGTATGGGTCAATAAGATAAGATATAGTCTGTGCTGCTTCTGCAGTAGTCAAGTTACCTTGTGCTATATCTGATGCAAGTTCTCTTACTAAATCATCTACACCTTCACCTGATATACCCATTTGTGTAATTTGTAATTTAAGTGCTGTGTAATTATCTTTTACTAACTTAGCTGCTTTAGTTGGATTAGTATATACAAGCTCTATCCAGTTTCTTTGTTCAGGTGTATGGTCTTTAAACCATGTAAGGTTTTCTAGGTATGGTGATATATCCTCACCAGTAATAGCACCATATGCAAACAACTGCTGTACTTCATCATCTAAATACCAAGTCTTACCAAATATTGTTGCTTTCTTTTGTAAGTCATTCTCTACATTTTCTAGCAACCAATCTATATCTGTCTTAGGATTTTCAGGGTCAACAATTTTAAGGTCTGATAAATTAAACATAGGAAAAAATGCATAACCATAATTGTCTGCAAATGATTCAAATGTGTATTCTGTTGCTTGTGCTAATGCACCTTCTGCAAAACTTTCAGGTAAATCAATATCTACCACTAATGGCATAGTTGCACCACTAGATGCAGTGTAATTATATACAGCATAGTATTCACCATTTACGACTATTAATTCATCAGGTGTTTGTAGTAAGCTGCCTTCTTTAAATATTGCCATTATCTATCCCTATTATAAACATCATTAGCTAGTTGTAATGTCCTATTTGCTATTACATTAGCTTCAGGTCTATTGTTATAATATCCTGTTAATACTTTATCATAATCAATGTTGTTTTGCATTTGCTCTAATTTATAGTTGTTAGGCACTCTTGCACGATATATGTCATCTCTTATGTCTAAATCTTCACTTGTGTCTATTAACGCATCTTCAAACACTTCACCCTCTGATTGTCTGCGTAGATTATCTAAAGTAAAACTCCATATTTTATCTGACAATAATTCTGATGGTGACCTATCTCCTGCACGTTGTAATGCTTCTATTATTTGTGGACCATAGTCTTGCCAAAATGTTTCTTCTACAATTTGTTTTTCCCACTCTTCACCATTTTTAAGTATCTCATTTCTTTTTGCTATAACATTTCTTAATTCAGGTATCTGTTGTCCTGCTGCAACTATAAGGTTAGATACTTCATACAATGCCCATAGTGTAGCTGCAAACGCTGCTGCACCACCTAATGTTGCTGCACCTGCTGCTGCTGCAGCTTTCTGTGCTTGTGCAAAACCTTTAGATATTAATGTTTCACCTATGTCTATTGTTTTCCAAGCTAGTCCTAATGTCTTACCAGTCTTTGTTTTTGCAAAACTTCTAGCAATTTTACGTAGTGTCATAGGGTCAGGTTTAGAACCTACTGGTGTTCTATCAGGATTAAATGCACTACCTACAAAGTCAGCACCACCATCACCTATGTCTGTGCCTAAACTATAGTTTGCACGTATACGTGGTAAGTTATCATCTTCTACTATTGGAACAAATGTTTCTGCTGCTACATCATAATGTCGCACAACTTCACCATTGTTTGAACTATCTATTTTTTGATTTCCTAATACATGAAATAATTCACCTCTATCTACTTGTGGATTTTGTAATGATTCAAGTATTACACCATTCATAAAATCTTGATGTGGTGCTACTAATGTTGCATCTCCTATAAATAAATCATCAGGTATGCGACCACCTCTAACAACAAAATTAGATTCGTTACCAGGCATTCCAATAAATTGCATTGGTTGTCCATGTCGTTTTAATACTTGACCTACTAAAGTAGTATAATTTCCTTTATAAATATTTAAACTATATGCACCAGTAGTTTTGTTATCTACTAAATCACTTAACAAATTAATTACATCATTTACGTTATTATTTACACCTGCTCTAATATCTTCAAACACCATCTTTGTATAAAAAGGTTGTGGTGATACATCTGTGTTGCTAACTTTTGGTCGCCTTGGTTGATTTCTAAATTCACCTAATGTAGTTTGTAATGCATCAGGTGTAGTTGCTTCTCTTAATACTTGGGGGTCTTCAAAACCAAATGATGTATTTCCTCTACTACGATTTACAGTACCTGCATCACGACTATTAACAACACCCATTTGATAACCTATAGTTCCTGATGGATGTATTTTATCTAGCAAACCACCAGTCAAACTGTAATCTAAAGGCACATCATACTCTGTAAACATTAAAGCTAATGCATTAGATATTGCATGTGTAGGTTCTGTAGATGAAGTAGATAATACATTACGTAATCTTATATTTGTACCATCTCTTGACCTATCTAAACTGTATGTTGTATATTCTTTATGAAATACTAAATCACCTATATCATTTACTCTTTCTTGCACAGTACCTACTTCTATATAGTAAATACCATCACGACTACCAACAAAGTTTATATCTGAAGTTAAAAGTGTACTATTTTCTTTTTCTAATAGTGCTTGTAAGTTTCTAGTAAATATGTGTCTAGCTTCATCTGTAATAAATGACCTGTTATTGCTTTGTTCTAGTATAGGTGCTACTAATGCATCATCATCTACTAAGTATGTGCTTACGTGGTCAAAATCTACTACATGTAATCCAAAGTCATCATCCATAAGTTGTGGATTGTCTGCTAGTGTTTGTCTTATTTGACCATAAAATCCTTCATAATTACCTACATTTTCATTATATAATTGTCTGATACTTTCAAATGAGTAGCTTCTCAAACCTTCTTCTGTTTGTACTCTATTAGTAAATCTATCTCTTTCAGGTGTTCGTGCAGCTTCTTGTAATTGTTGTTGTGCATCTTCAAAATCATCTAAATATATTTTATTTATTTCTTCTACATCAGTAATATCTGTTGCCAATGTAATATCAAACTCATTAAGTATTGATGGACTTATACCATCTACAATAGATTCAAATAATCTATACGAGCTTTTAGAAGTTAATCTACCCTCTTCAGTTGTTTCTAAAGGTATCTTTTCTTTGTAATTTAAAATATCTTTTTCTTGGTCAGATAATAAATCTACATCTAAACCTGTAATTTTTTCTAAGTGTGTAGAATTTAATATAGCTTCTGCTAAAAATTTAGGATTGCTTTGTCTTGCTAGATTATCAAGAATATCACTTATTTCTGACCTAGGAAATATATATTTTGCTTCTGCTAATGTATCAGATGAATCATAATATGGTAATAATGTAGAAGCATCAAGACCATATAATCCTGATATTCTTAGTATTGCTTCATTAGCAGTTCGTATTTGATAACCTGTTGTATTTTCTGTACGCATTTGTGATAACGTTATTAAAGCTCTGTGTCTTTCAGAATATTTTAAATCTCCAGGACCATACTTTCTTTTTTTAGCAACCATTGTTACTTGGTCAGGAGATGACCACCTTGTATTTACAATAGTTGATTCACTATTAATTACTTGCCATTCAGGTTTTGTATTTAACTCTGCTTTCCAACCATCAATAACATTTCTATTTCCACTAGGTAATCTTATCATTCCACCAGTGCCTTCAAATGGTGCTAATCTATCATTATATAAATGCAGTTCATCTGTCCATATAAATCCACCTTTTTGATATAAGTTAGCAACTTGTCCATTAATAGGACTTTGGTCTATTGTTACACCATCTAAATCTGCTAAATGTAACATACCTTGAAACCACTCATTAACTTTCATTTGTATTAGAAATTTTTTCTTACTAAATGTACCATCATAAATATTTGGATAATATCCATCTACGACTGCAGGATGAAAAGTAAAGAAGTTAGTTTGTATATTTGCTTTTTTCCAATCACTACTGTAATCAATATCGTTTGCGTGAACTCTGTATGATGGTATATCAGAATGAATTAAAGATACTATGTGTTCAGTACCATTAGGTGCTACGTAAACATAACCTATTGTATATCCTGGTTTATTAGCTATTGCTTGAAATCTTTCACCTTCTGCTTTTCTTCCTAATCTTTTAAAATATTTCCCAATACCACCTTTAAATACTGGTGACATATCTCGTGTTTCACCACCTGATTTATTACCTGCAACCATTACAGCTTTTATTTTTGATTTGTCTAATATGCTTTGTATTTCTGAATAACGCATATTTCGTAAATGTACATTAAATCCTTGATGTCCTATTTGATTTGTAGTTATTGTTGGTCCACCAGGGTATAACTTTTGTGTTCTTTGTATCTCATTTCCTCTAGTAATATTAGATTCTTTTTCTGTTAAATAATTAGATAATAACTTTTGCATTTCCTCATCTGATTTAGGAAAGTAATGTGTAGATGTTTTAGATTCAACTGCTTCTTGATTTAAACGATATTCAATATCACTTACACTAAACTGTCTTGCACCCTCTAAATGTTGAGAACTAACATCATCATATGTAACTACTTCTACAACCATATCGTTTTCTTTTGCGTAGGTATCAATAAATTTAGATATAGTATTATCAACTTGCTCATCAGTATTTGCTATTGCAATTACAACTTTTTTATTTTCTCCTAGTATTAATGAATTTTCTACTTTAACATCTGCTAATAATGCAGCTCTACTTGTTACATCTTCTTGTTTTGCTATTTCATCTATTGCTAACCTAACATCTTTTTCAACTACAGATTCCGAATTATCTATAACTTCTTGCATTCTTGTTTCCATATCTACAACTGGTTCTGCTTGTGTAGTAGGTGCATCTTCACCTAGACCACCTGATAAATAATATTGTGTAATTTGGTCATCAGATATTTGTTGTAATTTATCAGCAAATTCTATTATAAAATTATCAGGTAACTCTATATCTGCACTACCTGCAAGGTCTGTTAAAACTGAAGCTATATTAGTTCTTATTACATTAGTAAAACCATTACTATCATATATTTCTTGTGTTTCTGTAATAGATGAACGTATTTGATTACGTACTGCTTCTAATTGTGAGTCTGATAAATCGTTATAATCTAAATCAGTATTATCATCAATGTAAGTTGCTAAATTATTAAATACAAGTGTAATAAATTCATTTAAGTTCATACAAAATCAACGAGAGAAACTGCAGATATAAATAGTTCTGCATCATTTATATAATCTATTGCTTTACGTTCTATATCAATATCAATACCAAGTGTTTCCCACTGCACTTTACCATCAACAAGATACTCACTGTATTCAGGATTAGCTTCTATAAACTCTATTATTTCTTCCATTATCTATTTAAAAAATCGCTTACTGCGTTCCTCTCTTGTGGTCTACGAACTTTACTACCTTGTGGTTTTACTCTTAATATTTTTTCTAAGTTATTTAAAAACGTAGGTGCAGCTTCTGCTTGTTCTACAGGTAGTGGCATAGGTTCAAATGTATCACTAGGTGCAGGTATGCCTCTATCAGGTTCATCACCTAACGCACCAATAACATCATCTGTAACTTTTATGTATGGATGTGCAGTTCTAAATATATACTCATACACACTGTTAAGTTGTGACAAAGGTTCTTGTTCTTTTTTGTTTAAAAAGTATTGATACATATAAGATTTAAGCAAGTTAACTCTTTTGTTTACATCATCACCACTAATTACTTTTTGTTCTCCTGGTACATAAAAACTATCATTAGGACTTACATTCTTGCCTTGTAATAAATCAACAATGTTTTGTCCATTACCTTGCATATTTACACCTCTATACGAAGCATCATATGGCAGATAAGGATGTATGTTTTTAGCATATAAATCTGCAATCTCTCTGTTACTAAGGTCTGCAATATTTACACCTGCTAATAAATTCTTATGCATGTTGTTTATATCTTCACCAACCATGCTTCTTACTTGATTACCAGTAAAAGATACATATGTTTCTTTGTTTTTAAGTAACTGTCCTTTACTTGCAAGTTTTAATTCTGATGCCATATTGGCTATACTCTTAGCACTCTGTTCTAATATCTGTGGTGCTTGTGTTCTCTCAAATCCTGCTGCTGTTGGCTCTGCAGGTATTTCTTCTATAGTGCCATCAGGGTTTTGTATACGTTCAGGATTTTCTATTAGTTGTGTATCAAACTCTTTTGCTGCATCTAAAAACTCTTGTTGACTTGCTATATCTTTTGTAGTCCAGTTATCTAAACCTTGTCTTTCCCCTACATCATATTGTGCAACAAGAAGTGCAGCTATAGCGTTAAGTCCAGGGTCATCTAGTGCATCATTGATATCTTCAAAAGAATTAAATACATCATACTCACGCAATACACTTTCCCATGTGCTTCCATAAATTTGCCATGGTCCTCTTGACCTACCTTGGTCACCAGGTATGTTTTGTGCAAAACCTGATGGCTTATCACCATCTCTATGTTCTGCTAATGCAATAGATATTAATTTAGTAACATCTTCTTCGTTGTTAGGGTCTATAAAGTTATCCCCACTTTTAAACTGTACATCTTGTAGTTCAAGATAATTCTTAGCGTATTGTATAAATTGATAAAGTTGTTGTGGACTATACATTAAAAGTTCTCCTCAAATACCATAAAGTTACGTTTAAAATCTTGTGCTGCTGCAGTTCTAGCAAGTATCTCTTGACTTGCATCTATTCTACCTGCTTCTAAATCATCTATAATTTTTCCTAGTTCTGTTGGTACATCTATCTGTTGTAGTAATGGTTTACCTAGTTTTTCTCTAGCTTCCTCTGCAGAAGGTACTGATACACCAAAACCACCATATGTGTATGGACCTATTTCTGTTGTATTGTTATAAGATGTAGATAATCCAATAATGTCATTTAATGATAACTTATTATCTTCTATCTCTGCTGCTCTAGCTGCTGCATCTTTCTGCAAGTTACCAAATATAGTTGCATACTTTTGATAATCATTAGATGTAGGATTTATACCACGTTCTATAAACAACTGGTCTATAGCAGACTTTACTTCTGCCTCTGTAGGTGGCACTACATCTGCTGCAAACTCTCTTTGCAAACTTTCTACAAATACATTTGTTTGTTCATCTACACCTTTTTTCCATTCCATATATGGTCTTAGTTGACCTAATATTGTATTTGCATTTCTATCTACTAGATTTAATTCAGGAAACATAGCTATTGCATCATTAGCTTCTGTCATAAGTTGACCTATAAAATCTATCTCACCACCACGTAATGTAGGGTCAACAACACCAGGAACAAAACTGTAACTACCAATGTCTAATCCAAGACTTGATAATTCTTGTTGTATCTCAAATATTGCTTCCTGACTTAATCCTGAAAACACTTCTGTTGCTGCACCAAGTCTAAAATGTGGTGTTAATACTTTTCCATTTAATTTTTTAGTTTCACCTGTTCTAGGGTCTATGTATTGATTAGCAGTGTTTAATGCTACATTAGGACCTGAATAATAATCATTTGAACCAAACCTCGTTTCACCTGTTTCAGGGTCTGTACCTTTAGATGTTACTGGTGCTATACCCATTATCTTTGGTTCATCAATATTGTATGATGCAGTATCTGTATCTTGCACGTTCCAATCAGATATACTACGAGATATAGAACTAATTAACTCTACATTGGCTAAAGAACTATACGTTATGTTTTGTTCATTTGGTCCAGGCATACCAAATGTTGATTCTGTTGGTGTTGCCTCTGCTTCTAAATATGCAGTAAGAGCTGTAATGTATTCATCTAATGATGCAGGTTCTAAAAGTTGTTGTCTATACTCAACAAGATTATCACCATAATCAAAACCTATAGCACCTACTCCAGGTAAAGCTAATAAGTAACTAAGTGTGTAATCTACTGCTGATATTTCACCATCTTCTTTTTGTATACGTATAGGTATAAATATTCTTTGGTTTAGTTGTGATATAAACTCACTAAAACTAGCAGGATAATCTTTATCTTTATCTAAATCTTTTAAATACTTTTCTATTTGTTTTACAGATTTTTCTGTACTCATTTAATATACCTTCTATTATCTAACTCTTTCCAAAAACTTGATAGATATATACTTATCCATTCAGTATCTTCGTACTGTAAAGCTAACTCTCTAGCATAAGCATCTAGTTCAGTTCTTATACTACTTATATTACCACTTGTTCCTGCAAGTGTTGCTGCAGTCTTATTTGGTATTCCACCTGATTGTACTGTAACACCTCTAAATTCACCACCATTTAACACAACATCTATAGCTCTGTCATACTCTTTAAGAAACTTTTGTAATGGTGGAAACGCAGGTGATTCTCTTAGTAATGGTTCATTCTCCCAATCTCTAAGCTCTTGTATAATCTGATATTTGTCTGCTTGTTCTACAGCATCACCTAATCTACCATATGCTATAACACCATACTCATCTTGTTTCTTTGCTTTGTATGATGAGTACATTTCGTTTCTAGCTTTAGTAGTTAGTGTTTTATCTGCATTTAATTCTTCTTTATAATTTTCTAATTCAAACTGTAACAATGATTGGTTTACTGCTCTTGCATATGCATTAGGGTCTAACACCTCACCACCTGCCATAAATGCAGGTAAAGAAAACTCATCATCTACTCTGTCAGGCATAAGATGTATTGCTGTGTATGGTTTTCTTTCTAATAACTCTTTGTTTTCATTTAGTTGCCAAAACGCATACGAATCTTTTTTAACAGGAAATCTACCTTTTTTAACTGTAGATGATTGTCGCATAGGTATAGGGTTCATACCAAACTTCTGTGAAAACTGTTGTGTTGTTAAATAATAATCAAACTGGTTAGCTTCTAACATTTGTTGATACTTTTGACCTAATACTTGCATAGTCCACCACACACCATTCTTATCTTTTATTTCGTATCTAGGTTGTATAGCAGTAGGAAACGCAGCTTGTGCAGTACCTCTAACTAACCAGTGTATAGCTGCTGCTCTTTCTGCTTCTTGCATAGCAACTTTAATTGATTGTTCATCATCAGGTGTCCATTTACCTGCGTAATAATACAATGTAAATATATCCATAACTGTTTTAGAGTATGATGCGTTTATTTCTTCTGTTGCTTCTTGTGTAAATGGTACAGCTCTCATAAAACCTTTTGCCCATGCAGGTAGTTCATCTATTAAGTTAGGTTGTGAACCTGGTGCTTCAAAGTTACCTAACACAAAGTTAGATATGACTTTAGGCACTGTAGCTATCTTTGTAAGAATTTTAAATGGAAATGTAAGTATTGGACCAAAACCAGGAGAAAAACCATTTGCAGATATAAGGTTAAGTCCTTCTAAGAAACCATATGGTTTAACACGTACACCATCATCTTCTAAGTTTTCTCCTAACAATCCTGTTTGCAGTGGTGCAAAACCAAATGCACCTGGTATTGCAGTAAGACCAAATGTCATCATATGCATAACATCTACGTAATTAAATAACAATTCGCCTGTTACAGGGTCAGATGTAAAGAATGCATTGTCTGTATCCCAAGGTTTTGCTTCTTTACCTCTATCAATACCTATACGTGTTCTGTTAAATTTCTGTGGATTTTCTACAAGTAATTTACCCCAAGTCTTTATAACCTCTTGCCATATTTCAGGAAATGGTACATAAGATGCCATTACATCAGATAACACGTGTCTATCAGAACTAGCGTATAACAAGTTCTTTACTTCATCCATAGCTTTATATTTCAGTAATGTTTCTGCTTGTTCTAATGTGACAATACTATTTTCTTCTGCAGGTAACTTAGATAATCTAAGTATGTCATCATATAAATCACTACCATCTATCCAAGTTTTAGCACCTACAATAAATTCTTTTTTAACTTCTTCTGTCATAAAAGGTATAAGGTCTGTTGCTAATGTATAAAATGACCATCTAAACATAGGGTCACGATTTAAATAATCTGATGGTTTTGCTAATAAATTACTATAACCTGCACCTAATACATCATCCCATTTACTTAATGCTGTATCTATAGGTTGTCCACCAGGTGTAAGATATGGATTGTTATTAAATGCCTGTACTCTTGGTCCTAAATCTAATTGTCGTATATCTTCATCAAATACTTTTTTAATTCTGTCATAGAACTTACCAAAGTATTTTTCTGTTTTAGCAGACAATACAGAGTATTTTTGTGCTAACTCTAAGTAGTCATCACCATCTATAAATCCACCATTAGCAATAAACTCTCTTACCTTTGCAGCACCTACAGATAAATCTACTTCGTAATCAGGAAAATTAATCTTACCACTACTATCTATAAGCAACTCTCTTGCTTGTTCCTCTGTAATTTCTTGTCCATCTCTTAATATTTTTCTTGTAGCATTACCTTGTAATCTACCTATTTCATATTCTGTGCTTTTAAGATACTTTAATAAATCATCACTGTTTTCTAATACAGAACGTATTTCAGGGTCATCACTTCTTGCTATAAGTTCTTTTATGTATTTTTTACCTGATGTTGTATTACTAAAAAAATCAAATGCTTTATTTGCACCATCTCTAGCAACAATAACAAATAAAGGGTCACCTGCTTTGTTTATAATGTCGTGAATCCAACCACGCCAATATTGTGGATTTATTGTTCCATTAGGTTCGTATTTATCTACCATAATATAAAAATCCTCTGCAGAACTAATTTGTTTACCTGTAGGTTTAAGTGCTTTTACTAATGATTGTTCTGACATAGTTTGTATGTAATGTTTGTCTGTATTAAAAAATGAACCTGAAGGTGCAGCTTGTGCATATCCACCTTTTTTATCTATTATCTTTTTAGCTGTTTGGAAGTTTGCATCAAACAAATATTCCATAACTTCTTTTATTACAGGTGAGTTAATATCTACATTATCTATACGTGGGTCAGCTTGTGCATATACAGGTATTTCATAACCATCTCCTGCACCACCTCTCAATGTAGAATTGTATTGTTTTGCAATTTTTTTAATAGGATGTGTGTCAGGTAATAAATTGTACAATTCGTTTCTTATATGTATTTTTGGTTGATGTGATTTAATAGCAATACTTAATGCATTTCTTAATACTGTTTCTGCATCTTTAACAGTAGTAATATCTCTCATCTTTCCAAGTTGTACTGCCACATCAAATATTGCAGTGTTGTCTTTTATTTCAACAGAAATACCATGATTTAATTTTTTAAGTTGCATTTGAATAGATGGATTATTTCCATAATTTCTAAATGCTTGTACAAATTCTTCAGGGTTTTCAAATTCTACTATTTGTTTATATTTTTTATTAGGTACAACTGATGTAGATGCATAAGGTATTTCACTTAAATTTACAAATGGTAATTTATCTACTAATTCATTACCTATTAAAAATGGTGAACCTAATGTATCTGCATTTTTAAGTTTTTGTGTTTTAAGTTGTTTAAGTTCACCAACTATTTCATCAAACGCAAAGTCTGTAGCATTATTACCATCAATAGCATACTGTAAAAACGAATCACCTACTTGACCATTTACATTAGTGTTAAGTCGCATAACTTTCATAATTTGTTGTATATCCTCATACTTTAAAGTTTCTAAACCTTTTTGCATATCTATGTTGCCTAGTAACTCTGCAGTAGTTTCAATTTCATCTGCACCTATACGTGTAGAAAACAACTGTTCACCTAAACTACTAACAAGTTGTACGTTTGTAGGGTCACCTTGTCTAAAGTTAGATTTTAAACTAGCAAGTAATAATGGATGAGAAAATACATTTGGTCCACCATACATAGCAATACGTACTGCTTCTTCAGGTGGCACACGTAATGCTAATGCAGGTCGTAACATCCAACCTGGTTTTAATGCACGTTGCATTATGTAATCAGAATAAATATATTCTAACCATGTAGTAGGTGCTAATGTTGTTTTCTTTTTAGCGTAGTTATTTTTTAATCCTCTAGTAGGTATTTTTGCTTGTTGTAATATTTTTTCACCTAAATCTCTATTAGGGTCTGACCAAGTACTAGATACTAACTTTCTTAACTTACCTGTTTTAGGTCCTACTAATCTTCTAAAACTATTTAATGCTCTACCTAACTCTCTGTAATCCATAAGTGGTGTAAAGTTATCTGCAAACTGCCCCATAGAAAAAGCAGTAGGCACAGCTACATTAATGCCTTCTACAATCTCACCTGCTTCATCAACACTTTGTGGAACGTATTTATATTTTGTACCAGGAAATGCTACAGGTTTACCATCTTTGTCATAAAAATATTTTCTTTTTTCTGATATTTCATTATTGACAAAATCTATTACAGCGTTAACCATATCTTCTTCACCTTGCAAATCAGGATTATCTTTTATAACTTTGTTTTGTATTCTTTTATTTACTGTCTTTACAACATCTACAATGTCATCTTGTGTTTTTGCTGTAAGTAATTTACCTATATAAAAATCTCTAGTCTTTTGATTTTCACCTAATGTAACCATAATGCCATCAATGTTTTCTATAGTTTCACCTATGTAATTTATTGCAGCAAATCTACTAGGTGCTAAATCAAATAATCTTTTTACTTTCTGTGGTAATGCATTTTTTAACGAACCACCTAAACCAACTACACCTCTAAATGGGTCATCACTCATCTTTCCTAATAAAGCACCTATAGTATTTCTAAGTGGTGCAATATCTACAGATTGACCTGCAAACTTCTTAGCTAATTCATTTGCCATATCTGCAACAACTGATTGTCGCATAGGTAATTTAGTCAATGGTGTTTGTATTGCAGCTTCTGCTATCTCTTGTCCTACAAATGCACCTGTGTATGGTGCAACCATCAAATCAGATAAATCACCATTTTTAAGTAATGACAATACTATTTCACGCATAGATTGTTTGTCTTTCACTTGTGCTAATAAATTTAATACTTTAGGGTCTACTTTTGATAACGTAGGTATGTCTTTAAGTCTTGATACAGAGTTGTTTTCTGTTAATGCATTTACAAACTTATCTCCCCATTTGCTATCCATAATTTGTTCAGCAGTTTTACCAAACGTTAATCTTCTAGCTTCTGCACCTTTTTTTGTAGGAGAAAATGTTTTTAATGCTCTTGTCATAAATGCAGCATCATCTACATACTGTGCTACTTCTGCTTTAGATACAATCTTTCTACCTGCAGTTTTAGCAGCACCACCATAACCTAATAATAAGTTTATAGGGTCTGCACCTAATCTAAATGCACCATCAATAATCGTAGATGCTAGTGCATATTTAATATCACCTTCACGAGAAAACTGTGCAGCTACAACTCTACCTGGTGATATAGGTATTCTTTCACCATACTTTGTTAGATATGTATTTTCATACTCATCTCTTTCAAACTCTTCTGTAATAGGTCTACCATATACCTCTGCTGCAGCTTCATATGCTTCTGTAGGTGTTTTACCTAGTTTTATCTGTTTCACATACACATCAGTTTCTTCTAATGGTAATGAATTAGGTAAAAGACCCACACCTAAGTTAAGTGGTCTACCTGCTTGTACTTCTCCTAAAGCTCTACGAAATTCGTTTTCTCCATATGCTTCTTTTGTTTCTTCGTACTTATCGTTAAACTCTTTGCCTAATGTAGCTTTACGTATATTTTCTGTAAGTTGTTCTCCAGGTACTAATCCTGCTAATGTGTTGCCGACTACAGCACCTGTAAGTGATGTACCTGTTTCTTGTGCAGCAACTATAGATGATTTAAAATTACGTGATATATTTTGAAACGCAGAATCCATAGCTAAAAAAGATAGTTGTGTGCCACGCTTTAATGGATTAACTTGTGTATTTACTTTTGTACGTTGTTTTTTCTCCATAGCTTTTTCTTGTGTTTGTGCAAGTTTTAACATAGCATCATCATCTGCTTGTAATCCTGACAATGCACCATAAACTACTAATCGTTTATCTAATGATGGATATGTTCTAGTAATATCTGTCATTGTCTTAGCTAAGTCAGGTGTAATAGCTCTTTCAAACGCAGCTATCTCTTGTAAGTTTTGTGATGTCTTAGCTGCTAATCCTTCTTTAGCTTGTGAAGGCAGATAAAAATTAGGTCTAAAATCCATTTTAACCTATGTCTATATCAGCTTCTAATAACTCATCCCATATTGGGTCAGGAAAATTACGTTTACCTGCAATTAAAAAATTTCTAATAGTATCTGTTTGTATAGGTGCAGGACCATTATCTCCTAAACCTAGTGGTATTCCTGCAGTGTTAGGTTCTGCTACTTTGTTAGTTGGTGCAGCTAAATTCATAGGTGATGGTGGAATCATACCACGACTAGATAAACCTTCACGTTGTCTTTCTCTTAATGTAGATTCTCTTGCAGTAGGACTTATAGCACCTGCTTGTTCTTCTAACATTGTTGTTTGTCCTGTTGGGTCGCCTTCTTTTCTTGGAGGTGCAACAATGTCAGCAAATGCACCACCTTGTGTTAAGTCAGTTGCTTCTTGTAACTCCTTACTTTTTCTACCTCTGTTATATTTCGCCAAATAAATCATCTCCTAACTTTGGATTATATTCGTACTCAAATGTGAGATTTATAAAAAAATGTGGATGTGGTGTAGGTATTGTAATAAAGTTTTTCATAACAATACCGCCTTCTTCTTCTGTGCCTGTGTATACATCTTCAGACCAATCTTCTTGATTAATCATGTCAAAAAAGGTTTTATTTATATCAGGCAACTGGTCCTCCTTGTGGTGGTCCTTGACCTAATACACCTAACACTTGTTCTATACCTGGCAATCCACCACCTGGACCTGCAGGTATCTGTGGTCCACCTTGACCAAGTAATGCTAACTCTTCTTCGCTAGGTTCTTCACCTTCTGCTGTATAAAACTTATCTAATATCTCTGACATCTTTTGTGGATTTTTTCTTATCTCTATAGCTGACATTAATGCTTTTTGGTCACCTTGTGCAGCTTGTGACATAAGTGTTTCAAACAATACTAACTCTGCTTTTTCTGCATTTATGCGTTGTTGTATTTTTGTTATGTTGTCTAATCCATCCATGTTTTCTTGTAATGTCTGTGTATCAATAATGCCTTGTTGTTTTAATTGCAACCCTGTAATAATTTTTTGTGGCTCATCAAAACCTGCCATTACGCCATATACTCTTCTTGTTTCATAAACTTCTGATATGTCAGATGATGGTGTATAAGATTCTTTGTAAGATGTTCCTTTATGTCTACCTGCAATAGGTTTACGTTTATTAGGAAACATAACCTCATCATATTCTAATCTTTTAGCATCTATTTCTTGTAATGCTTCTTTAAGAACTGTTTGATATTCTCTTACATGCAGTGATGCAGATTGTCCTAGTTCTTCTAAACCTCTACCAGTAACAAATGCATTAGGAGATTGTCCATCATCAGATACAGGATATGCAGCACCAAGTCGCAGGTGTCTTTCAAGTCTATCTACTTGTTGAAATAATTGGTATGGTAGATTATTGACTGGCTTAGACACTTGCGAACCAGGTGTTAAATAGTTAACAGCAAATCTGCCTTTTCTATATTTTCCTGATTCTATCTCTCCAACAATATTTGTTTCTGTAAACACTGCATCTTCCATAGCAATAGTTCCAAGTATGTTAATCTTTGCCAT
>CEOE01001281.1_pt1 | contig 18050 bp, 21 predicted proteins | sample 530211 | NCBI WGS metagenome assembly CEOE01 (sample SAMEA2619779, study PRJEB7988) | marine metagenome | isolation source: saline water (ENVO:00002010), including
ATCCAAATGTCTAATACTGCTTCAGGAAAATATGCAAAATTTATATCTGACAGGTCAGGACAAGAATTTCCTTACAAAGAAATGGTAAGAGAATGGAATGGTGCAAGAGTACATATTTCTGAATTTGAACCTAAACATCCACAGCTAGAGCCTAAACCTCATACTGCAGATCCACAAGGTTTAAGAAATGCAAGACCAGCAAGAACTGAACCTGCAACAGAAAATTTATTACCTTCTAATCCTATTGAAACAATAGCTAACTCTTCAACAGTTACTATTACAGAACCTTCTCATGGAAGAACGATAAGTGAAGTTGTTGAACTTAGAAATGTTAATGGTAGCCCGGGAGGTTTATCTTTTACAACGTATGAAAACTCATTTGTAATTACTTCTGTAACAACAAATAATTATACCTTTAATTTAAACACAACAGCTGCTATAACAGAAAATTCAGGAGGAGCGGTCGTTACAGCTGGACCGGTTACATTAACACCATGACCTATGATGAACTAGTAACAAAGATAAGAGATTATACAGAAGTTGACTCTAATGTATTTAATACAACGATTATTAATGGTTTTATTGATGACGCTGAATTTAGAATATTAAGAGATGTTGATTCTGATAATAATAGGAGATACGCAACAGCGACTATAGCTTCTAATAAAAGATTTATAGATACACCGGATGATTTACTAGTGATTCGGTCAGCGCAAGTTATTGATGGCTCTGACAGAACGTATATGGAACCCCGTGATACAAGTTTCATGTCTGAATTTAACGCATCTGGAGCTACTGGAAAGCCTAGATATTATGCAATGTGGGATGAAGATACAATTGTTTTAGCTCCTACAACAGATCAAGAATATACAATTCAGTTAAATTATATCTTGAAACCACCTAGTTTAGTTGATATTAATCCAGGAACATACTTAAGTCAGAAATTCCCAAATGGCTTATTGTATGCATGCCTTGTTGAGGCTTACGGATTTTTAAAAGGTCCACCTGATATGATTCAATATTATGAACAAAAATATCAGCAAGCATTACAAGGCTTTACAATAGAACAGATGGGAAGAAGAAGACGAGATGAATACCAACAAGGATCGCCTCGACTTCCTAAACAAAGTTAAGGAGAAAACAAATGGCAATAACACAAGCAATAGCAAATTCTTTTAAAAAAGAATTGTTGGAAGGAGAACATGATTTCAGTCAAACAACTGGTGATGTTTTCAAATTGGCTCTGTACGTTTCAACTGCAACATTAAGTTCTGCAACTACTTCATTTACTACTTCTGGCGAAGTTTCACCAGCAAGCAGTTATACATCGGGTGGTAAAGACTTAGTTAATCTTGGTACTTCATTAGTAACAGGTGTTGCAAAAGTAGACTTCGATAACTTATCATTCACAAATATAACTGTAACTGCGAGAGGTGCTTTAATTTATAACACTTCTGCAACTGCAACAAATGCAGCGGTAGCAGCTTTAGATTTTGGTGGTGATAAGACAGCTACTTCGGGAACGTTCACTATTCAATTTCCAGCGGCAACTAATACTTCAGCGATCATCAGAATCTCTGGATAATAGGAGGTTTTTCCTATGTCCGATGCCTGGGGTCAGCTCACATGGAGTATAGGAAACTTCGGTGCGCAAAACGATAGTACCGTCGACGTCACAGGTGCATCTTTATCCCTAGGATTTAATGGATTTCCAGAAGTAACTACGACTGTTGATTTTGGATGGGGCCGTGCTGCATGGAATGAACTTTCTTGGAATGTTAATTTTCAAAATGCATTTGGAGATCCAAATGGTTTATCTTTATCTGCAACTTTAGATTCTGTAACTACAAAAGCAGATGGAAATGTTATCCCAACATCCTCTCTTTTAACTTTAACATTAGGTGAAGAAAATGCATTTACAGATATTGATGTTACATTAAACAGTTTATCTTTATCTACTTTTTTAAATAGCGTTGACGCAGACCCTGATGCAAACTTAACAGGGATATCAATGACAATGACTACAGGAAGCGTGGTTGTTGAAGATGATATTAATACAGGTTGGGGCAGAAATAACGGATGGAGTACTTTCGCATGGAATATTGCTGGAACTTTACTTTTAGAAGGTGTTTCAGCGACCGTTGATTTAGGTGATGTTACAGAAATAACAGGTGACGGATTCGTTACTTTAGAAGGAATAGAAATTACAGCTACATTGAATGATATAGTTGCAGTTGGCCTTGCAGAAGTTCCTGTAAATGGTTTAGGCACAACTATTACAACAGGTCAATTAGACATTGAACCTGATGCAAATCCAGTAGGAATTGAAATGTCTGCGAATCTTGGAACCGTTGCAGCTTATAACTTAGAAGGTTGGGGAAGATTTTTCTGGGGTGAATTTGTATGGGGTGCTACAGGATTATGGGCAACAGGTGATTTAACTGGAGTACAGTTAACAGCTACTATTGATAATATTGGTGAGATTACCGGAGATGGAAACATTGATGTAACGGGTCAAGAAGCAACTATTGCAGAAGGTAACTTAGATGCGGATCCAGATGCGAATATTACAGGTATAGAATTAACTATAGCAACCGGTGATTTAACGGATATTATCGCTGATGCTAATGTAACCCCTGATAGTATTGCTCTTTCTATAGCTTTAGGGAACGTAGAAGCTACACCAAATACTATTGCTTCTCCTATTGGATTAAGCTTGACAATGGCTTTAGATTCAGTAGATAATACGGGTAACGCAAATATTTCTGTCACAGGTATTGCGTTAACAGCTTCCGTAGGGACAGTGTTCCCATTAATATGGAATGAAGTACAAACCGACTCAGATGCAACTTGGACAGAGGTTGACACTGCCGCATAAAACGAATATAACAATATAAGGAATTTAAAATATGCCATCTACATATTCTACAGATTTAAAACTTGAACTCATGGCGACAGGTGAGAAGGCCGGCGAATGGGGTACAATTACAAATACGAATTTAATTATTCTTTCAAAAGCAACGAAAGGTTATCAATCTGTTGCAGTTAACAATACAACTGGAGTTACTTTAACTTTTTCTGATGGTGCTTTATCAGATGGAAAAAATGCTACGATCGAATTAACAGGAACTTTAGCAACAACATCTGTTGATGTAATTATTCCAGATGGTGTTGAAGCAACTTATAACATTCACAACTCAATTGATCATGCTGGTTTTAATGTAAGAGTTAAAACAGCTTCGGGAAACGGAGTTCAAATCGCCGAAGGAAATAAATATTTAATTTATTCTGACGGAACTGATGTTGAAAAAATTTCAGAGCAAAGAAACTGGAGAGCAGTGACAGCTGCGGAAACTATTCAAGAAGGCGCAGCTATTTTGGCAAACACAAATGGTGGATCATTTGCTGTAACTTTACCCGCATCGCCATCAACAGGAGCGGAAGTTTTATTTATCGATCAAGGATATGATTTTAATACAAACCCATTGACTGTTGGAAGAAATGGATCTAATATAGCAAACAGTGCAGCTGATCTTATTGTAAATACACAAGGCGCTGGATTTAGTTTAGTCTATTCAGGAGATGCAACAACAGGATGGACTTACAAGGAGAAATAATCAATGGCTAATTACGAAGCAACAAGATATGATTTTGATGGAGCAAACCTTACAGGTATTGAAGGTATTCCAACAGCAACGATTGTTCCATGGTCAGATACAACTGCGCCATCAGGATTTTTAGAATGTAATGGTCAAGCGGTAAGTCAGGCAACATACGCTGACTTATTTGCAATTATTGGAACAACTTATGGAGATCCAGGTGGAGGAAATTTTAACGTACCAGATCTACAAGATAACGTAGCAGTTGGAAAATCAGGAACAAAACCAGTAGCATCTTCAGGTGGGGCGAACACAGTTGCATCAACAGGAAACGTTGCAGGTTCAACAGCTAATGCTACTCTTTCAACAGCGCAGTTAGCATCACACTCTCACAGTATGAGAGGTGGAAATACAACTGGTCCTTTTGGTGGTGCAGAAGGATCTCGCGCAATGGGTGGAAGTACAGGTAATGCGGGCTCAGGACAAGGACACTCACACAATATGAGTGCTAATTTTTCAGGCGATGCGAATTCAGTAATTCAACCATATTTAACAATCATGTATATTATTAAAACTTAAGGAGAATATTAAAATGGCATCAAGTGGAAAATGGACAGTTATTTTTGACGATAGATTAGTGATTAAAAGACACGAAGAATTTAATAATTCAAACGCTAAAGGATTAGTTGTAGGTAATGATGCATTTTGGAATCAATCGAAATTTGATAATATTTGGGCAATTCAATACGGAACATCAGTTGCAACGGATGAAGTAGAACATAGAGATGAAACTCCGCATTCTACTTACACAGATGCAAATTTAGGACCTATCTCACAGTTTTCAGATTTATGGGATGCTGCACATTTAGCTGAACTACAACAAGCATGGGATGATGATAATGTAGAAGGCGAAACTGCAGAACAAAAAATAACAAGACTAGGAGAAAGACCCGCAAGTTATACATCAGCAGCAGTTTAGAATTTTATGAAACCCAAGAAAGAAATTAAAGATTTCATAGGCGTATTTGATAATTATATCATGCCAAGTGCATGTGAAAATTTAATTAAATACTTTAAGAATCAAAAAGCCATGGGTAGGGCATTTGATAGGCAAACTTTTGAAGGAGCTGAAGTATCTGAAAAAAAAGATTTGGCAATAGGTTTACATGCAAACAACATGCACGATTGGGTAGGTAAACACCAAGATTTTTTCGTTAATGTAGACAAAGCAATAAAAGAATATGATCGAGAAACAGGATTCACTAGTGTTAGTCGAATAAATCTTAATTACACTTCTTTTAAAATTCAAAGAACTCTTCCTGGAGAAGGTTACCATCTTTGGCACATTGAACAATGTGCTCAGGATGATCAGATTGCAAGAGTATTAGTTTTCACTGTTTATTTAAATAATGTTGAAGAAGGTGGAGAAACTGAATTTTTACATCAAAAACAAAGAGTAAAACCAGTCACTGGAAGAATTGTTATTTGGCCGGCTGGTTTTCCTTACGTACACAGAGGCAATCCACCTCTATCTGGGGAAAAATATATTCTAACCAGCTGGATGCGAACTGGTATTTATGGTTTTAAATCTTTTGACTAGAAAATAATTATTTAGTTTTCTCCCAAATACCTTTTTCTTTTTTCCAATTTATATTTTCATCTATGTTGTAAATTATATTATATCTGTTTTTTTCATCTTCACTTGCATCTACGTGATGATAAATAAAAGGAGGAAAAAAATAGTAATCTCCAGGTTTTGGTTTTATCTTTATATTTAGTTCAGGTAAAATTAAAGGATTTCCTTCGGTTAAATAAAAAATACCATGGTGACATGAATGTATATGAGATTTTACATAATCTCCTTTTTTAATTTCATTTCCCCAAGCTTCTTTAATTAGTTTTCTTTCTAAAAAATATTGAAATAAGTCTGGGTTACTTGTTTGATGCTGATTGATGCAATAAGTGAAAAACTTTTTGGTAAAAGGGTGATCTTTAAAAACATCCCAACCTGTTTTACCACCTTTAACGTTTGTTGCATATGATTCGGATTCTGTAATATTTTTTTTAACTTCTAGAATCATATTATGGATATCTTCTATGTGAGGGTATGTTCCAAATGTTATTTGGACTGTTCTTGGATATGTAATAACTAGTGACTGCGTATGAGTTAATTTAGGATCTTTATTTAAAAATTCTATCATTTTACTGTAATAGTTGATTGACCAAATTTAGTTGGAAATACATTAAAAGTAAAGGTGTATCTAGTGTGTAAACTTTTATTCTTATTAGTTAAATGCAACATTTTAGCTGGAAAAATTATTAATTTTCCTGCAATACTTTTTCGTTTGTGAATGATAAAAGGTTTAAATTTTTCAACCAAATGATTTCCTTCAACATCATACCAATCTAAATATCTAAATACCCATGAACCTCCCATGGATCCTCCTTTTATTCTTAAAGGATAAATATTTACCCATTGATCCATCCAATCATTTAGTCGGTAAAAATAAGTTTCACAATCACAATCATTTAAATACCATATTGAACTAAACACTGTATTTGCATGATCGTGTGGGGTGTGAAATTGCATATGATCCGTTTTGTTTGCATGCGCATTAACAATTTTTAATTCTTCTATTGAAAAACTATGCTCTTTTGAAACTTCATACATTTTATCCATTATAATTTTAGAAGACTCAGGTAAATACTTATCTATATCCATTTCTATAGAACTTTGATTAGGTCTTGATGGTGTAGGTTTATAATTAATTTCTTTGGCTATCTTAAGACCTTGGTATGTTAAATCTTTTGGCATATCAAACTCATAAATGTATGAAGGCATTATTTCTATTTTTTTCATTTAAAATACTCTCTAGGGTCATTTTTTATTTTATATCCTACGATGTCTAAAATAGGTTTAGGATTACAAGAGTTATCCGTTAATTCAAAATCATTTGCTTTTTTTTCAGGAACATTTGGAGCTATGTCTTTAAGTTTCAAAGATGTGCCTGAGCCTAGGTCAAATGTTCCGATTGGAAGTTCTTGCATTTGAGATAATTTATAAATAACTTCGCATACATCTTCTATATGAATAAAATCTCTGCTATGTCCTTTACTTATATATTTAAGTTTATTATTTTTAAATTTGTATCCAAATAAATCTTCTTTACCTTCATAAGTATCTGCATAAAGGTTTGTCAATCTTAAATTCGTTCCTGTTTCATTATACTCTTCTGCAACTCTTTTAGTTGTAGCATATGGATTCAACCACCATTCTTTTGCAGCAGATGTAGAGGTATAGATGCAAGGCACTGGACTTCTCATTACTTGTCTACTTCCTTCAACATTAACTCTCCAATATTCTTTAGGATCCTTTACACTTTCTCTTACTCCAGGTTTTGCTGCTAAATGTATAATTAGTCGAACGCATTCTATTATCTTTTTTGGTAAACCAAAATCAGTAATATCGTCATCTTCATCTGATTTTATGTCGTAGTAATATATATCTTCTTCTCTTTCATTAAAGAGTTTGCAAAGATGATTTCCTAACCATCCTGATGATCCAGTAATAACTATCATGTTCTATGTTTTAATATATCTATATTAACTTTATCTTTTCTATTTGTTATTTTATTAACATTTTTAACGAGGTTGTAAATATCTTTTGAGTTATTTTTGTGATTAAAAAATTTATTTAAGTAATCCCCTTTAAAACTAGTTAAATATTCAATATTAAATAAATTTACTTTTGTTTTTGAAAAATAAGACGAAGGAGATAAAAATAATTGATCTCTTTTTTTAAATTTTTTCCAAAAATACCACCACATATTATTAATTTCTGCACAATTATATCTTACTAAAAATCCTGCTAACATACAAAAATGAAAATTAAAATTATATTTTATAAACTTTAAATATCTTGTAATTTTTATTATTTCTTTTTTATTCGAACAGGTAAATAACCAGTCAACGCATTCATCTAAATATGTCTTTCTAAAAAAATGAGAGCCAGCGTTAAAATTAAATTTACTTAAAATAAAATCTAATTTTTCATAGATGTTATTATTTGCTACATAATTGTAATCAATATAAAAACTAGGTTCATTAAATAGTTTATGAGATAATATTTTATATTTTCTTTGAGTATAAATTAAATTATGTTCCATAGGTATTTTTATAAACTTCCATTTACCTGATTTATTTTTAATTTCATGTGTATGAAAATAATAGTATTTTATACGAGGATCAAAATAATCTTCGTTGACAATAATTGGATTGTTACCCACTAACACTTTATAGATAATCATCTATAATATATTTATTTTCCAAATACATTGTATTCTATAGTCTTGGGTATTTGGTCAAAAAAATTATCAAATATTTTTATCATACATTTCTTTTTATTGTTTTAGGTTCTTGGATTCTTGGCACAGTGTTATTAAAGCTAGGACATTGTGTACAAAACCAACTAGGTTGATATTGTGCTTTACAAAAATTATTCAAAGAATCTTTTAAATCTACACCGTTGTATTTTAAATAAGGTTTCCATTCTTTTGAGTTCGATTGGTTTGTAGTTTTTAGTATGTCCCTTATGTAAGCAGTTTGTGCGCATTTATATAAACGTCCTCTGTATAATTGTGGGTTGGGACAAAAACATCCATTCTGATAACTTTTTTTAAAATTATCAGAGTTATGTGGATATAACTTACCATCTTTTTCTATGTTAGCATTTCCCCACAATTCTTTAAAATTTATAGAATAAGAAATATGGTCAGGTATATTCCAGGTATCCCCTTCCATCATGTTAGGTAAATTTAAATTATGTTTTTTAGCTTCTTCTTTTAATAGGTTTATGTTTTTCAATATTAAAGCTCCTCTTGATGTGTGTGGAGCTTCATGCATACTACATCTAAATTTAGTACCGCGTTTCATGTGCATAATAATTTTATCTATGTTTTTATGTATTAATAAACCGTTAGTGTAAAATCTTATTTGGCAAGTAAATATTTTTTCAACCTCACTTAAAAATTCGCTCCACCGTGGCTCTAAAAAAGGTTCACCTCCAAGAAGACTAATATGGTGAGTTAGTTTTATTTTTTTGTTAAATATTTTTAGGTCTTCTAAAAGAGAGTCTAAATCAATACGGCTGTCTGGAGAAGCGTATTGACTTAAATGACTACAGCCCCTACAAGCTAAATTACAGCCATTAATGATTTTTACGTTTAAAATAGGTAACTCTGCTTTCATAAATTTAAAGTTGTATAGTATCAAAAACGGGATATAATGTAAATATGCCATTAACTAAAGTAGTTTTTAAACCAGGATTCAATAAACAAGCCACAGAAACCGGAGCCGAAGGCCAATGGGTAGATGGGGACAATGTTAGATTTCGTTATGGACAACCTGAAAAAATAGGAGGTTGGACACAGCTAACTAACAATCAACTTATATCAGGCCCTGTCAGAGCTCAAATATCTTGGACAGCCAATGACGGAAAAAAATATGCAGCTTTAGGGTCATCTAAAGTTTTAGCGATTTATTACGAAGGTACCTTATATGACATCACGCCTCTACAAACAGCATTAACAAGTTGCACTTTTGATACAACGAATGGAAGTAATATTGTAACCGTTAACAAAACAGGTCATGGATTAGAAGAAGGAGAGTATATTGTATTTACAAGTGTGACTCCTCCAACAGGCGCAGGATACACTGCAGGAACTTTTGAAGATGTAACTTATGAAGTTACAGAAAGAACAGGAGCTAATACTTTCACAATTACCATGGCTGCAAATGCAACAGCAAATAATACAGCAGATGGATCTGCAAGCGTTCAAGCTTATGTTGAAATAGGTTTACCTTTTGAGACTTATGGTTTTGGTTGGAGTACAGGTTCTTGGGACAGTGATTCATTTGGATGGGGAGATGAGACGGATGTAGAAACAGGACAAAGACTTTTACCTGGAGGCTGGTCACTTGATACTTTTGGAGAAGTTCTTATCGCAACGATTACGAATGGAGAAACCTTTACTTGGAGTCCTTCAACTCCATCACGTTTAACTGTAAGAGCTTCTAAATCAACATCAGGTTTTGAAACAACAAACAATCCAACTAAATCAAAATTAACTTTAGTCTCTGATCGAGATAGACATTTATTTCATTTTGGAACCGAAACAACTCTTGGTGACGCATCTACAGTAGATCCAATGTTTGTTAGATTTTCAGATCAAGAAGATTTAAATAATTACACTCCAACAGCTATCAACACGGCAGGAACATTTAGATTAGATACCGGTAGTGAAATTAAAACGGCCCTTCAAGGTAAAGATTACGTATTTGTGATTACAGATAGCGCTGCTTATCAAATTCAATTTGTAGGTCCTCCTTTTACATTCTCCCTTAGACAAGTGGGTACAAACTGTGGATGTATTGGACTAAGAGGCGCGGTTTATGTTAATGGTGCGATTTATTGGTTAGGTAATGGTGGTGGATTTTTTGTTTATGATGGAACCGTAAAACAACTTGGATCTTTGGTTGAAGATTTTGTATTTACAACAACCGGAAACAACCCTGGAATTAATCCTTTTTCAGGAGATATTGTCTATGCAACACATAACAGTTTATATAACGAAGTGACTTGGTTTTATCCAACAGCCGATTCTACACAAATTGATCGTTCGGTCACTTATAATTATTTAGAACAAACTTGGACAACAGGAACATTATCGAGAACAAGTATGATGGATAATCATACTTATGATTTACCTTATGCAACCGAATATACTTCAGCAACAGCTAATCCAACTTTTCCAGTGGTGCAAGGTATTGGAACCAGTGGTGTTACTCAAGGTCGTTCAACATATTACGAACATGAAAATGGTGTTAATCAAGTTGCATCGGATGGAACCGTGACGGCTATCCCAGCGTTTGTTCAATCAGGAGATTATGATATATCTACTCAACAAGGATTAGCTGGAGATGGTGAAAATGTTATGCGAGTATCAAGATTTATTCCCGATATACAAAATCTATCCGGTAATGCAAAGGTAACTTTGTTTTTTAGAAATTTCCCTGCTCAATCAGAACAATCGGATTCTAATGGTCCCTTGATTACTGGGCCATTTACAGTTACAACAAGCACTAACTTTATTAGTACAAGAGTTAGAGGAAGACAGGTATCCGTGAAATTAGAAAACGATTCAACAGATGAGACTTGGAGATATGGTACACTTCGTCTTGATGTGCGAGCAGGAGGTCGAAGATAATGGCAAAAATAGCAGCATCATTTCCACAAATTATTAGAGACGATCAAACAGGAGTGAATAACGAAGATCAACTTATTCAAGCTTTGGAAACACAAAAGAACGAATTAAATTTTGGGTATCAAAAAGATTTAAAAGATGAACAAGCAAGATTGGAGTGGTTTTTTAGCTAATGTCAAATTTTTATAAAAGCGAAACATTTGATTTAACGACTACAAATCTTACAACTGTTTTAACAATTAATACTTCATCAATAGCTATTGTAAAAGCTGTTCAAGCAAGTCATCAAGATAGCAGTAATGTTGATATTGATTTATTTTTAAAAAAATCAGGTGGTTCTGATGTAGAAATATGTCATGTAGAATTAGGTAAAGGGTCAACTAATATGGCTTTGAATATAATTAATATGGAAGCAGGTGATGCATTGAAAATGCAAGCAGGCACAGCAAACGAGATCACTGGACAAATTAGTTATTTGTTGATAGATAGATCACAAGAAAATGGATAAAGACATACCGAAGATAAAGTGCGAAACTACAGAGTCCTGGAGAAATAAAAAAACAGGTCAAGTTTATGCTGATGAAAAAGAAGCTAACTTTGATCTAACAGCTCAACCTGGTGACATTGTAAAAGATGTAACTATAACAGTAAGCAATGAAGGATTAGAATTACTAGAAGAAATAATGTCAAAGAAAGGAAAGTAATGCAACCTAGAGGCGGAACAGAACTTCAGATGGAGTACCTGTATAAATACGGAGATAAAAAATTATTGGATCAAGTACAAATCTGTACATCGGTTCCAGGAAAAATACCTTTACATCCTGAGAAACTTAATATTCTTTGGCAAAAGAATTCATACGATCAACCTAATTTAGCATCATGGTTTAAAGATAAAGCTAATCATCATCAATATGATTGGTATGTTTTTAATTCACATTGGAACTACGAAAAGTTTAGAATGGCTTTTGATGTTCCTACTGAAAAATGTGTTGTGATTAAAAATGGGGTAGATCAAATTAAACCTAGAGATTTAAAAAAGAAAAAAGATAAAATAAAACTTATATTTCACCCTACACCTTGGAGAGGACTTAACGTTATTCTTGCAGCAATGCAGTATGTTAAAAGTCCTAATATAGAACTTGATGTTTATTCTTCTACACAAGTTTATGGAGATGCTTTTATGCAGTCTCACGATAAACAGTATCAAGGATTATATGATCAAGCAAAACAATTACCGAATGTAAACTACATTGGTTACAAGCCAAACGAATACATTAAAGAACATTTACATGAATATGATATTTTTGCTTTTCCAAGTATCTGGGAAGAAACCTTCTGTATCTCGCTGCTAGAAGCCATGGCAGCTGGACTTTATTGTATCACGACAAACTATGGTGCAATATTTGAAACCGGTGCAGAGTTTCCAGCGTATATACCTTATCAAAAATCATATACTAATTTAGCACAGAATTTTGCTTATGCGATTGAAATGGCTTCTAAAAGTTTAGAGTCAGATAATGTTATTCAACACTTGCAAATGCAAATGCAATACACAAACAACTTCTATAACTGGAACAGAAAAGCCGGTGAATGGAATCGATTCTTACAAGGAGCACTTAATGCAAGACGCAAATAAACCCATATGGATTAACCAGAAACAAGAGACGAGCAGCGAGAAGCCGGTTGTGTTTTTAGCAACACCGGTTCATAGTGATTGTTCAATACATTACGCACAGTCGTTATTAACCTTACAACAAGAATGTTTTAAAAGAGGTGTTATGATTTCGTTTTGTTTATTGAAATCATCATTAGTAACGCAAGGTCGAAACTTATGTGTATCTAATATGTTTAATGAAAAAACAAAATACACTCATTTTTTCTTTGTAGATTCAGATATTGAATTTGATCCAGAAACTTTATTTGAATTATTAAATGCAGACAAAGATGTCATTGCTGCACCTTATCCAATGAAAACGATTGATTGGCCAAAGATAGAGAAAAGAATGAAAAGACATGACATTAGTGATTATGATAAACTATCTAAATTAGGTTTTTTATGGCCAGTAAAATTAGAAGATAGAGATCAGATTGAAGTCAAAAACAATGTCGCTGAAGTAACCCATGTTCCAACAGGATGTACATTATTTAAAAGATCTGTATTCGAGACGATGATGGATAAATATCCTCATCTTAAAATCAGCCAACCGACTATTATTAATGGTAAAGAAACAGACAGAGATTATTTCTATAATTTCTTTGATACTTATCATGACCCAGACAATAAAAGATATTATGGTGAGGACTTTGGTTTCTGTAAAAGATGGGCTGAAATAGGTGGTAAATCTCATATCTTGATTAACCAACAAATTACACATGTTGGTGAGTATCGATACACAGGAAAAATTCACGATGATTTAATGCTTACTAAAGTCGTTGACGAACCTAATAAAAACAAGTAAAGTACGTTATTTCAGGATTGAAAAGCCTGCCACATTGTATACAATAACCCAATATGACTATTGCAAGAGGACAAATGAACAGACAATTATACGCTGAAGGCGGCATCAAAAGTTTAATGGATATCATCGTAAGCAATCCGGATAAGTTTGCTGACATACTTAATATATTAGAAGATGTACCGAACGAGTTAATGGGTGGTCCTTATTTAGGTAGACCTCCAAGAAAACCAATGATGGATATGTTAGATAGAGGTGAAGGTGATAGAACTCCAAGAAAAATGCCTTTACTCAGAGGCGATGATGAAGAAGTCATGGAAAGATTAATGGAATTACAAAAAAACCCTGATTATCAATACGATGAAGAAAACATGTACGAAGGTCCAAGAGATATGAGAATGGGTGGTGGTATTATGTCTATACCAAGGCAACAATATGGTTTTGGAAGTTTTGTATCAAGTATTGGTGGAGCTATTGGTGATGTTGTAGGCGGAGCAGCTGATGTCGTTGGCGATGTTGTAAGTGGGGCTGGAGATTTAATTGATCCCATTGCTCAAGTTGCATCATTTATTCCTGGGCCACATCAACCTTTTGCTGCAGCGTATACAACTGCAAGAGGATCGGGTATAGGTGGAGATTATAAAGGATTACAAATAGGAGGATTTACTCCTTCTGGTGGTTTTGGTGGAGGAACTTCTTCAAGTCCTTTTTCATTTGGACAAGCGCCAATGCAGACACCAAGTAGTGGAATAGGAAGTTTTTCAATAGGTGATATTGGTAGAATAGCTTCTCAGGTAAATCAGTATCAAGACACAAGAACGGGCGGAGGTCAGCGACCTATGACTGGGTCAGATATTTTAGGAAAAATTATTCAAGGTGGTATATCTTTATACGGAGCTAAAAAATCATATGACGATCAGAAAAGAATTAATGAAGCTCAACAAAGAGAATATGAAAACTTTATTAGAAGACAGGAACAATTCAGAAGAAAATATCAAACAGGTGAAGGTTTAGAAGGTTTAGATGTTAGAAATAGAACTAGAACAAAAGCTGACGTTGTAGCAAGACCTGGAGTCATGAGAGGTGGTATGATGGATTTAAATATTAGAACTAATCCACAAGGTGTAAAAGAAATTGATTATAGGAAAAAAGGTGGTTTTGTTCCACCTATAGGTATTAAAGAAAAAGCAGATGATATACCTGCAATGTTATCAAATAACGAGTTTGTATTTACTGCAGATGCAGTAAGAGGCGCTGGAAAAGGCAGTGTAAACGAAGGCGCTAAAAAAATGTATTCATTAATGAAAAAATTAGAAGCAGGAGGAAAAGCATAATGGCAATTAGAGCAGTTTATCCAGCACCATTTATTGAACCAGCAGCTGAAACATTGACAGATATGTTAATTTCAGAAGCTAGACGACCTGTTGACATATCGACAATCGCTCCACAAGTTGCAGCGGTAACTCCATTAACCCAAGCAGCTCAACAAAGAACAGCAACTCAAGCAGGTCTTGGAACTTTACAATTTGATCCAACAACCGGTGAAGTTACAGGAGCTGGAGCAGGAACAGGTGTTGCAGCTTATGAACCATTTGTACAACAAGCTCAACAAGATCTTGCGAGTGCAAGAGGTATGACATCACCGACTGCGTATCAACAATTTATGTCTCCGTATCAACAAGAGGTTATTGATGCGACCGAACAGTTATTAGCCGAGCAGCGAGCTGCAGGTAGAGCGGGGCAAGCAGCCGATGCTATTGCTGCAGGTGCATTTGGTGGTGGAAGAGAAGGTGTAAGAAGAGCAGAGTATGAGAGACAAAGAGATATTTATGACGCTGCACAATTAGCACAATTAAGACAAGCAGGATTTCAACAAGCTGTTGGACAAGCTCAACAAGCAGGAACATCTTTACAAAATTTAGCAGCGAGACAAGCAGGACTTGGTCAAACACAACAAACTTTAGAAGCAGGTATTACAGGTCAATTAGGAAGAACAGGCACAGGAGCACAATCATTCTCTCAAGCATTACTAGAAGCACAGAGACAAGGTAATGTTTTAGGGTTAGAGTATCCACTTGCAAGATTAGAAAGTATTACTCGACCTTTTGGAACTTTAGTTTCTGGAGCACCTTCCTATGGTCAACCCACTCAACCTATTTTAACTAATCCTGCACTTGCAGGTATTCAAGGTTTGGCTGGAACTTATGGATTAGCAGCAGGACCAAGCCAAGCGGCATCTCAAGGATTAGGATCATTTGGACAGAGGTTCATGTAATGCCAAATATTCTTAAAAGACCCATGTTTAGAAAAGGTGGATCTGTAGCATATGGTACAGGTATAACTTCTGGATTAGAAGAGAGAAGAAATTATTCTACAGGAGCAATGGGTGAAGATGGTGTAATGATTGGTGAAATGGGTGGCATCGGTAAAGGTGGTGTGGTTGAAGAATTAATTGAAGATCCAACTAGAAAATTAACAAAAGAAGAAGCTGATAAAATAGCTCTTTCTCGATTAGAACGAGAAGCTAATCAACCTATTATTCCTGAAATAGATCCAAGAAAAGACGATGTGTTACAACAAATGGGTATTATGAGTGCAATTGAAGGAACGATGAAGCCAACGACTGGCGAAGTTATAGATGATACTATGGCTGCAATTGCTTCAACTGCTCCAGATGATCCAACTAAACTACAAACATTTGGTCAAGTTTTAGGGAAAGCAGGAGCTGCTGCTCGAGGCTTAGAAAAAGAGAGAGAAAAATCAGTAAGAGAATTTAGAAAAGAAGCTGGACTACAGATTCTTAAAAACATGACATCGCAAGAAAAAGATCAATTATTTAGATACGCTAAAAAATATGCAGAGACTACAGGTATACCGGTAGAAGAAGCTTACAAAATATTCTTAAATAGATATTTACAAGGAACACCTTCAAAAGGTTTAACTAAAGAAAGATTATTTCAAGCAAACTTAGATCGTGTTGCAGGAAGTAGAAAAGCAAGAAATTTAACCATGGGTGAACAACAAACGGTTGCTGACGTTTTGACAAAAATGCAAACAGATTCTAGTGTTCCAAAAGCTGGCATCATATCGAGAAATGCGTTTAAAAGTAAAAAAGGCGCTGTCGATGCAGGAGCAGAAGTTGGAATGAAATATATTAATCCACAAGACGGTGGTATCTATACATACGACGGAGACGGAAAGTTTACCAAAATTTGGCCGTCAAAATAAGGAGGCCATATGGCAGAAGAAATTTATATTGACGAGTTTGATCTTACACCTGAACCCGCAGAATTAAAAGAGGACAAAGATAAAGAATCTAATTTACCCAAAGAAATTCCTGTTCCTGGTTTAGATAAAAGAGAAGAAACTAATTTAACAGCTACAGATATTTTATTTGGACCTGATGTTGAACTACAAGGGGACTCGTTTCTAGCGGCTGGGAAACTAGGACGTAGAATCAAAGAAAGATTAACGGATGAGGATCTAACTGATATTGGAGAAGTAGATCCTTTTACAGGATTTGTTGCTGGTGTTGTTGATGGTACAATTAAGATACCATACGGTATTGTTAATTTAACGGCTGAAATTGCAGATGCATTAAGAGAAGATGATATTGATGTCGACAAAGGATATGTTGCACAATTAGAAAAATATTTTGGAGATTCTGTTCTTGGTAGAATTCAACAGGGAGCGGAGGACGTAGTTAAAGAAACAGCAATAGGAAAATTAACTTCTGCATTAACTCAACTTTATACGTTTGGAAGAGCAGGTGCAAGTGCAGCAGTCAAAGCATCTGAAAAGGCAAAACAAATCTATAATAAATGGTCTATGGCGGCCAAAGCAAATAAGGTTGCTAAAGCATCACCTAATGCAACCAAAGCTGCAATACGAGCAAAAGAGTTAAATAAATTAACAGGGCTTCAAAAGTTTGCAGCAGTTACAGTAGGAGGAGCAACGGGAAGCGCGATGGTTGCTGATGTTGAAGATATTGGAACATGGGGAGATTTATTTGGTGGACCATCGGAATTAGATAGAGAAATAAGACCAGAAGCCGAAGAAGATGCAACAAGAAAATTATATAATAGATTTAAATTTGGAGCTGAAGGAGGTGTTGTATCGGTGCCTATCGCTTATGGTATTAATAAAATTGCAAAAAGAATTGCTGAAGCAGGTAAAAATTTAAAATATAGCGATGATAAACTAGATAGATTTATCGATAAATATTTTTCTGAACCTTTTAGACCTAGAGGTAAAAAAGAACAGTATTTATTTGAGGGTATTCAAAAAGTTGAAGGTAAAATGGCGTCCGGTCAAGTTACAGCAAAAGATATAATTATAGATATAGACAAAACACTTTATAGAATTGCAAAAGAATCTGGTATTTCAGACAATAATCCCGCTGTAAAAAGATTAGTGGGAAGACTCGATGAATTATTAACATCGACAGATGATGTTATAGAGGGAAATAGAATAGTATTTAAGGGTTTTGATCAAGTAAAACTAAATCAATTTTATAATTTCTTAGATGAGATTGGTTTAACTAAATCACAAGGACAAAGGCTTGTAGGAGAAATGATTAAAGTTCGTAATCAATTTAACGTATTTAAAAATGAATTATTACGAGGAGGTAATTTAACTGTAGGTAACAAAGAATTTATGGGAATCATGTCTGAAAGAATGAGAAACATATTTAATTCTGAATATAAAATATTTGAAGGTAAAAGTATTTTACC
>CEOE01029380.1_pt1 | contig 18036 bp, 14 predicted proteins | sample 530211 | NCBI WGS metagenome assembly CEOE01 (sample SAMEA2619779, study PRJEB7988) | marine metagenome | isolation source: saline water (ENVO:00002010), including
AGCTCCGACCAGTTCTCGAAGGAGAAGGCGGGCTGGTCCACGCCGAGATCGATATTGATGTAGAAGGAATAGATCAGGATCAGCGACATAGGAACGACCACGAGAAGCGTGATCGTGACCAATGCTGGCGACAAGAGCCACCATGGCCTCATGGCCTTGCTACGCAATGCGCTCACCTGAAATGTCCCCAACGATACGCGACCCTGTCTCGAACGGCCGGTTGTCCGGCTCTTCTCGGCGGCCGCACATGCGGCTCATCTCGAATGTAGAAATCTTCATCAGGCTCGGTCATTGTTCCAATAGATAATGAAAATCACGGTCATTGATTTGAGGAATGCTCTATGGAACTGCCCCGGGTGGACGATAGTGAGCGGCTCGCGCGGGAGTTGGACTGGAATCTGCTGCGCACCTTCATCGCCATCGTTCAGGAGGGCAGCATCACTGCGGCGGCAGACCGGCTGCTACTGAAACAACCGAGTGTCAGCAATGCGCTCAAACGATTGGAGACAAGCCTTGGCAAGCGTCTGATAGACCGTGGGCCGAGTCACTTCCGGGTCACCGACGCGGGGCAGAGCCTCTATCACGAGGCGCTTGAGATCCATGGCACGATTGCCCGCCTGACTGTGGAGCTGCGCGATATCGAGGACGAGATCCGCGGCCATGTCCGGATACGCCTGGCCAGTCATGTGATCTTCCCGCCGCTGGACGAAACCCTGAGGGAATTCAGTCACCGGCATAGCAACGTGACCTATGACATATCCGTCGAAACCAGCGCGAACGTGGTGGCATCGGTGCTGGAGAAGAAAGCCAGCCTCGGGGTCTGCCTTGTTCACCGCCAGCATCCCGATCTGACTTATGACAAGCTTTTCCGGGAGCATTTCGGCTTCTTCTGTGGGCCGACCCACCGCTTTTTCGGGCAGAAGAACCTGACACTGGCGGATCTCGATGGTGAGCCGTCGGTGACCTTCGATACGGACAGCCTGCAGGATGCACTCCGGCCCGTCGCCGTGCTGCGCACGCAGCTCAATCTGGACCATACGATCCGTGCGACCTCGTCCCAGTTGGAAGAGGTGAAACGGCTGATCGTCGCCGGGGTCGGGATCGGTCCATTGCCAATCCATGTCATGACCCGCGATGTCGAGGACGGTCTGCTCTGGCGCTTGCCGCCTTATGACGACCCGCCGGCAATCGATGTCTTTCTTGTCACCAATCCGGCCTCGCGCCTCAACAGGGCGGAGAAAGGCATGATCGATATGCTGCTCGAAATGACAGAGAAATTGCCGTTGTCCGGCCGTACCTACCCGCCCTCCGGCAATGCCGTCAGACTTGGGCGGAACCCAGTTCGGCCCGGATAGGGTCGTACCCGTAAACCCAGGCGGGGTCTTCCGGTTCCTTCAGCCAGGTATTGGCGTTGGAAATCGTCTGCACCTTGGTCGCCCGGTCCCGTCGCGTCGCCTCGTAGAGACTGAAGGCATCCGCGTAATTCTCTGTCCCCAGCTCCTTCAGGCAGCGGGTCAGCACGGCGGCATCCTCGATGGCCATGCAGGCGCCCTGCGCCATATGCGGGCGCATCGGGTGGCAGGCATCGCCGAGCAGGACCAGCCGGCCACGGCTCCAGAGGTTGAGCGGGTCGCGGTTCCAGAACGGCCATTTCGTGACGGTCTCGGTTGCGTCGATCAGGGTCTGGATGACCGGGTGCGAGCCGCCGAAGATCGCTTCCATCTCTTCTTTGGAGCTATCGACGAACGGCTCGTCATGTTCCCAGCCGTCCACCGGAACGCCGGTGACGTAATAATATTCCGACTTATCGCTCTTGGTGTCGTACGCCATGATGTGGCGGGACAGCTCCCACCACCATTTGACGCAAGCCTCGAAGTCGAGGCCCGAGGCGCGCAGCTTGTCCATGTTGACCATGGCGCGGTGCCCGACCCAGCCGGAGAATTTCGGCTTTTCCGGGCCGAGCAGCTTCTCCCGGATCACGGAGTTGATGCCATCGGCGCCGATCACCAGGCGGGCGGAGACCTGCTTGCCGTTCGCGAAGCTGAGCAGCACGTCGTCGGCGCGTTCCTGCAGGTCGCTCAGGCCGTGATCGAAATGCACCCGATCGGCCGGCAGGATGTCCATCTGTTCGGCATGCAGGTCGCCCCTGTGGATCGTGATGTAGGGCGCGCCATACTCCTTCTTCGCGTAGTCGCCGAGCGGAATCCTGGACAGGTAGTCGCCGGTATTTCCATCGCGCGAGAACCAGTAATCGGGATGAGAACCGATCCCGGACAAGCGATCCTCGAGACCGATGGTGCGAAAGATCTTCATCACGTTCGGGCCGATATGAATCCCCGCGCCGATGCGTGAGAAAGCGGGTGCCTGCTCGAAGACATGGACGGAAAAGCCCGCCTCCAGCAGCAGTGCCACAGCGGCGGCGCCACCCATGCCGGCTCCGATGACGGCGATATCGACTGTATCGATCTGGCTCACAGGAGGGGCTCCCTTTCTTTCTTCTCGAATAGTTTTATCATTAGCATGCAAACAATATTGGTTCAAATGTCAATCGGCGTTCGGGGTATGGATATGCCGTGCTGGGACTGATCATGGCGTGCTCTACCAGGCGGGAAGGTCGGGCGCGAAACGGGCCCGCATATAGGCAGCAAGCGCATCCCGCTGGGCCGGGGTGAACTCTTCCCTGAAGGACGGCATGTCGCGTAGATCGAGATCGACCGGCGCTTCGATGCCTTGATCGAGCAGGCTCCGGAAGGCCTCCGGCGTTGGTGCGCGCAGGACTGCAGAGGCGGCCAGCGGAACCCGTGCGGCGGTCACCAGGTCCGGCATGGCGGGATCGTGGCAGACGGCGCAGGCGCTTTCGAAGATCCGGTGCGTCGCGTCCGGCGCCAGCGATGGCGGTGTTGCCTGCGTGGTCGGGGCGCCGGGCGGTATCAGGGAGGCGAGATAGACCGACATGGCGCGGATATCGTCATCCGGCAGGGCCGTCATGCTGTCGACCACCTCCGCCATCGGGCCGGCGGCAGCCGCATGATCGGAGAGCCCGGTTCGCAGATAGTCAAACAGGCTGTCTTCGGTCCAGCCGCGCGCACCGGCTTCCGTGCCTTGCAGGGCAGGTGCGAACCAGCCGTCGACCATGGTGCCGGTCATCAGCGATTGCTCTGCCCCGAGGAGATTCCGGGGGGCGTGGCAGGCACTGCAATGACCTGCCGCCTCAACCAGATATTTTCCCCGGTTCCAGATATCGGAAGCGGATGCATCCGGTTGGAACGGCGCGGCGTCGTGATAGGCGGCGTTCCAGAGCGCCATGCCGGACCGGATATTGACCGGCGCCATCATTTGGGCGGTTGGGGTTTCGGCCTTCACCGGCTCAAGGGTTTGCAGATGGGCATAGAGCGCGAACATGTCCTCCTCGCCGATCTTGGCGAAGGACGTGTAGGGGAAGGCCGGGTAGAGATGGCTTCCGTCGCGGCTGATACCCTTGCGCATGGCCCGGGAGAAAGCCTCATAGGACCAGTTGCCGAGGCCTGTGTCCGGGTCTGGCGTAAGGTTGGTGGTCCAGACGGTGCCGAACGGCGTTTCCATGGCGCGCCCGCCGGCATTCGTCAGGCCGCCGTCCGCCGTATGGCAGATTGCGCAATCGCCAAGGGCGAAAACCTGCCGTCCCCGCTCCAGGGTCTCGGCACTGAAGGTTCCGGGCTTGGGTGCCGGGCTTGGCTGGATCGGAGCATGCAGCGGCAGCGACACCGCGCCGAGGGTCAATGCTCCGGCGAGGGCGCCTGCCCAGCCGAGAAGCTTGTTCCGGCGTCCATTATCGTTTGCCTCGGCTTGTCCTTGCAGACGCAGCGGGCCGTCCGTGTTCCCGAGTGCCTTGCGCATGGCCTCCGGTGTGAAGGGCGCTTCCCGCATACGCACACCGGTGGCGTCGAAAATCGCATTCGCAATGGCGGCGGCGCTCGGCACGGCCGCGCTTTCGCCGACACCGAGCGGCGGATCTTCCGGCCGGGAGACGATAAGCGTCTGGATGTCCGGCACCTCCGGGAAGGTCTGGATCGGATAGGTCGCCCAGCTTTTCGGCGTCGGTGTGATTTCGTCGAAGGTGACCTGCTCGGTCATCACCCGTCCGGCGGTCTGGATAACGTTGCCGTGGATCTGCTGGCGGACTCCGTCAGGATTGATCGCCAGCCCCTGGTCCTGACCGACAAACACCCGGTGCAGGGTGACAACCCCGCTATCGAGATCGACGGAGACATCGACGACCCAGGCCGCCGACGCGGCGGCGACGCCGGGAAAGGTGCCGTGGACATAGGTTGCGAAGGCAAAGCCCTGTCCGAAGGCCATGCGGCCCTCGCGCCGGAAGCGCGGCCCGTCGCGTTTCTCCCAGCCAGCGGCTTCGGCGGTGCGCTGGACCAGTTCGGCCTCACGCGCATCTGTCATGTGACGCAGCCGGAATGCGACCGGGTCCTCGGATGCCTCGAAAGCCATCTCGTCGATGAAACTTTCATGGGCGAAGGTATTGGGTAGCGCCGAGACGCCGCGGATATAGGCGGCGCGGACGATCGGGGCCATGTCATGGACCGTGATCTTCTTGTGCGGCACCCGGTAGGGCGGAATGCTTGTCCTGTCGCCCATGTCCGCCGGTCGCGGCTCGCCGGAAATCACGCCGGTCAGCAGCAGGGCAAGGTTCGGTCCCCGGTTCGAGGGGTACCAGGTGTCGAGCGCATAGGCGTGCAGATCGTTGCCCGCCGTCATGCCGCCCTCGACTTCCATAATCTGGGCGGCGCCTTTCGGCTCCCACAGATGTTCCTGGGCGCGGGTGAGTTGCACGCGGACGGGCTTGCCGGTGGCCCGCGACAGCAACAGGGCGTCGCCACACACATCGTCGGCGCAATTCCGCCCGAAGCAACCGGCAACCTGATACCGCCGGACGTCGATTGTCTCGGCTGGAAGGTCGACCAGCATGGCAAGGTCGGCGCGCAGCAGGTGCGGGCTCTGGGTGCCGGACCAGACGACCGGGTCGGCACCGTTCCAGTCCGCGACGGCACAGGATGGGCCGATGGAGCCATGTTCGTGGTAGGGCCAGACATAGGTGCGCGACAGGGTCTTCGCGCTCTCGGACATGCCGGTTTCGAAATCCCCGCTGCGGTCGAGCGCGCGCGGCGTGGACGGATGCGATTTGAGGCTGTGAACCAGATCGCCCAGGTCCGGCAGGGGCGGCGGCCGGCGCCAAGTGACGTCGAGCGCCTCGGCGATGCGCTGGGCCTGCTCCGGACGCTCGGCGACGACGCCGAGAAAATCGCCGACGCGGACAACGTCTATCAGCCCGTCCATGCCGGCGACGGATGCTGGATCATAGTCCAGCAGGCTGTTGCCGATGAAATTCCCGGTATCGCGCCCGGCATAGGGCGGCCGGATGACGTGGCCGTGGACCATTCCCTCGATATTGAGGTCGTGCACATAGAGCTGCTGCCCCGTCAGCTTCTCCATCATGTCGCGGCGCGGGGCCGATGTGCCGACGATCTGGTAGTGCGCGGGATCCTTCACCGGCGTCTCAAGGTCAAGCGGCAGGGTGATTTCCTGCCCGGCGATCAGCGCGCCATAGTCACAGCGCTCCGTTTGCCAATGGACGGCGCCGTCAGTCGATGTGACTTCGGCCTCCGGGGCGTTGAGACGCAGCGCCCCGAGCCGCAATAGCTGGCGGTGCGCCTGCGCGGCGGCCTTGCGTAGCGGGATGGCCGTGATCTGCATCGTCTCCGACGCAATCGTCGGGCCCTGATCCGGTACCTCCTCCGTATTGCCGAGCACGACCCGGACACGGTCCAGAGGGACATTCAGTTCTTCGGCGACGATCTGGGCAAGCGCGACCTCGATCCCCGTTCCCAGATCGACATGGCCGTTATAGGCGGTGACCTGTCCCGATGCCTCGATCCGGATGAAGGTCTCGCGGACAGTGTCGGTTTGCCGGAAGATTTCGAGGGAGCCGGTGGTCGTATCGGTCATCGGGCGTGTTCTTCGGTTTTTGCTGCCAGGTTTTCTGCAGCCGTGCGCACGGCCGCGAGGATTTCCAGATGCGTGCCGCAGCGGCAAAGGTGATGGCGGTGGGCTTGGCGGATTTCATCATCTGTCGGGGACGGGTTGCGGGCGAGCAGCGCCACCGTATTCATGATCATGCCGTTGATGCAGTAGCCGCATTGCGCGGCTTGCTCCTCGTCGAAAGCCTGTTGCACGGGGTGCATCTCACCGGTTTCGGTATCCGGCAACCCTTCCAGGGTGGTGATGGAAGTGCCGTTTGCCTTCACTGCCCGCAGGACGCAGGCGCGTGCCGGCGCGCCGTCGACCAGAACGGTGCAGGCGCCGCATTGCGCCATCCCGCAGCCGTATTTCGGCCCGTTCAATCCAAGCCGGTGGCGCAGCAGATCCAGCAGTGTCAGGTGCGTATCCACGTCAAGCGACAGGGCTTGCCCGTTCACAGTAAGTTCGATTGTACCAGCCATGATCCCCCGCTTGATTACCGTCGATAGTCAGCGAAGTTTTGTATGTATGCAAATATATTTGAGCCCCGATCCGTCGGTTCCGCCCTTCAAATGTTTTCCTCCCGATAAATATGCAGGCGCCGGAGGGCACTTGCCAGGCGGCCGGAAATATAGGAGGGCAGTGGCATGGTGCCGGTTCCGGCATTCACAGCACTTGCGTTGTTTGGAATACTGAGGACGCTTCCATGGAGATCCAAGACTTATGACCGTCGATGCTGCGGATATGCCCGGGCCCTACCACCTCGAAGACCAGGTCGGTTTCATGCTGCGCCTCGCCAACCAGCGCCATATGGCCATTTTCACGGAAATGATGGGGGGCGAGCTGACGGCGGTGCAGTTTTCGACATTGGTCCGGTTGTCCGAGGTCGATGGACCTATCTCGCAAAACGCGCTCGGCCGGCTCGTCGGCATGGATGCGGCGACGACGAAAGGAGTGCTGTCGCGCCTGATGGCGAGAGATCTGGTCAAGATGGAGAAGAGCCAGACCGACAAGCGGCGCTACATGCTCTCCACTACCAAGGCCGGGCGAGACCTGATCGCAAAACTGCTGCCCCGGGCCTGTCAGATTACCGAGGAGACCCTTGCGCCGCTCAATGCCAAGGAGCGCGCGAACCTGCTTCGATTGCTCGCGAAGTTGTACTGATTATTTGAAATAATACTGTTTGTCAGTGCGTTACCGATTGCGCGAGACGCCGGATCATTGGACTGGATATCCGATAATTCTGGTGAAGTCAGTACGAGGATTCACCGCGCCGGAACGGTTCCGATCATCGCGATTTTGCGCCAGCTCAAATATTTATCTTGTTATTATACAAATGATTAAATTACGCTGAATTCATCGTTGCAGCGGAAGTTGTCATGGTGAGGAGCGAATGGATCGGACAGAGTGTCCCGCGTTCGATCGTCACGATGAGAACTGAAGGTCCGGCTCTTTGGCCGGGGTGCACGCGGATCCCGGTAATGCCGGGCGGCGGCGCCTTTGCTTCAGGCATATATTGAAGGGACCGGGATCTTGTACGGCTATAATCTCCATGCAAACGGCATCCTGCAGCACCTGCTTCATTACGAAGGCAATGGGCCGCAGATGCTGCTCATTCCGGGGATTACCTCGCCGGCGATCACTTGGGGATTTGTTGCCGAACGCCTATCGGAGCGGTTCGACGTTCATGTGCTGGATGTGCGCGGGCGCGGGTTGAGCGAGGCAGGAGATCTGGATTATTCGCTCGATGCGATGGCGGCGGACGCTGTTGCCGTCGTCAAGGCGGCGGGACTTCGGAAACCCGTTGTCCTTGGGCATTCCATGGGTGCCCGGATTGCGATCCGGGCCGCGCGCGGCAATGAAGATGTGTTCGGTGGGCTCGTGCTGGTCGATCCGCCCGTTTCCGGTCCCGGCCGTCCGGCCTACCCGTCCCCCTGGCCCTGGTATGAAGATTCCATCGTGATCTCGCAGAAGGGCTGTACGGGCGAGGACATGAAAGAATTCTGCCCGACCTGGACGGAGGATCAGCTCAAGCTCCGGGCGGAGTGGCTGCGAACCTGTCAGCTCGATGCCATTCGCATTGCCTATGACGGTTTCCAGACCGACGATATCCACGCCGATCTGCCGCACCTCACGCTGCCGATGCGGCTGGTCGTTGCAGGCGATGCGCCCGTGATCACCGAAGATGACGTGACGGAAATCAAGGGGCTGTCCCCGCATATGGAAATCCGCACCGTCGCAGGTGCTGGCCATATGATCCCGTGGGACAATATGGACGGCTTCCTCGACGCCGTGATGGATTTCAATACAGTACCGGCCTGAGCCGGCAAACACGCAACAGGACCGAACCCGGAGCGCATCGATGGATCAAGCAAGCTTTACGGAAATCTGCCTGCATCAGCTGAAGATGTCCGGCGTGCACGAGGGCGAGAAACTGATTGTCCTGACCCAGGGAAGTGACCGGCTGGATTATGCGGATGCCTTCATGGCCGCGGGCCAGCGGCTGGGGGCGGTGATGTACCATATGCGTCTGCCGTCGCCGCTGCCGATCGGCGGCTGGAATGTCGGCATGACGGGGCTGGCCGGGATGCCGGAAGCCGTCGAGGCACTGAAGAACTGCGATATGCTGATCGACTGCATCTTCCTGCTGTTCTCTCCGGAGCAGATGGCGATCCAGGCCGCCGGTACCCGCGTTCTGACCGCGGTGGAGCCGCCGGAGCTTCTGGCCCGCATGCTGCCGTCGAAGGAACTGCGTGAGAAGGTCGAGATCGGCGCCGAGATCCTGTCCAAGGCCAAGGTGATGCGGATCACCTCGCCGCACGGCACCGATGTGACCTACAAGCTGAATACCTATCCGACCATTGCCGAATATGCCTGCACGGATGAGCCGGGCCGGTGGGATCACTGGCCGTCCGGTTTCGTCTTCACCGGCGCGGACGATGACGGCGTCGATGGACAGATCGTCGTGGCGCCGGGCGATATCCTGCTGCCGCAGAACATGTATGTGCGGGAAGAGCCGATCGTCTACACGATCGAAAAAGGCTGGGTCCAGGACATCCGGGGCGGTCTCGATGCGGAGCTGGTGATCTCCTACATGGAGGATTTCAACGACGAGCGCGGCAAAGGCATGAGCCATGTCGGCTGGGGGATGAACCCGAACGCCAAATGGCATGGCATGACCCCGGGCGCGTTCCCGGGCGGCATGGGGATGGAGCCGCGCAGCTTCTACGGCAACGTGATGTTCTCCACCGGCCCGAACAATGAGTTGGGCGGGCCGAACGACACGCCATGTCACCTCGATATTCCGATGCGGAACTGCTCTCTGTTCCTGGACGACGTACCGATCGTGGTGGATGGGGATATTGTTGTCGACGCCATGAAGATGGATCGCGGCTGATCAGCCGGCTCTTCCGGGGAGGACATGAACTAATGTCTCAGGAACAGGTATATCAGGCCGCCGGTTTCGGAAATTCCGTGCCGCGCGGCGTGCGCCCGGCGATCCTTGTGGTCGATTTCAGCTACGGCTTCACCGATGTGCGCTATCCGACGGCGTCGGACATGGCGGAAGAAGTCGCCCGGACCAAGCGGCTGGCGGACCTTGCGCGTGCGGGCGGTTTTCCGGTGATCTTCACGACAATCGCCTATCAGCCGGGAGAGCTGGAACACACCGCCTGGCTGCGTAAGGCGCGCGGTATGACAGCGCTCCTGGAAGGATCGCGCCTTGTCGAGATCGACGCAGGCACGGGTATCCAGCCCGGTGATCCGCTGATCGTCAAAAAAGGTGCTTCCGCCTTCTTCGGCACATCTCTCGCCGCTTTGCTGACCGGGGCCGGTGTGGACACGCTCGTGGTTGCGGGGGCGACGACGTCCGGATGCGTGCGGGCGACGGTGGTGGATGCTGTACAGTCCGGGTTCAATGTCCTTGTTGCAGCGGATTGTTGCGCGGACCGGGCCACCGCGCCACATGAAGCGAACCTCTACGACATGGGTCAGAAATATGCCGATGTGACCGATGCCGAGGACATTGCGACCTGGATCGAAGGGCTGCTTCCTGTTCCGGGAGTTGTCCGGGCAGGCTGATGAAGGAATTGGGCTACACAAGGTGAGTGATGGAATGCCGGAAGCTGGCGCTGCCGCCATTGATGGGCGGAGCAAGGGAGCGATGGTTTCCCAAGAAAACATGCAGGGACTGAAGCGCCTTTGAAGCAATAAAAATCCGGCACGGGCGGCCGGGGAAAACAAGATCTACCCCACAGGAACGGCTTAATCGGGAGACTGGATAAGATGGATACTAACGGTACCAAAAAGACTTTCACTATGCCGCGGCGCTCGCTGCTCAAGGGCATGGCTGCGGCTGGTTCAGTGCTTGCTGCTCCGGGAATCATCGGTCGCGCGGTGGCGCAGTCCGGCGACGTGATCAAGCTGGGCGCACCTTTTCACCGCACTGGCATCGGCGCCGCCTATGGCCGCTGGTACGAGCGGACCGCGCTTGCGGCGGTGAAGCTGATCAACGAGCAGGGCGGCATCAACGGCCTGCCGGTCGAGATGATCGTCGAAGATGACGGCACAGACCCGAAGCGCGGTGTCGAAGCGGTCGAGAAATTCAGCGCCGAGCACAAGGTCGATGCGATCTTCGGTCACCTGTTTTCGCATGTCTCGGCTGCCAGTGCGCCGCGTGCCGGCGAGCTGAAGATGCCGTATTTCCTCTGCTCCGAAGCCCACTCGCTCGCGGCGGGTGCCTTCAACCGGTATGTCTTCCAGCCGTCGATCAGCGACGTGAAGAGCCAGGTCAGTTCGATGGCGCCGTGGATCACCGACAATCTCGGCAAGAAGGTGACGATGATCTATCCGGACTATGCTTTCGGATACGATCACCGGGACAACCTGACAGCGGCGATCAAGGCACAGGGCGGTGAAATCGTCGGCGATATCGCAATCCCGCCGACCGAAACCTCCTATACCCGCTACCTGCCGCGGATTCCGCTTAACACCGAGGTGATCTACCACGTGCTGGTCGGCCCGGGCGTGCTCACCTTCGTCAAGGAGCTGGGCGAGCATCTTGGCTCCCAGCGTCCGGAAATCTTCGGCTTCATCGACTCTCTGGAAGCGGTGTCCTTCGACATTCCGCAGCTCGCTTACCTCGAAGGAACGCACTTCTGGGAAGCCATGCCGCGCTATGCTCAGCCGAACCAGACGTCGTTCGACAAATTCTATCGCGAAAAGGTCGGCGTGGATGCCAATGGCGCGAGCGTCGACGATGCCAAAAGCGTCGCGACCTTCTCCCACATGTTCTCCGTCTGGGAGACGCTGTTTGCCATGAAGAAGGCGATGGAGATGGCCGACTACAAGGGGCCGAAGCAGAAGATCGCCATGCTGGAGGCGATGGAAAGCATCACCGGCTTCGAGGAAAGCAACGAGTTCCCGCAGGGCCGGAAGATCTTCAATGGTAAGATGCATCAGTCCTTTGCCCAGCAGAACATCTCCAAGGTGATCGACGGCAAGCTGAAGGTGGTCCACACGGTATCGCCCGAAGACACGCTGTATCCGGACGAAGCCGACTACACGAAGATGTCCTTCTGATCCTTCACGATAACCGGCGGGCGCCGAGACGATCTGCGCCCGCCGTCCTTCACTGAAATTGATACCGTGGCGATGGCGGGATTCCGCCATCCGCATGCGGCGAAGGCGCGAATAACTCAATGGATATTGTTCCTTACCTCTTGCTGGCGACGCTGGAAGGGCTCGTTCAGGCATCCGTGCTGATGCTGACGGCGCTCGGATTGTCGCTGGTCTTCGGCGTGATGCGCGTGGTGAACGTGTCCCACGGCGAGTTCTTCATGCTCGGCGCGGTCGCGGCCTGGGTCTGCGCGAACTTCATTCCAGGGCCGCCATACGTTCCCTTTATCGCGGCCTTGCTGATCGCGCCCGTGTTCGTCGGCGCCCTGGCCTGGGCCGCCGACTGGGCCATCCTGAAGCGGATCAATTATAATCCCGAGGCGACCATCGTCTCGACGATCGGCCTGATGTACATCATCCAGCAGATGACGCTGATCACCTTCGGGCCGGATGCACAGGCCGTGGATGCGCCGTTCTATCACACGGTGCGGTTCCCCTGGTTCGGCTATTCCGGCTACAAGTTTTTCATCATCGCCGTCGCCGTCGTCCTAGTCGGCGGGCTGCTTTACCTGCTGCGCCACTCGAAGGTCGGCCTATTCATGCGGGCGACCCAGTTCGATAAGGAGACGGCGCAGAATTTCGGCATTCCCGTAACCAAGGTCTATTCCGGCGTGTTCGCGGTCGGTGCGATGCTGGCCGCCATCGGCGGTGTCCTGGTCGTGCCGAGCCAGCAGGCGCATTACCTGATGGGCCACGACCCGTTGCTGCTGTCTTTTGTTGTCGTCATCGTTGGCGGGCTTGGCTCAATCCCGGGCACGATTGCCGCCGCGATCCTGATCGGCATGTCCGACGGGCTGCTCTCCGTCTTCTTCTCGCCGACGCTCGCCAAGATCTTCTCGACGTTGCTGGTGGCGCTTGTGCTGGTGTTCAGACCGCAGGGTCTGTTCGGAAAGGCGGGCCGGTGATGTCTATCCATAACAAGAAACTCTTCCTGCTTTGCCTTGCGACATTGGCAGGTCTGTTCGTCCTGCAGTTCCTGCTGTCGGATTATCTGGTCCTGGCGTTCACGCGGATCCTGATCCTCGCGGTCTTCGCCATGGGGTACAACGTCCTGATGGGCTATACCGGCCTCGTCAGCCTCGGACACGCGATGTTCTTCGGCGCGGGCGTCTATGGCGCGGGTCTGTCGAGCTACTATCTCGGGGTTTCCCTTCCCGTTGCCTTTCTGGCCGGCATCCTTGCCGCCATCACGCTGTCCTTCCTGATCGGTCTGCTCGCGCTCAGGACACAGACGGTTTCCTTCATGATCGTCACCCTGATGTTCAGTCAGGCGGCGTTTCTGCTGATCCTGTACTTCTCCGAATTCACCGGCGGTGATCAGGGCCTGACCCTGCCCACCTCCGCGCGGAGCTTCTCCCTGTTCGGACTGGAGGTCGATATGACCTCCGACGTGGCGCGTTATAATCTGGCGCTCACCGTGTTCGGCGTGGTCCTGCTGGGATTGTTCGCCTTCACGCAGGGGCCGGTGGGACGCCTGCTCGTCGCCGTCCGGGAGAACGAGGACCGGACCCGGATGCTCGGTTTCGACACCTACGCGATCAAGCTGTTGGCCTTTACCGTGTCCGGCGGCATCTCGGGTGTGGCCGGTGCGCTCTACGGGTTGATGTTCGGCTATATCGGCTCGGCTTTCGCGGAATTCAAAATCTCCATCGAGGCGCTGCTGTTCACGCTGGTCGGCGGGCCGGGAACCCTGCTGGGGCCGCTCGTCGGCACGGGACTGATGACCCTGCTTATCGACCGCCTCAGCGGCGTGACGACAGCTTATCTGATCGTGATCGGCGCCCTGCTGATCGTGGTCACGCTGTGGTTCCCCACAGGCATTCTCGGAACCCTTCGCGACAGGTGGCTGCCATGGCTGAAGTAGTGTTGCTCAAGACCAAGGGCCTCACCCGGCATTTTGGCGGCCTGAAGGCGGTCGAGAATGTGGACTTCCAGATCCGGGAAGGGGAGATCCGCGCCATCATCGGGCCGAACGGAGCCGGCAAGTCGACCTTCGTCAATTTGCTGTCGGGCCGGATCAAGTCGACCTCGGGGAGTGTGGAGTTCGCCGGCGAGGATATCAGCCGGATGCCGGCGCACAAACGGGTGCGCAAGGGCATCGCCTATACCTTCCAGATCACGAATATCTACGGCTCGATGAGTGTGCTGGAGAATATCTGCGTCGCGGTTCACAACCGGCTGCGCCCCAGCCTGCTCAGCCGTAACCACGTGAGCGAAGACGATATCGAGGCGGAAGCGGCCGAGGCGGCGAAAACAGTCGGGCTGGGAGATCGCCTGGATGAGGTCGCCGGAACGTTGGCTTACGGACACCAGCGTCTTCTCGAGGTCGCCATGGGGCTCGCGCTGCAGCCAAAACTGCTGATCCTCGACGAGCCGACGCAGGGGCTTTCGGACTCCGAGATCGCGAATTTCAAGGAGGTTGTCCGGGAAGTGAACAAGACGACCACAGTCCTTCTGATCGAGCACAACATGGATGTGGTGATGACGCTGGCCGACCAGATCACGGTGATGGAGCGCGGGACGGTTCTTGCCGAGGGAACACCGGACGCCATCATGAACAATGCTGCCGTTCAGGCCGCTTATCTGGGAGCGAGCGCATGAGTGTGATGCGGGTCGAGGGCTATAACGCTTTCTACGGGCGCAGCCAGGCGCTGCGGGACTTCAGCGTTGAGCTGCGCGGCGGCGAGGTTCTGTGCCTTCTCGGGCGCAATGGCGCCGGCAAGACGACGGCGCTGAAAGCGATCATGGGTACGATAAAGCCCGCTTCCGGCGCGCTCTGGCTGGACGATGTGAACCTGTTTGGCAGGCCGGCCGAGGAAATCCCGCGCGCCGGTATTGGCTACGTGCCGCAGGGGCGGCGGCTGTTCTCGGAGCTGACGGTCTGGGAAAACCTGGAAATCGGCCTGCTCACGCGCGAGCAGGGGCGGGAGGGCCTCGACTACGCGCTGGAGCTCTTCCCGGTTCTGAAAGAACGTCTGAAACAGAGGTCCGGCACCCTGTCGGGCGGCGAGCAGACCATGCTCGCCATGGCGCGGGCCATGTGCATCACCCCATCGGTGATCATGCTGGACGAGCCGACCGAGGGGCTTATGCCGTCCGCCATTGCGGGTATCCGCGACGCGGTGATGAAGCTCCGGGATTCAGGTGTTGCCGTGCTTCTGGTTGAGCAGCGCGTTGACGCTGTGCTGCCGATTGCGGATCGCGTGGCCTTCATGGATCACGGAGAGATCAAGGCCGAGTTCCCGATTGACGAAGTACGGGAAAATACCGCGCTGTTGCATCAGTATGTGGGGGTTGGTCATTAGGCGCGGAGGCGGTTTTTCAACAGACTGACTGTCCGAGCGCGTCCATCCTTGCCGGAGCCGGGAGAATCACATGCCGTCTTGCCTGTCGCCGTTGGGACGGCGCGCTGTCCTGCTCCCGGCCGCTCTCATTGTGCTTCTGCTTGTCCCGGCCGTTGCCATTGCCCATGAGGCAGCGGGCGGCCTGATCCTGCTGCTTCCGAGGGATTTCTATACGATGGGGGCGACCCTCGCGGTCGCCGCGTCTTTCATTCTGCTTGCGGTGGTTCCCCAGAAACCCTTTCACCGTATCGCGACCGCCACGCTCTCCCTGTTTCGCATGCCGGAGCGTGGTGGCCGCTCTCTGTCCCTTGCCTCGACGGCCCTGGTCCTGGTGCTGCTGATCGCCGGTCTGACCGGTGCGCACGATCCCTTGCGGAACCCGCTGCCACTTGTTCTCTGGAGCATCGGATGGATCAGCATGACTCTGGCCTGTGCCTTTTTCGGCAACCTCTGGGCCGTGCTGAACCCCTGGACTGGCCTCGTGGATATCGTCCGGAGCCATTTCCCGCCACGTATGACCTTGCCTGCCCGGCTTGGCTATCTGCTGGCGGTCTCGCAGTTTCTCATTTTCATCTGGGTCGATCTGATTTCTCCGCACAGCATGGACCCGGACCGGCTCGTGCTGCACCTGTCCCTGTTCTGGGGTTTCAACTTCGCCGGCATGGTGCTGTTTGGAAAAGAAGACTGGTGTGCCCGCGCCGAGCCGCTTCACGTCTATTTCCGTCTGGTGAGCGCCATTGCGCCGGTGGGAGCCGGCAGGGAAGGGCGGGTCCGCCTTGGTTTTCCCGGAGTGCATGCGATCTCCCTGCCGTCCTTGTCGCAAAGCGGTGTGGCCTTTGTGCTGCTGTCGCTGGCGGCGGGGACGTTCGACGGCTGGGCCACGACCTTCCGCTGGATGGGAATCCTCGGTTTCAACCCGCTGAACTATCCGGGCCGCTCTGCGGTGATGTGGCAGAACACGCTCGGCCTGCTGGCAGCGTGGGCGCTTGTCTGTATTCTCTATCATGTCTGCGTCCGTATCGGTGCCCGCCTGGCCGGAGCGCGGGATGCGGAGCAGGAGCTGATCGGACGTCTGGTCTATTCGATCCTGCCGATCTCCGTCGCCTATCACGGCTCCCATTTCCTGACCCGACTTCTGGTCGACTACCAGTATGTCTATCAGGTGATCTCCGACCCCTTTGCGCTGGGCTGGGATCTGTTCGGGACCGCGCATTACCACACGACCACCTCATTCTTCAGCCGTCCTGAGAGTGTGTTCGTTCTCTGGAACATCCAGACGGCGATTATCACCATCGGTCATGTCGTCGGCATCTGCATGGCGCACACGATCGCGCTGGATCGTCTGGGTTCCGGCCGCAAGGCGGTGGTTAGCCAGACCCTCTTGGCGCTCTTCATGGTGGGCTACACGGCAATGGGGCTTTGGTTGCTGGGCGCGCCGCGCATCTAGGCTGGGCGCTTAGGCTCTCTTCTTTGCCAGCAGCACGATCATCAATACCGGCCCACCGATCAGTGCACTCAAAAGCCCAGCGGGGAGTTGCCAGGGGAAATAGATCGTCCGGCCGAGGAAGTCCGCCGCGACCATCAATGTCGCTCCGATCATTGCCGCTCCAGCGATCTGCGGCAGGCATCTTTGCAGGCCTGCTTGCCGGGCGATTTGCGGGGCGATGAGGCCGATGAAGCTGAGCGCTCCGACGCCGAGAGAGGCGATGGCTGTCAGCAGACCGGCAAGTGTGAGTGCGAGGAGCTGGATGCGTTCCACCCTTGCACCGGTCGCGCGTGCGAGGGCGGTGCCTACTGAAAGCAGCTCCAGCTGGCGGGCCAGTAACGGCAGAAAGGGCAGTGTCAGCGCAGCCGCTCCCACCAGCACGGCGGCGCTCGTCATGTCGGCTTTGTAGGTGGAGCCGGCCATCCAGGTCAGCAGATGCATTGCGCGCGGATCGCCCGTTGCCGTTACGACCGAGAGCAGCGCGAACAGGAAGGTGGCGAGCGCAACACCGGCCATCAGGGCCCTGTTGCCCGAGAGCGCGGATTTTCGGATGCTGAAGATCAGCAGGCCGAGGGCCGAGAGAGCGCCGATGGCGGCGCCGGAGGTCAGTGCGAAATGACCGGGCGCTGCGACACAGAGCAGAACGACAAGCAGCCCCATGCCTGCCCCCGCGTTCACACCAAGGACTTCCGGGCTGGCCATCGGATTGCGCAGCAGTCTTTGCAGGATGACCCCGGCAATCGCCAGCAACGCTCCCGCCGCACCGGCGGCCACGGAACGCGGCAGGCGCCAGATCAATAACGGCTCCAGCATTTCTCCGGTATCCAGCACCCACTGTCCGCTTCCGTCCCGTCCGATGAATGTTGCGGTCAGAAACAGACAGACCAGCAAGATGCCGACGGGAGCGAGGACACGCACAAGAGGGCGCCGGGCAAAGGTGAGAGCGGCGGCTCCCGTGACAGCTCCTGGCGCGACCGGAAGTTTCCGGATGAGCAGGAAAAGCACGGGTGCGCCGAGCACGGCGGTCACGGCGCCTGCGGGAAGGAACATTCCCGTGGCCTTGCTCAGGAGCTGGAGGGATTGGTCTGTTGTCGTCAGCAGGCAGGCGCCGACCAGGGGGGCCAGGAACAGACGGCTGCGGAATGTCCGGGCTCCGATGGCCCGGGCGATGGCCGGTGCCGCGAGGCCGAGGAAGCCGATCACGCCAACCGCACTGACGGTGAAGGCAGTGAGGATGACCGCGAGAGCGAGCGCCGCCGCGCGGATTGTGGCGATGCGCAAGCCAAGCCCGCGCGCGGTCTCATCCAGTTGCAGGGCCGTCATCGGCCGGACAAGCAGGCCCGCCGCAAGAGCGCAAATCGCGACACGGGGTAGCAGATCCCAGAACGGGCGCCAGTCCTGCTGGCTGAGGGAGCCGCTTCCCCAGATGAACAGGCCGGAAAGCCGGTAATCGTTCAGCAGGATGAAAGTGGAAGACAAGGCGCTGAGATAGAAGCCGACGATCAGGCCGGAAAGCACCAC